>Ga0105050_10008959_pt1 | contig 11354 bp, 12 predicted proteins | sample FRY01_FD_78088 | JGI IMG/M metagenome (GOLD analysis project Ga0105050, IMG submission 78088) | Freshwater microbial communities from Lake Fryxell liftoff mats and glacier meltwater in Antarctica - FRY-01 | ecosystem: Environmental > Aquatic > Freshwater > Ice > Glacier meltwater ... | reverse complement strand
TGCGCTTGAAGGGTTAGAAGTTTCCCCGTGAAACCTCTTTCAGCATATCGATTTCAAGTTCCTTGTTAGCCACAATTTTCTTCAGTCGACGGTTCTCACTTTCAAGCTCTTTTAACCGTTTAACTTCTGAGATTGTCATCTTTTGGTAATCTGCTTTCCAGCGATGCCAAGTGGACAACCCGATCGATAATTGCTTGGCAACCTGATCAAGACTCATCCCCGAACCAATCAAAGCCTCGCCTTCACGCAACTTTGGCGATGATTTGCTCGGGCGTATATTTTTTGCCTTTCATATTTCCTCCCGCCCAATTCTGGGCGATAAGGACTCTCTATGGCAATGGACTCGTTTACTTGGGTCCGGTCACTGTGATGTACTCATCAGCGCCCGAATGAAAAGTTACACTCGTGAAACTGTCAAAGCCTTTGTAATGCGTCGCTTGCGAAATCCAAGATTCACCGGCTAGTAATACTCGCATAGTTCATTACTCCTTTACTGTTATCGAATAGGGTCTTGGGTTTGTCCACGAACAACTGCCTGATCACTTCGGAAGAGACTCCCAGTCTTTCCAGTCGCGGAACGAAGTACTGCAGAATATGAGCATAACCTAATCGGCCATAACGACGCAGAAGACTCTTGAGAAAAACGGTGGAAACTTGGCTTTTTGCGGCGCCCCAATTACCAGTTCGAATTCCCAAGGGCGGGTTAATCTCTTTGCGACTAAATCCAATTTTAAACCGACTCATATTTGGGGCCAAATCAGTATTGTTTGGGCGTAAATCCAATTTTGAATTAGTCATTGAATTAACTTTCTCACTCGAATCCATCTAAACCAAACGTTACTGTTTTAATCTCAGTCATTTCGAGAAGTGTCTGCATCCCGCCAAGTCTTCCAATACCACTGTCGGTTCCACTTCCTCCGCCGAAAGGTATTTGAATCTCCCAAAATGTACTAGCGTCATTTATATTTACGATTCCAGTTCTCATCTGCTCAGATACCTTGAAAGCTAGTGAAGCATTTCTTGTCCATATAGCACTGGACAAGCCAAATTGCGGCTGAGAAACTAATTTTAAAACTTCTTCAACTGAGTCAAAAGGAATTAATGGAACCACAGGACCAAAAGTTTCTTCATTGACAATGTCTGAATGTGATGCAACATTAGTTAACAAAGTTGGTTCGAAGAGTAAGTTTCCTTTGCTACCAGCACGTCGATGTCCGCCATAAACAATTTCGGCGCCTAAAGTTACAGCTTGTTTTATATGTTCTTCAGTTTTTAACGCCACAGATTCGTTGTTCAGCGGGCCCATGGTTGAAGCGTTATCAAGAGGGTCCCCAAGGACAACCTTTTTCGATTCTTCTAATACATACTCGGCTAGTTCCATTTGAACCTCCCGAGCAACAAACACAACTTCAGTTGCAGCACACGTTTGCCCCGCATTGAAGAAGGCACCCCCCGCGATTCCTTTAGCAGCTTTCTTTAGATCTGCGTCGGCAAAAACAATTGTTGGGCCGTTCCCGCCGAGTTCCAACAGCATCGGTTTCCCAGCTCCGCGCTTAGCGATAATTTTCCCGACTCTGGTACTTCCAGTAAATCCAATGGCGTCAACATTGGGATGTCCAACCGCGGCATCCCCAATGATCTCCCCAAAACCAGTTATCAGATTAAGAGCCCCTTCCGGTATCCCAACTTCCGCGATAGTTTTTGCAAATAGAACTGCTACATAACTGGTTGTAGGCGCCGGAATCCAGATCACTGCGTTGCCCGTGGCTAAAGCTGGGGCTAAGTACTCGGTTGGAATATTCACAGGAAAATTCCAAGGAGTTATAACTACATAGGTTCCGCGAGGAGCTCTCCGAGATATGACTCTCTTATTTGGTGTTTCTGCTGCAATTAATTCGCCATGAAGATTGCGTATATGTCCAGCCGCATTCCGAAAACCTTTCGCAGCAACCATGACTTCTCCAATTGCCTCTTTGAGCAGAGGTTTACCTTGCTCTTGCGAGATTGCATTTGCCAACTCCATCACATTTTTCTCAATCTTTTCAGCAATTAGTTCACACCATTGTGCTCGCATCTCAACTGTTGTTCCGCGCAGAACAATAGATGCCTTATTGGCAGCTAAAACGGCATTATCTATGTCTGCGGCGGACGCCTCTTGCAAAATTGCAACTACTGAACCGTCAAATGGATTGGTACTTTCAAAACATCTACCAGATTCACTGTCTACCCACTTACCTCCTATAAAAAGTTTTTGTTGGATCACGGCAAACGACTCCTCCCAAAATAATGGAAACGCCAGCAAGAATTGCATACTAATCCCGTAAAGTGTAGTAATAAACTCGATTTAGTAAATAGAACAAAGTCAGTTTACTTGTCCGAACATTGCGTCCGCCAGCCGGCTGACCTTGTGATCTCATCTGATCTCGCATCGTACCGGCCTCTTGTTGACGCTTGCCAATACTCATCGCTGACCACCTTTATCTCAAGGTGTTACGACGACCGATTGAATTCACTCAATTCCGTCAATTTCGTTCAACTGCTTTTATTCGCACTCTCAAAAACAACGGCCTTCGTGGATCAATGGGAAGAGTTGCTGCAGCTGGCGACAATGCTCGAATAGAGTCATTTCATTCGATGCTGCAAAACAACGTTCTGGATTCTAAGAAATAGGAATCTCAGGAAGAGCTTCGAATCGCAATCGTTACGTGGATTGAAAGGACCTACCATCGAAGAAGGCATAAGCGAAGTTTAGGCAAGATGACACCGGTTGAATATGAAGCAGTACATGAAGTCGTTGACAAGGAATGACTTGTTGCGTGAAACTACATACATCTGTCAACTAAACCGACAGCAGCGCCCAAGATTGACTGCCTAGAAAAGAGTAAAATATGTCTGACTTAGCCTATGAAACTGCAGTTAATTTGGCAAAGAGAATTCGAGCGAAAGAATTTTCTTCACTGGAAGTCACGGAATATTTTCTTAATCGAATTGACTCAATCAACCACAAAACTAACTCATTTGTTACGGTGACTCATGACCTTGCGATAGATACTGCAAAAAAATTAGATCTTCTTGCTGCTTCAGGACAATTCAAAGGACCTCTTCATGGCGTCCCAATTGCTATAAAAGATTTAGGTGATGCACGAGCAGGAGTTCGTAGCACATTCGGTTCGGCGCCAATGTCTAAATTTATTGCTGACACCACTACATCTTATGTTCAGTCACTTGAAGATTCAGGCGGAGTAATAGTTGGCAAAACCAATTCTCCAGAATTTGGTCATAAAGGTATTACGGATAATTACGTTACAGGCGCAACAAGTACTCCTTTTGATCTCACAAGGAACTCAGGTGGCTCATCTGGTGGTGGTGCTGCAGCCGTAGCTGCCGGGATGGTTCCACTTGCGCAAGGAAGTGACGGTGGCGGCTCTGTTCGAATACCAGCTGCTTGGTGCGGAATTTTCGCGATAAAACCCAGTTTCGGCCGCATCGCAGAGATTTCAAGACCAAACGCATTTGCACTTTCAAGTCCGTTCGTTGGAATTGGACCTATGGCTAGAACTGTTAGAGACTCCTCTTTAATGCTTTCGGTGATGGCTGGAACGAACCAGCGTGACCCTTTCAGTCTCCCCGATGAATTGCAAAGTTTTGCAGAGGTTAGCAACCTTGATTTGAAAAAAGTACGAATAGCGTATTCACCAAATATGGGTGGCTTTGCAGTAGAAGACGAAATCGCGCAGACAGTTGAAAAAACAGTTAAGGAACTTGAAGGATTCGGCGCTATTGTTGAAATAGTAGAACTTAATTTCCCATGTAGTATTTTCGAACTCTCACTTCTGTGGAAGCGCCTAATGGCCTTACTTTATCGTGATGCTTTTGTTAGCTTCAAAAATATGGGCTATGACCTACTTGGCGAACATGCGAAAACTTTAACACCCGTTTTCCGGGAAATGCTCGATGCAGTTGATAATCAATCTGCGCTTGAAACTCGAACTGACCAGTATTTAAGAACACAAGTATACGATCAAATTGCAAATATTTTTGACAAATTTGACTTCTTGATTTCCCCAACCCTATCACTTTCCCCAGTCAAGAACCTTCCCAACGGAGGAACGAGTATTCCAAAGTTTATTAATGGAATTGAAATTGAACCAAGTATTGGATGGTGCCTTACTTTTCCAATTAACTTTACTGGAAATCCAGCGGTTTCAATTCCATGTGGCTTGACTAAAAGTGGTTTGCCAATTGGAATGCAAATTGTTGGCAAGCGCCATGCAGACCGCGCACTTCTGGGAATCAGTGCAACCCTTGAAAAATGCTTCCCTTGGGATTCAACTTATGCTAATCTTAAGTAAATAATGAAAGAATCAACATGCAACTAAGAAAATTTGGAACTACCGACCTAGATGTTTCTTCAATCGGTTTCGGAATGTGGCCTATAGGCGGTACTTTGGGCTCAGGCGATTATGGCAAAGTTGATAATAATGAGGCAATAGCAGCAATAAAATATGCTCTAGATGAGGGAATAAATTTATTTGATACAGCACCAGCATATGGAAATGGATTTGCGGAAGAGATTCTAGGAAAAGCACTAATCGGTATCCGAGAAAAAGCCGTCATAACAACAAAATGCGGTATTTACCATGATTACGAAAAAAAAGAATGGGTAAGAGATAGTAGCAAGAGCGCAATCTTGCGTGGAGCTGAACAAAGTCTTTCCAGACTTCAAACTGATTACATAGATATTTTCTTAATTCATTGGCCAGATGACAAAGCTGCTGCAGCAGAATCCATGTCAGCTATGAGTGAACTGAAACAGTCTGGCAAAGTGCGATATATCGGAGTGTCTAATTTCAGTCTCGAAGAAATAAAAACATACAGTGAATTTGGTTTAATTTCGACCCAGCAAATAGGGTACAACCTTTTTGATCGACGGATTGAGCAATCAATGCTTCCATTTTGTGTTCAAAATAATATTGCAATCATGGGATACGGCTCGCTATGCCATGGACTGTTGACTGGCACTTGGGATATTGATTTTACATTTGAAAAAACTGACTGGAGATCTCAGGGAGATGTCATGGGTCTCAAGCTATTCACCCCGAATAACTTAAAAGCAAACATAGCTGTAGCTAACAAACTCAAAGAGTTTGCAGAATCTAAGAATATTTCCTTACCCCAATTGGCAATTGCATGGGTTCTGAGTAATTCGAATATTAATGTTGCGCTGACAGGAATGAGAAACAGCAGCGAAGTCAAAGATAATACTGGCGTGGCAGCCGTAAACTTATCCGAAGCAGATATAGTAATAATTGCAAATATTATGGAAAGCGCGCAGGGTACAATCCAAGAGCATGCTTATGATTTCAACAACCCAAATCGCAAGGACTAACCGTTATTTAATGGCTCCAAATGTAAGCCCTCTAACAACGTACCTGTCGAATACCAAGAAAATCAGCATTGGAATCACCATACTAACCACAGTAATGGCTGCAATTAAATTCCATATAGCTCCGGAGGCTGAGAAATAACTGAGTAGACCAATCTGCAAAGTAGCAGAATTATGATCTGACAAGATTAGTGGAAATACGGTGTTGTTCCAAGCGAAGACAAATGCAAACATCGTAGTTACTATTATTCCTGGAGCACAAAGTGGAATGACAATTTGAAAAAGAATCGCTCTAATACCAGCTCCGTCTATTTTAGCAGCCTCTTCAATTTCAAATGGTATTTCATCAATAAAGCTTTTGAGAAGCCAGATCGAAAATGGAATAGTGACAACCTGTAATACAACTACTATTGATAATTTTGTGCCAGAAAGGCCCAAGTTAGAGATCATAATAAAATAAGGAAGCAAAAAAACTATTGGTGGAGCCATTAATAGTCCTAGATACCATCCTAGAATTCGCGGAGCCGACTTTAGATTTCCACGAGAGAGACCATAAGCTGCCGAAAATGACAAAGGTAAATTAACCAATACCGCAAAACTAGTAATAGTTAATGAATTAAATAGTTGAACTAGATGAGGACCCGGATTTAAAAAAGCCTCATAGAATGCTTTATTAACTGGTTCGAAAAATATAGTTGGCGGATCTGAGAATACTAATTCTCCAGGCATTATTGAGGCTGTAGAGAACCAAATAATTGGTAACATAAAAAAGGTTATGACAATAATTAAAAAGAAGTAGATACTAACTTTGGAAATAGTTTTCATCTTCATAAAGCAGCCCTCTTGTTGAATAGTTTGAAATAGATAAAAACTAGCAGGCTTATAATAATTACCATCACAACCGTATATGCAGAAGCCACTCCAATATTGAAGTTTCTAAGTCCTTCACGAAAAAGTCCATATGACAATGTTCTTGTTGAATCACCTGGCCCACCGTCAGTCAAGATATAGACAATATCGAAAGAATTAAAGAGGCGCATAAACTGAAGCAATACAATAACAAAAAGGATTGGTCTGATTGTTGGCAAAATCACTGACCAAATCAACCGTATTTGGCCAGCACCATCAACTTTGGCTGCATCAATTAAATCCCTAGAAACAGCAATGATCGATGCATATAAAACGATTGCGAAAAAGGGAGTCCACTGCCAAATATCTGGAAGGAGCACGGCTCCAAGTGCTGTAATTTTTGAACCAAGAAAACCTTCATCTGGTTCTGGAATATTAAATACGTCAGCCAACCACGGAATGAATCCAACTTTATCCCAATATAGATATCGAAACATAAAACCTACAACTATAGGTGCGATAGTTACAGGCATAATTAATAGAGCTCTTACATAAGTCAGGTACTTCAGCTGCGAAGCAAGTGCCATTGCAATAAGGAATCCAAAAAAGAGTTCGATAGCAACTCCGACAAACGCTAAAATTAGAGTGTTTCGTAAAGAGGCCAAGAATGGGGTGAACTTAAAGACATTTATATAGTTATCTAGACCAATGAAACTAACTGGTTTTGGACTTGTGGCAAGATTCCAATAGTAAAATGAATTTTTTACTGCAAAATATAAGGGATAAAATGTAAGAGCAAAAAGAAATAAAAAAGACGGCGCAATCAATAATATATACGGACCGCGTTGACTCACATTTTTTTTCAAACTTCGCTCCTTCAAAATCTAAATAACTGACACTTAATATACGAGAGGAGCGAGTGTTTAAACTCGCCCCTCTCATATATGTATTTTTTTAATCCAGAGAATCGATCAACTTTTGAGTATTAGCAAAAGTGTCGTCATAACTCACTCCCTTGTAAGGAAGATATAGGTTTCCATTGAGGATGTTCGTAAAGAGCGCATTGGTATCTTGCAAAGTGCTCTTAATTGGAGCTCCAGTTAGAATCTTGTTGAGCTGAAGTCCATAAATACCCTCTAGCGCTGGATAAAGTGGCATTCCCGGACGACTGACCTTTCCGTCACCCGATTTCATCATCTTCAATTGTGCTGGAAGATAAGGATAAAGTTTCAGAAGTTCTGGATCGCTATAAAGTGATGTACGACCAAAGTCAGAGAATTGTGCACCATACTTGCTAACCAATCCCATTGCCTTCTGAGTTTTTGCCGATGCAATCCAATTCACTAACTTCCATGATAATTCTGGGCAGTCAGCGGTTGAAGGAATTGATACTTGCCAACCCCCTGTGCTGACGTGCACACCCTTGCCTGGTTCTTGTGGCATTGGTGTAATTTTGAATTTGCCAACGACTGGGGATGGCTTACCGGACATATATCCCTTTGCATTTACGAGATAGAAATACGGAGTCCACCAATACATTTGGGCAATATCGCCATCAGCAAATCGCATTCCAGCCCCAAACCAGTCATAAGTGATTGACTCTTTTGGCGAAACATCATAGAGAGCCTTGTAAATTTTTGCGGCACGAATATTTTCTTTAGAGGCCATGTTTGGTGTAAAATCCCAAGGAGCTTCAGGGAAAGACTTGAACCAACGGGATCCTTGACCGGCCTGTAGACCTGTGTACATGTGAACAATAGGAACCGGTTGCTTTCCTACAATTACATTTCCATAAATCTTCTTACCCTTAAAGGTTTTGCCATTTACTGCTTTTGCATTTTTCAGATATTGATTCCAAGTTTTTGCTGGTTTTAGATTGAACTTCTTGTAGATATCATCACGGTACATAACTCCTTGTGCATATGGAGCTATAGGTAGACCTACTAACTGTCCACGCCACTCACTAATTGAATAAAGTACTTGAGGAATGAAGTCCTTGATGTTAACAGTCGGATCTTTTTTGATCATGTCATTTAGTGAAAGAATCCATTTATTATCGTAATACTGACCAATCCAAATATTATCAACTGTAACTACATCGAGATCTGATTTGCCCGTAACAAAGGCAGCAGCAAGACGGGTCTGAAGTGTCTGATTATCAAGGCCTGTCAGTTTAACCTTAATCCCAGTTTCTGCCGTAAATTGTGGAAGAACTTCTTTAAGAGCGTATTCGAATGGATCTCCTACGCTTACAAAATTTAGTTCTCTATTCGGACCACAATCCGCTGCGGCATTCGAAGTTGATGCGCCTACCAATAAAACACCTGACGACGCTAGAACAATGCTTGTCGATATTGCAATATACTTGCGTCCTACACTAAATAACTTCATTCAAATTACCTCCATTGATGATTAAGTTTTAATTTGCCTCGAGCATAGAAAGCAAATCAAGGACTTGCCATTTTTTTGGAACCCTTGTATGTTCGTCCTTAGTACTAACATAGTCGGTCAGGAGCCTGTGTTGTCAAGCAATTTCAGTGAAATAAATAATCAAAAAAATAGGTACATTTTGGCAAGGAGCCAGCAAAGTCATGAATCGCTAGCACGAGAGATTGAATTTCGACCCCTTGGCTTAATATATTCCATCTATCCCATGCTCAAGAGGAGCAGCAAATGGTGAGAGGGGTTCAAAGTGATGCCTCCGAAGCCCCGGTCCTTACTATGCTCAACCCAAAGGATATGGGGGAAAGAAACCGCGCATCATTGATTACTGCTCTCTATGACCATGGACCGATGAGCCGAGCGCAACTTGCCAGACAACTGCATACCACTCGTTCAACCATCACCGCAATCGTGCAACCTCTCATATCACAAAACATTCTGGAAGAAATAGGAACATTAGAAAATCCAACCGTAACTGGTAAGCCCGGAACTCTATTGGGTTTTTCAAAAAATGGACCCACCCTAATCGGCATTCACGTAGTTCCACAAGAAATAATCTTTGCCCAATTAAAAATTGATGGAACAATTTTAAGAACTAAAACTTTCAAAACTCCTGCAACATCAATGGACACTAATTTTATAAAAAGAGTCCTGCAAAAAGAAATTCCAAAATACGTTACTGAAAACAATAATATTCTTGGTGTTGGTGTATCTGTAGGAGGAATTGTTAATAATTCTACTGGTGAAATTATAAACATAGCACGCGCGCCACACCTAAATGGTTTGAATGTGAAGGAAATACTAATGGCGTCGCTCGGGAAAATGGTAGTTGTTGATCACCATCCCAGATCACAAGCTTTGGGTGAGAGATGGTTTGGATATGGCCGTAATAAAACAAATTTTATAACATTCTTTATCAGTGATGCGATTGGAACCGGCATTTACCTAAATGGACTTCTACATTCCGGACGCCTAGGGGCTGGTGGTGAATTCGGTCATACTTATTACCCTAATTCCAACAAAAATATCTTATGTAACTGTGGCTTGAGAGGATGCTGGGAAATTTCCGCCAATTTTACAAATTTTCGAAATGGAATAGTGCTCTTAAGCCATAGATTGGTGGAGAACAATTTCGAAGATTTAACAAAAGCAATGAATGAAGATAAGATGGTTAAAGATTACGTTGAAGATTACGCAGAATTAATAGCTATTGGAATCGCAAATTTACAAAATTTGCTCGCACCGAGACTTTTTATAATTCATGGCGAAATAACAATTCTTGGAGCACCATTTTTATCACTGCTCAGAAAATACACAAAGCAACATACGTTGAATTCCCTGGAACAAGAAGTTGAATTAATGTTTGCTGGGCCTGGAGAAAATTTTGCCATTCTCGGAGCGGCAAGTTTAGTGCTTGCAAAGAGTTTGCACTTCCCTGTATAAATTATGCAAATAAAAACAAGTTGGGAGAAACTGAATAATTTCGCAAGATTCCAACTAGCTGATAACCATCAAAATAAATTGGGCAGGGATTAGACCAGTTTTGCTTTGTACTGCAATGAATCAATTTTTCTAATCCATAAAAGCGCCGCCATTAACAGCTAACGCCTCTCCTGTTATGAAATCAGCTTCGTCTGAAGCTAAGAAAACTACGGCCTTTGCAACATCCTCAGGTTGCTCCAGTCGTGCTAATGGTGTGTCAGCAATCCATAAATCACGAACCAGTTCAGGTCGTATCCCACGTAGTTCTGCCTCCCATGCAAGTTCGCGAACCTGCATTGGCGTTGCGACATAACCTGGACACACACTATTTACTCTTATGTTGTACGGAGCTAGCTCAAATGCCATAGCTTGTGTCAAACCAACAACTCCAAACTTACTCGCTACATAATCTGCAAGATATGGCACTTTCCCTTGCTTCCCAGCCATTGATGCAATATTTACGATTACACCGGTTCGGGTTCCCAAACCAATCATCGCTTTTGCTGCTGCTTGTCCAGCAAAGAAAACTCCTCTGAGATTCACTTTAAGAGTGAAGTCATAATTTTCTTCCGTAATATCTATAAATGGAAGCATCTTTGATACACCTGCATTCGAAACCCAGAGATCAAGTCTATTATGTTTATCTACAACAGCCTGTGCCACTGATATTGAGTCTGCAGGTTTAGTAACATCTAGCACTCTTGCTTCAGCCGATGGAATTTCCATTGTGGTCTTCTCCGCAGCCTCAATGTTTAAGTCAGTAACAATTACGTGATACCCATTTATCCCGAGTTTCCTGGAAATTGCTTCTCCAATACCTGAACCGCCACCTGTTACTACTGCTATTTTCTTATTCATTTTGGCTCCTAGCTAGTGAATGCGAGATGGGGTCTATTTTCTTTTTAAGTTCCAAGTATTCACCATAGCGTTGTTGGTAGATACCCTGATTCTTTATATTAGGTGTTATCACTTCGCCTTGCTCTAAGTATCCTTCTACAAATGACCAGTCTCCTATGTAATTGGAACCAATACCGGCAATGACTGCGGCGGCAAATGATGCTCCAGGATGATTAATTACAGAGACCAAATCTTTTTGCATTACATCTGAAAGTACCGTGCGCCAAAGCCTTGATTTAGAACCACCATTAGTGATTCGAGTCAGCCCCATTGGAAGCCCAATTGATGCGAAAATTTC
>Ga0105050_10008956_pt1 | contig 11357 bp, 7 predicted proteins | sample FRY01_FD_78088 | JGI IMG/M metagenome (GOLD analysis project Ga0105050, IMG submission 78088) | Freshwater microbial communities from Lake Fryxell liftoff mats and glacier meltwater in Antarctica - FRY-01 | ecosystem: Environmental > Aquatic > Freshwater > Ice > Glacier meltwater ... | reverse complement strand
CTGCAAATCCTCCAGGTATGCGTATCATTCGTGCAAAAGGAAATCTAAATCTACCTCATGACGATTTTTCAATTGGATCTGCAACAGCAACCATATCTACTATAGAAACTGGAGTTGATTTCTCGGTTAGAAGTAATGGTTTAACAGGTTTTAGTTGGTTTAATATCGGTGGAGATAATCAGACGCCATTGCCAGTTGAGTTGCTATCATTTACAGGTTTATGTGAAGATAATCAAGTAACAATGACTTGGAAAACAGCCTCTGAATTCAATTCATCTTATTATTTGGTTGAGAAATCAGCTGACGGTGAAAACTGGAGAATAATCAATTATCAAGCAGCTGCTGGTATCAGTAATGAAGAATTGACTTACCAATTTGTCGATATAAATAACGATGACGAGAATAATTACTTTCGTTTGACACAAGTGGACGAAAATGGAGAAGTGAATATGTACAGTCCAATTTTAGTAAGTTGTAATGAAAAAGGAAAATTCATTAAAACATATCCAAACCCAAGTGATAATTCATTCCAAGTGGTTGTAAATGATAAAAGCTTAATTGGTAAATCAACTCTTGAAATGGTTGATACAAAAGGAATGATTGTTTCTTTAAAAGAAGTGATTATTTCTGAAGGTGTAAATATGATTCTGATTAATCAAAACGTTGATCCAGGAGTCTATTACATTAAAATAACGAATGGAACAAACACTTCAAAAGTTGTTAAACATGTAATAAGATAAATTGAATTTTTATGAAAGAAGGCTGTCTTGATTAAAGGCAGCCTTTTTTGTTGTGATGAAAATGAATTTTGACTAAATCAAATTAAGACTGAACCTTTCAAACGGTCAAATGTTCTTATTTTTGCAAATGATGTTAGCAACCGACTCACAAACCTTACAAGATTTAGAATTTGATGTCATCACCGAATGGCTAGAATATTACGCTATTGGCAAAACGGCTCAATTTCAAATTCGAAATTTAACACCAACAAGTAATTTCAATAAATTAGAGTTTGAACTAAAACAGTTGGATGAATTGCGCCAAATCAGAGTTGTTAATGACACATTACCAGCGATTGATTTTGAGGAATTGGAAAATGAAATTAAATTACTTACGATTGAAGATGCTGTTATTTCCATTGAGGGTTTTCGTAAAATTTACCAAGCTTCGGATTTAGTGAATCGTTTATTGAAATTCTTTGAAACACGCGCTAATCGTTATCCATTATTGGTGAAAATTCTTCAAGGGTGCGATTATAACGATGAAATAAACAAACGTATTGATGAAATTTTTGACCGAGCTGGAAATGTTAAAGATGATGCATCACCGCAATTGGCTGAGATTAGAAAACGTGTAAAAGCACTTCGTAATGAAATCAACAAGAATTTTGAACGTGAAATGCGTAAACTTATTAAGGACAAATTATTGGGTGACGTTACCGAAGGTTTCATAAGTGAAAGACGCGTATTGACTGTAGTTTCTTCCTACAAGCGCAAAGTGCCAGGAAATGTTCACGGCTCTAGCAAAACGGGAAGTTTGACTTATGTTGAGCCGATGGTGAATATTCCTTTAAATAATGAAATGGAATTTTTATTAGATGATGAACGCAAAGAAATCCACCGAATTTTGAAGCAGTTGACACGTCTGATTTCCATTTATTCTCCTTTAATTTCAGCTTACCAGAAATCTCTAGTATCTTTCGATTTCGTAAATGCAAAATGTAAATTGGCACTTGAGATGAAAGCGATTCTTCCTGGAATAAATCGAAACGTAGATTTTGAATTAGTGGAAGCTTTTCACCCAATTTTGCGAAGAAATAATAGCTTAAACGGAAAGGTAACAAAGCCTCAACGCATTGTTATGAATGGAAAAAACCGAATGCTAGTAATTTCAGGCCCTAACGCTGGTGGAAAAAGCATCACTTTAAAAACAATTGGTTTGTTGCAACTAATGTTACAGTCTGGACTTTTAATTCCTGTTCACGAAAATAGTCGGGTATGCTTTTTTCAAGATATTGTTTCTGATATTGGCGACAATCAATCGATAGAAAATGAGCTAAGTACATATTCTTATCGTCTGCAAAGAATGAATCATTTTTTACAAATTGCCAACCACCGGACGTTATTACTTTTGGATGAGTTTGGAACAGGTTCAGACCCTGAATTAGGTGGCGCTTTAGCTGAAGTTTTCTTTGAGGAAATTTATAATAAGTCAGCCTTTGGTGTAATCACTACTCACTATGGAAATATAAAACTGAAAGCAAACGTTCTTAAAAATGCTGTTAATGGCTGCATGCTTTTCGATTCAGATACTTTAAAACCAAAATACGAATTTGCAATTGGTCAACCTGGAAGTTCTTTTACTTTTGAAGTGGCAAAAATGAATGGAATTCCTGATGAATTGATTGAAACCGCTAAAGGTTTATTAGATGAGAAAAAGGTAAAACTTGATCGATTGTTAAATGATTTACAGAAAGAAAAAAACTACCTCGAACGGTTGACAAAAGAACACCAAGAAGCGCAACAAAATGCTGAAAACGCTCGTTTGTCCTTTACTGAGCGTAAGGATCGATTAGAGGAAAGATTGAAATCCCAACAATTAATTACAGAAACGAATAATAAACAGCTTATTGCAGGAAAAAAGATGCTTTTATACATTGAGAAATTCAACGTTAAATCGCGTAAGAAAGATGCTAATAGTTTGTTGTTGGAGGAGATGAAAACCTTTTTACGCTTAGAAAAGTCAAAAACGGAACTCAAAATTCAACAAGAAAAACAAAAAGATTTAGAATTTAAGCAGTCGAAGTCAACAACGAAACCAAAAAAAACAATAGTAGAAGAGGATTTATTCCAACAATCGAAAATTATTTTAGGTTCAACAGTTCAATTAATTTCAACGAAACAAAAAGGAACAGTAGAGTCCATGACTGGAAAAAATATTTCTGTTATTTTTGGAAATGCACGCTTAAAGGTAGAATTGGAAAAATTGCAATTTATAAAATAGGGTGAATTAATTTACTAATTCAAAATTTGTAATTTTTCTCACAATCGAGTAGACTGCTACAGTACAAATAGTTTCAGATAAATTTATGGTATCAAGACCTTAATCGAAACAGGTAAATGATCGCTGTAGCCACCTAAGTATTTTGTGCCCACATAAGTTCTAAATGGAACAACCTCACCTTTAAACTCCTCTAATAAGTAAGGGAATGAGTGAATTACGCCTGAGTTTGGTACTGCTTTTATTTTACCTGAATTTTTTAAACCTTCTGAAACAAAAATATGATCGATTATTTCCCATTCGCCTTTATAGTTGTAAGATCCACCAAATTTTCCAGATTCTTTAACAATCATTGGACTTAATGATTTTGCAATCAATTGAGTTGATTTGTCTTTTGGATAATCGTTCAAATCACCCATCAAAATGATTTTGGCATTTTTATCGGTGGTTAAAACGGAATCGATAAATGATTTGGCGCTTTCTGCAGCTTTGATTCTTCTATTTTCACTAGCCTCAACACCACCACGACGACTTGGCCAATGATTCACAAGTACAAAGAAAGTTTCTTTTTTGGATTTATATTTTGACCAAACAATGTCTCTTGATGTTGGAGTTGTATCGCCAGGAAGCACGTAACGAATAATGCCTGATTGTAATAATTTCAATTTAACACTATCGTAAATTAGTGCAACATCTATACCTCTTGCGTCTTTACTATCGTAATGAACTACGCCATAATTTTTATATTCTTTTTGATTTTTGATGATGTCCCGAATCACATTTGCGTTCTCAATTTCTCCAAAACCAGAAATAATAGGTTTCCCCATATCATTTAAAACTTGACGAATATGACTTAATTTCTCTTCATATCTTTTAGTTATCCATTGTGATTTTGCTCCAGGTAAATATTCCGCGTCATCATTTAGCCCATCTATTGTATCGAATAAGTTTTCAACATTATAAAATGAAATAGTGCGTGTTTTTTGTGCAAAGGTGCAAGTTAATGCTAGTAGAAATAAAGAAAAAATTAAGATGCGCATGTCAAGTTTATTTGAATGCAAATGTACTAAACTAAGTGAACTCAAATTCAAATTTGAAATTACCCTTAAGTTAAGAAGCCAATCTCTTACTTCCCGCTAATATTTAAAATTTAAAACCTTCTTGGAGTAAATAAATCTCAAATAATAAGTGTTCGTTTTTCTTCCATCAATCGCAAGCAAATTTAGAACGAATACACATTTTCTTCCTGTCGAAATATTTCAAATTATTAACCCTCTAACCTTTAGTAATTGAGAAAAGCGAAGATTAGCCAAAGCGAAAAAAATTATTAGCTATCTAACTTAGGGAGAAATATAAAAATCAAAGAAACAAATGTCTAGAAAAATGTGAATCGATTAAAATCAAGAATAAAGTAGTGTCTTAAAGTAATAAAGTTTCATTTTGTGGTTATCTTTTAGTTTTGTAAATTTGCAAACAAAATTGAAAATAAATAAAATGAGTAATACAACAGAAAAAGTATCTTACAAAGTTAAAGACATTAGTCTTGCTGCTTGGGGACGTAAAGAAATTGTTTTGGCGGAAGCTGAAATGCCAGGTTTAATTGCACTTCGCAAAGAATTCGGTACTTCAAAACCATTAGCTGGAGCTAGAATTGCAGGATGTTTACACATGACTATTCAAACGGCTGTTTTGATTGAAACATTAATTGATTTAGGGGCGGAAGTTTCTTGGTCTTCTTGTAACATTTTCTCAACACAAGATCAAGCTGCTGCTGCGATTGCTGCTGTTGGAATCCCAGTTTATGCTTGGAAAGGTATGAATGAAGAGGAATTCGATTGGTGTATCGAACAAACACTTTTTGCATTTTCTGACGGTCAACCATTAAATATGATTTTGGACGATGGTGGAGATTTAACAAATATGGTTTTCGACCGTTACCCAGAATTAACAAAAGACATTAAAGGTCTTTCTGAAGAGACAACTACGGGTGTTCACCGTTTATACGAACGTGTTAAAAACGGAACTTTAGTTATGCCTGCGATCAATGTTAACGATTCAGTTACAAAATCTAAATTCGATAATAAATACGGTTGTAAAGAATCGTTAGTAGATTCAATTCGTCGTGCAACAGACGTTATGATGGCTGGAAAAGTAGCTGTTGTTTGTGGTTACGGTGACGTTGGAAAAGGTTCGGCTGCATCTTTAAAAGGCGCTGGAGCAAGAGTTATAGTTACTGAAATCGATCCAATTTGTGCATTACAAGCTGCGATGGACGGATTTGAAGTGAAAAGATTAGATTCTGTTGTTCATCAAGGTGACATTATCGTTACGACAACTGGAAACAAAAATATCGTTGTTGGTCGTCATTTTGAAAATATGAAAGACAAAGCAATTGTTTGTAACATCGGTCATTTCGATAATGAAATCGACATGTCGTGGTTGAATACTAATTTTGGTCACACAAAAAATGAGGTGAAACCACAAGTGGATATTTACAACGTAAACGGTCACGATGTTATCATTTTAGCAGAAGGTCGTTTGGTGAATTTAGGTTGTGCAACGGGTCACCCTTCTTTTGTTATGTCGAATTCATTCACAAACCAAACTTTGGCACAATTAGAGTTATGGCAAAATAGCGCTAATTACGGTAACGATGTGTACACGCTTCCTAAATATTTGGATGAAAAAGTAGCACGTTTGCATTTAGAAAAAATTGGCGTTGAGTTAGAAACTCTTTCCACTGACCAAGCTGATTATATTGGTGTGGCTGTAGAAGGTCCATTCAAAGCAGAACACTACCGTTATTAAGAATCTAAAATCAAGGATTTTACATTGAATTCTATATTTTTATTAAATTGAGGGGAGCAGTAATGTTCCTCTTTTTTTTTACCATTTTATTCCAATAAAAATCATTTAAATGTTTTTCATAGTTTTTTACCTTTGTGAAATCAAAACTTAAACAAAATGAAACAATTTTTATTTTTATTCCTCGTTTTTATCGGTTTTCAAGCATCGCAAAACTTGAATGCACAAGTTGTTCAAAACACTGAAAAAGATACAATTACTTACGTGATTATACGTAATAATGGAAATGAATTAATTGGCAAAATTTTAAGTGATGATGGTAGAGAAGTATTATTAGATACAGAAAACTTAGGTAAAATTTATATTCCAAAAGCAGATATTAAGTCAATTAAAAAATTAGATTACTCTAAAAATATCGTAAATGGTGAATATAGAGCAAGTGGACCTTTTACAACACGTTATCAATTTTCAACCAACGCTTTTCCAATTGAAAAGGGAGAAAATTACGCTACGGTAAATCTATATGGTCCAGAAGTCCAGTTTGCAATAACTGAACGTTTTTCTATTGGTGTTTTGTCAACTTGGATTGCAAGTCCCATTGCGCTCGCTTTAAAATACACAATTCCAACGGCGAATGAAAAATTGAATTTTGGGGTTGGGACACTTCTTGGTTCGTCAGGTTATTTTAATCAAGGTAGGAGTTTTGGAGCTTTACATTGGGGAATGGCAACTTATGGTGATCGCATGAACAATGTAACATTATCCGTTGGTTACTCTTATTTAAGAACAGGAACAAATTCGGGAGAGCCAATTTACAAACCTGGAACTTATGCAGCTGTTGAATTGCCAGAATTTCCAGGGAGTTACAGTTTTGCAACTTTACAAACAATGAAAAATGGTAGGTATTCTCCACGATCTAGCGCTCCAATAATTGGTATTGCTGGAATTGCATCAGTTGGAGCAAAGGCAAGTTTTGTATTTGATGCCATGTTATTATTCGGAACGCTTAAGTCAACTGATATTAATCAAGATGTTTTATATAACTATGATTTAATATCGGGACAACCTTCAAATACGTTTGTTGGTCAAATTGAAACAAGTAATAACGTAATAAAATCCACTAATTTGATTATTATGCCTGGAATGCGTTTTCAAAAAACAGAAAACACCGCGTTTCAAGTTTCTTTTGCTGGCGTTATTGGCTCCTCAGATGGAAACGGTTATTCCTTCCCAATTCCAATGTGTACTTGGTTTTATAGATTTTAATTTTATTAAAAAGTTGACCCACTATTTTTTAATACCGAAAAGCATAGTTTCAAGAGTAAACTAAATAGTAAACGGCTGAATTATACAGAATTAAAGGCTAGATATCAATTTAGTCATTTGTCTTTTTAGTAGATTAAATCTAAAATTTCAATCAATTATTAAAAAGTAAATCAGCTAATTTTTATTGACTTGAAGTTTTAATTCCCTCCCGATTTTTTGCTTATTAAAACTTCAAATCGTTAACCATTCTTTTTGTTTCTAAATTCTAACTAAATTTAGCACATGAATTTTGATTTTAAACCTTTCAATTCCTTATCGCTCGATGAATTTCATGATTTAATCGCTTTACGGATAAAAGTTTTTGTGATTGAGCAGAATTGTCCTTATCAAGATTTAGATGGAAAAGACAAAAACTCAGTTCATGTCATTGGTAGAGATTCCAATAATACGATTGTTGCAACAGCTCGAATTTTACCAGCAGGAATTTCTTATCCTGAAGTTGCCATTGGAAGAGTGGTCGTTGCAAAAGATCTACGAGGTACAGGCGCAGGTCATCAATTAATGAAAGCAATTATAGACTTCATCAGGCAAGACTTTGGCGCAGTTCCCATTCGGATTTCGGCCCAAAAACACTTAGAGAAATACTATAATTCCCACTTGTTTGTTTCAACAGGAAAAGCTTATCTAGAAGATGGAATTCCACATATTGAAATGTTATATCAACCAATTAATTAAATTATGAAAAAAGTAATTTTGGCTTCTTCAATTGCATTAGCATTAGCTTCTTGTGTAACAAAAAAAACAAATGAATTTACAACTATTAATATTGAATACTTAGATAAATCTGTTAAACCACAAGAAGATTTTTTCCAATTTGCAAATGGAAATTGGATAAAAAATAATCAAATTCCAGCATCAGAATCGCGCTGGGGTAGTTTCAATGAATTGGATAAAAACAATAAAATTAAGTTGACCACTATTCTAGAGGAAGCAATGAATAATCCAAAAGAAAAAGGTTCACAAAATCAAATTTTAGGGGATTATTATGCTGCTTTTATTAATATGAATCAACGGAATTCACAAGGAATGAAAGGGCTTGAGGCTGAATTTAATCGCGTAAATTCTTTAAATAGTAAAGATCAATTAGTTGAAATAATTGCGGAACACCACAAAGACGGAATCGGAACACTTTTTAGTTTTAGCATTGGACAAGATCTGAAAAACGTAACTAAAAACGTGGCGTATTTAGGACAAGGTGGAATTGGCTTGCCGAATAAAGAATATTATGCTAGCGACAATAAAAAAGAGCTACTGGCAGCTTACAAAAAACACGTATTTACCTCTATGCAACTGGCAGGAAAAGAAACTGCACAAGCTGAAAAAGCAGCCGAACACGTTTTGAAAATCGAAACGATGTTGGCGGAAACTATGATGAGCCCAGCTGAAATGAGAATACCAGAAAAAACGTATAATAAAATGTCAACAAAAGAGGCAACAGCACTCTTTGGAAATTTTGATTTTCGTTATTATATGGCAAAAGTAGAATGTCAAACGCCAGATTCAATTGTAGTTGGAAATATTCTCTTCGTTAAAAATGTCGCTGTAATGATTGAGAATTTAAGTCTGGAAGAATGGAAAGATTATGTTTTTTGGAATTTAGTAAACCACTACGCAGGTAATTTGAACGAGTCATTTGTAAACCTAAATTTCGATTTTTATGGCAAAACTTTAAGTGGTAAAAAAGAACGTAAACCAATGAATGAGAGTGCGATTGACGAAATTACGCGCATGGAATTTTCTGAACTTTTGGGTAAAGCGTTTGTAGAGAAACATTTCTCGAAAGAAGCACGAGATCGTGTTAACTCTATGGTTGACAACTTATTATCTGTTTTCAAAGGACGTATTCAAAATCTTGATTGGATGTCAGCTGAAACTAAGAAAGAAGCGATAAACAAATTGACTTCAATTGGAAGAAAATTAGGTTATCCAGAGAAATGGGAAGATTTTTCAATGTTAAAATTTACCGCAAATAACTACTTAGAAAACGTTAAAACAATTAATCGTTATTCTGTAAAAAAGAACTTTGAGGAGTTATCAAAACCAGTTGACAAACAGAAATGGGGAATGCCAGCACACATGGTAAATGCCTATTATCATCCATTATTGAACGAAATTGCTTTTCCAGCGGGCATAATGCAACCGCCTTTCTTCGACGAAAAAGCAGAAGATGCTGTGAATTATGGTCGTATTGGAATGGTGATTGGTCATGAATTTACTCACGGTTTTGACGACATGGGTTCTAAATTTGCAGCAGATGGCTCTTTCAAAAATTGGTGGACAGAAGAGGATAGAAAGTTATTCGAAGAAAAAACCAAAATCCTTGGCGAAACATTTTCTGCTTATTGTCCAATTGAAGGACATTGTGTGAATCCAGACTTAACCATGGGTGAAAACATTGCTGATTTAGGGGGTTTAACGATGGCTTATTTCGCATACGCGTCAACGGATGAATTTAAGAAAAACGAAATTCGTGAAGGATTTACACCAAGCCAACGCTTTTTTATTGCTTACGCGCAACTATGGAAAATCAAATACACAGAGGAAGAAATGAAAAACCGTATTGCGAACGACCCGCATTCTCCAGGAATGTATCGCGTAAACGGGCCGTTACAAAACTGTGATGAATTCTTCAAAAGTTTTGGTGTGGAAGAAGGTTCAAAAATGAGAAATAGCATTAAAAAAGTTGCAAAAATCTGGTAGTTTATTACTAACTAACGTAAATACTGCTTAGCATTGCATCGTTGTCCCGTGGACGATAGTGGAAAAGAAATGATAGTAGTTTCTTTGCAATTAACCAAATGCTCTGTGTTGCGTTCTCAATTAATCAAGCACCAACTCTCCCAATTGCTTTATCACCAAAACGTTTCCGAATCGTGTCAAGTGCTTTATATAATGAAGCGTAATTGATTCGTTCGTCAAAGAGGTTTAACTGGTAGCTTCCCGACACAAGCGAACTATAACGAATCCCGACTAAACGCACTAAAACCCTACGATTATACAAGCGATTGAACAATTCTAATACGATGGGAATGAGTTCGTGATCTGCACATGTATAAGCAATTTGTTTTTGTAAAGTTTGTGTCTGAAAATCGGAATAGCGAATTTTAACCGTTACACAACCCGTAACCTTGTCGACTTTCCGTAGTTGAAATGCCAAATTTTCTGCCATAGAAAGTAGTACACCTCTCAATTTAAAAACATCAATCGTGTCAGTTTCAAACGTACGTTCTTTAGAGAGTGATTTTTGTTCACTGTATGGTTCCACTTGCGAATTGTCAATTCCTTGCGCCTTTTTCCAAATTGAAGCACCGTTTTCGCCTAAAGCACTTTCCATCAAAACGAGAGGCATTTCTTGCAACGTCTGAATTTTTCGAACCCCAAGATTACAAAGTGTTTGATACGTTTTTAGTCCAACCATAGGGATTTTGCGAACGGACAATGGCGCTAAAAAAAGTTTTTCTTCACCGTAGTTAATTTGTAATTGATTGTTTGGTTTCGCTTCACCTGTTGCGATTTTTGAAACTGTTTTATTTTGAGAATGACCAAATGAAATTGGTAATCCTGTTTCACGCTGAATCTTTTGCCGCAACTCACTTGCGTATTTCATTGTGCCGAAAAAGCGATCCATTCCCGTCAAGTCCATGTAAAATTCGTCAATCGATGTTTTTTCATACACAGGAACAGCGTCTTTGACGATATCTGTAACCATTCGAGAATACTTGGAGTATGTTTCATGGTCGCCTTTAATCACAATCGCTTCTGGGCAACGCTCTATCGCCATGCGCATTGGCATAGCAGAATGCACGCCAAATTTTCGCGCTTCGTAACTACAAGAAGCAACAACGCCACGATCACTAGTTCCACCAATCAATATGGGTTTCCCATTCAAACGACTATCTGAAAGTCGCTCACACGAGACGAAAAAAGTATCCAAATCCATGTGAACGATTGAGCGCAATATTGCCATTTCTATTGTTTTAAATTTTTAATCGTTAGTAATTTGCGCAGCACATCGTTGGTTCTACAAATGTATTAAAATTTTATGAATGATTAAAATATAATAAATTTTACGATTATATTTTAATCATTTGGTTTATTAAAATTAGTTTATACTTTAGAATAATCTAGATTGAGATTGGTAAGTGTATTTCACAAAACTGTAGAATATCTAATTGCTAATTAATGTAATTAAACAATTAGATTGGAAACGTAAACACATTTTAAAT
>Ga0105050_10008955_pt1 | contig 11358 bp, 13 predicted proteins | sample FRY01_FD_78088 | JGI IMG/M metagenome (GOLD analysis project Ga0105050, IMG submission 78088) | Freshwater microbial communities from Lake Fryxell liftoff mats and glacier meltwater in Antarctica - FRY-01 | ecosystem: Environmental > Aquatic > Freshwater > Ice > Glacier meltwater ... | reverse complement strand
ACCTAAAGGCATCTGAAAGACCCCTGTTTGTAAGATCAAAGACACCTTGGTTAGTGTCACTAATAATGTTGCCTTGAAGGAGAGCGTCACGAGACCCACCAAAGGAGCCCGATTGTAAAGCCCTGTCACGTTGTTGGTTTAATGAATTGGCTCCAGCATCTTGAAAAGCTCTTACAGCGGGGTTAACTACACTTTGTGCGTAAGGGTCCATAAAAGCACTGATATCACCTTGGTTTACACCACCATTTGGACCCAGCAAGCCTAAGGCATAAGAGAGACCTTGACCACTTACTCCGTCTTCCCCAGCCATACCTCTAATTTGATCAAAAGCAGTTAGTTGGTCTTCGGTTAAACCAGCGTTTTGTACTAGGTCCTCATTAGAGCCTTCAGCTAAAACCTTGTTTAAGTAATCTTGAATATTCCCAGGAATAACAGGAAGAGCAGTACCAGAAGCTGTCTTAGAACTCCGTTGTGTTCCTTCTGCTGCTCTAGCTCCTAAACCAGCTATCGAGCCCCCGTCAGCAAAGGCTCTTTTTCTGTTTTTTAGTTTACTTTTTTTATTTAAAGGTTTCATCTTTTTGGTTTATCCTCTTACTTTATCTTGTAATATTATAACACGTTAAGAACTGGCTAAAGAGTTCTTTGTTTGCCTACCCTTAGTTCTAATTTGATCCACCATATCTTGCAGTATTTGGGCCCCTGCTTCAGGACTTCCTTTTCCAACAGCAGCAACAACGTCAGCAGGGATCACAAACTCCCCTTCAGAGAGCGCTACAGGCTCTGTGCCGTCGATTAAACCAGGTACATCATCGTCCCTTCCTTTTGAAGGGTCAATCTTCTTTTGAACCTTTTGGCCATCTAAGTTACCGCCGCTAACCAATTTGTTTGCTATACCTTTTAAATCTAATTTCTGTTCCATTTTTAAAGAGCTCCTTTTAGTTACTGGTCTAACAGAAGAGTCAGAAGCTGATTAATGTAAGCGTCTCTCAACTCTAGTTGCCGCGTCAAATTATTAAAACTCTTTTCAGGGTTCTTAGTGTCCCACCTAGGGTAAGAAGGCACGGGTCTGTGGTCATTAGGGATTGTTGTGGCCATTTACCGTTTACCGTCTGGAAGAGGGTTAACTCTTACCTTACCCAGCCTATAAAAAGAGTTTACCTCATTATTGTCGTACTTAATACTGATCTCCCGCCCTCGGACTCTGATAGGAACTTTTGCAGTTCCATCATTAATTGTGTAAGGGCCTTTTACAGTAACAGACCCAAAAGGAGCTTTTCGAGCGTTAAGTGTCAACGTTAAGTTACCTGTTAAATCAAAATCGGGAACAAACAAGCTTAAAAACATTGTTTGGTCTCCATCCGCAATATCGAAATAACCACTTTCTAAATAGGAGTGCATTGCTGATCCACCATCATTTTGTCCCGTATCGTGATCAAAAACTTGGCTATCAGAAACAGAAACAAAGGTACCGTGAGGGTTATCAAAGATAGTGTCGGGTTCCCATGTGGTTCTAACAATTGTTCCGTCGTACCAGCAGTTTTCGACAAAGTTATAAATAACGTATCGGCTATTTTCGAAATCTGACCCTGCTGGATAAAACCACATTATTTCATTATATGTTTTATTTACACCAGCAAATATTTTTTCCTTTTGGCCATAGTTAACTTTCCCAACAGGGTCATCTTTAAACAAGTAATCACTTAAAGAGCAATCAAGCCTGTGGACAGCCCCGTCGTACTTATAAAAAGCACCTTGACCCATCCAGTAAACAACACCGTCAATTTCTACAACCCCGTTTTGAGAAATAAGACCAGAATTTTCAGCTAAGTTAGAAAACCCATAGTAAAAAGGGTACCCTTGGTAACTCATAGAAATTACTGTTTTATCAGTAAAAATTAAATTTTCTAGCTTTGTTTTTACGTATCCAACAATCTCTGAACCGCCTGTTAATCTAGTATCACCAGCAGAATTAGTAGACACAGGTGTCCAAGAGGTAAAATCTTCCTTGTCACTCCACCTAACTAATAAAGGATCAAAGGTAGAAACAACAATATCATTAGTACCTAAGAGAACAGCGTGTCGTTCTAAAGTAACAAATACAATTGAGTTTTGAGCTGGTGCAGAAGTTACCACAGTGGCTCTAACATTTTGTCTATTCAAAAGACTAGAAGTTAAACCGTTTGAGGAGTCCCACCAAAATAAAGGACCTTTTCTAGGCACAGCTAAGAGGTCTTCACCCCAAGTATCAAAAGACCAAAGTCTTAAGTTTGTGTCAATTGACCCGCCTGTTCTCGGTGTTCCGTAAGTACTTGCCCCCCAAGTATCAGCGCCGTAACCAGAAGCTGTTCCATTATCTACGTCACCGACGTGATAAAGAAAAGAAACTGTAATATTACCACCACCATTGACTGAAGTAATTGTTGCAGCGTCAGAGGAGCTCACATAAAAAACATTGGGATTTGAAGAGCTAACAACTGTGTACTCACCATTCAAAAGAACGTTACCAACAGAAACACCCATACTAGTAAGGATCACACTGTCCCCCTCGTTTCTGTTGTGTGCTGTAAAACTAATACCTATAAGAGAGGAACCCACACTTGTGTTTACAATGTTATTTACTGTTGTTACACAAGTAAGAGGAGTGATATCATAAATTTGACCACTAAGAATATTTTCAATCTTTTTAGTAGTTCCGTAAGTTTGATACTTGTTTGATCTTAAGTCAACAAAGGATTTGACAGCACGAGCAACACCAGTGAGAGAAGATTTAGATGAGTCCTCGTACTGTTCTACTTTTGACTCCACCCAACCACTCATCTTCTCCGCTTTACCATTTCTAAAGCGAACCTTGTCTCCGTCTATAAAGGTATTTTCGTTAACATAAGAAGTGTTATTTCGGTTTATACCGATATTAAAGTCTACTGCTGTTAACTTTCCAGAACTGTCTGCCAAATTACTCTTTTAAACCCTCATAATAAACGCTAAAGCATAGTAAGGAAGGAGTGGGCTAGAATGTGAGTGGGTGCTAGCTGCTGTTATTGAGTGATTATGTGAACCACCCCCACCCGTTGAACTTGTACCCGTCACAGACCCACCTACGATAGCGTTTTGTTCTACACCATTAGAAGAAATATTGTTAGTATAGCTCACGGTATGTGTATGTGCTGGCATTTGAGCAATTGTAATTGCTGTACCACCAGTAAGAGCCCCGTGGTCATGGGCCCCGCTAGCACCTGTTAGGGTGCTGTAAGAGCCCCCTGCTTGTGTTAAAGCACCCGTAAATAAAGTTTTTGCTAGTCCACTATTGTCCTCTTTAGCTCCAACTATAAACTGATCTCTTAAATCCGGTGTGTTGTTTGTTCCGTCACAAAGAAGATATCCACTTGGAATAGTAGCTATAGAGCTGTGCCACATAGAAATGGTACCTTGAGGGACAGATACTTCGTAAACATTTGTCCCGTTGCAATAGAAAAAGTGAGTTGATTTGCTTGCAAAGGGAAGAAGAGTAACACCCGTTCCAGAAGAAGTTTTTAAGGTCACATTGTTGGAACCAGAGATTTGCATTTCAACTACATAAAGCTTAGGAATAGCAGGGACTATAAGACTGATATTAGCTGAGGGGGTTCCAGAAAGAGTTAAAGACATCTTACGAGCTTCATCAGTGGACCCATTTAAAGTCGTTAAAGTAATGTTGGAACCTGTCGTAAGACTAATAGCTGAATTACCAGCAACAGCTTCATCAACAAGACCTAATACTGTGTTTAAAATGGAACCCCAAGTGTTAGCGTTGTCCCCTGTTCCTTGAAGGGAAAGTCTTAAAGAGTCTGTATAAGTTGTGGCCAAAGTTTAGTGCCCTCCTTCTTTAACGATATTTTGGGAACCTTCAGGGTTCATATTAACTCTGTCGTCATCCCTTCGGCTTCTACGGCCTTCATTATTTATACTCAAAATTGAGTTCAAAGTTTCTTCTTCATAAAGTTGCATTAGTTCATAGTTCTTTGTAAATCTGCACATTTCTTTTGTAGTCGCATAAAAAAGGGCATCACCACAAAAGTCTGTATAATAGTTTGTTAAGTTAGATGCTGATAATACAGAGGGTCTAGAAAGATACTTAAGAATAAGCGTATAAGCACTTGTTGGTGTCGGGGCAATAACAAAGTTATCTTTTCCTTCATCCGCGTAATATTTTAAAACAGCGCTTGTAGATGTGGGGTTATTCCAATATTCGTTTATAAATTCATCTGTTACCTTTACTAAGGTGTTTATGGAACCATCTGAGTTTTTCTGAATTAATTCAAAAGGAAGCCTATAGTCCGAAGGTTTAGTTATTAGGTTGTCACTTGCAGAAGTTGAGACAGTGGCTTTTGCGACTAAACCGTAGGTGTCTATTTGCCTTGTTAAACGTTGTTCAGCAAGATCAATAGCTACAGGAATATAGTCTGTAAACTCTGTTGAAGAGTCTTCAAGCTCATCAACAACGGCTGTAACTAGGGTTGGATAATTCGTAATTCTTGCCAAAAATTTAAACCCCCCCTTCTACACTTTTTGTAAAACCTGAAATACCTGCTTCTTCTAACTTTTGTGCAATCTCTCTAGAAGTTATTTCTTTTTTGGCGGGCTCCGCATTCAGTTCTACCACCTTTGCCTCAAACTCACGTTCTGTCGGCTTAGGTTGAGTCTTGTCCAGCCATGTGATCCCGTCATATTTATCACCGCTCATAGCCCATTCAGCGCCTGGACGTAGCGCGACTAGCGCTTCTTGGTGAAACTTCTTAATCATGTCATTATCTCCTGCAACTCAAAAATGCCATATCCAGCTATGCTTGTAGTCTCAGGGAAATTCACTGTACCCTCAGCCGCTGAAACTCTTACGTCGTAGGTGATGGATGAAACTGAATTTGGTTTGCTATACTGTTGTATTGCACAGAAGGAAATCACAGCGCCTGCGCTATTATAACCAGCGGCATCTTGACCAACGAGGACACCTGCTGCGTATACGCCCACATGAGAAGCGGTTCCGGTTGCGCCAGCAAGCGCATTCCCATTTACGCCAGACCAAAGTAAATTTGCGGCACTATTCATAACCCAAGCTATTGACAGACCATCCACAATTTGCGGCGTGGCAGATGATGTGGATTTTTCGGTCGATGTTTGAATTGACTGTCTGCGAATAATGTCACCGGGCAACTTCATGCCCGAAGACATTGCTTGAATTTTATTCAGATTAGTCGTGGTCCATGTGCCCGCCGTAAGACCGGACAATGACCACTCAAGATAACCAAGTACACGCATTGCCTTAGATGTAATAGTCGCTCCTGCGTAAAACACCCCTGCACTGTCGGACCCCGTGCTTACTGAAACCGCACTGGTAAGAGCCGCCTCGTCCAACGGGAAAATTGTCATACTAGAATTAGCTGTATGTTCCAGACAGTTAATTGCACCAAGCCTGAAAGTTCCGCCATCATTAAACCCAACAATCCACAAACGAAATGCTTTTGACGATGCAACACCCATTGTTGCCCCTGATGGTAAAGTAAGCACTACACCCGCAGTCAAAGTAATCGAGGCTACATCGCCATCTGTCGCTGTCGCATTGCGGAACGGCACGACTACAGGATTTGTTGCACTCGGATCACTGCCGTTATTTCCCTTCAGCGCGATAGACAATGCGCCCGATGCGGCAGTTACCTCCAAGCGCGCATTAAGAGGTGAACCCAGTCCGTCAGGGCCAAGTGAAGATCTAGCTAGGGTGGCTGAATTGACATCAGAAAGATTATTTGCCACGGCCAAGTAATCAGAAGAAGCAGCTGTGGCCATTGTTCCTAAACCAAGCCCTGTTGTCCTCATTAAAGCTTGGGTAGATTGGCCAACAAGAGTTCTCCCAACAACTGAAAAATCTGTTATATCTGCTGAACTGACTCCAGTAAAGTAAGGCACTGTGTTAGCCGCCCAAGTAAGATTGGCGATTGGTGCAAGAGTGTTTGATTGTGTGTTTAAAGCAGCTACAGAGGTCTGTAGGACGGAAACAAGAGTGTTAGTGGCACTTACAGAAGTTTGAAGAACAGATATCGCTGTGCTGTGGGCACCTACAGAAGTTTGAAGAACAGATATCGCTGTACTGTGTGCACTTACAGAGGTCTGTAGGACGGAAACAAGAGTGTTAGTGGCACTTACAGAAGTTTGAAGGACAGATATTGCTGTGCTGTGGGCACTTACAGAGGTCTGGATAACGCTTACATCGGTTTTAACAGCATTTACAGAGGTCTCTAAAGCCAGAGGAAAACCACCAGCTGTCGAACCATCGTGAACCACAAGAGTGTTTTTATCGGTGTCAACAGTCATTTCTGCGCTTACCCCTGTAAAGATAGCGTGTTCTGCTGTTGTTCCGTGCCTATATTTTACTTGTGTTGCCGACATATCTTTTAAAAGGTCCTTTTTGTGCTTGTGTTTGTATTAAGCTATTGACTCGTAGTCCAATTCTCTAAGAATGTAAGATTCAGATACAAAACCATAATCGTAGTAAATACTTACAGTTTCAGAAACAAATTCGTAGTCAAGTGGGGAAGCATAAGGTGTGTTAGCTGGATCTGGTCTTGCCCAAGCTAAACCAATGCTTTCAGTACGTGAAGCCCTAACAAAATTTTGTGGGTGGTCTACAAGGCTGTACTGACCGTCAGACTCAGACTTGTGCACCATCCACCCAGTCCCTGGTTCGCGCACAAGGTCCTTCCACGGGTACTTAAACCCGCTTCTGTCGTCAATTGCTGTCGCGTATTTCCCACTAGCCAATTTCTTTTTACCTTTGTATGTTTAACTTTGGACTGAATTTCCAGCTTACTCGTTCTCTATAGTCGTCTCTAGCCCTCATTAACTGGTCTTCAAACTCTTGTTTTAACTCTTGTCTATATTGTGGTGGTATACCTTGTCTAGTAAAAGCTAGGTGGTAAGCCAAACCGTAAATAAAAGCAGGTATAAAACGGTAGGACATATCAACTGTATTACGAAGGCTTCCAACGTCTTCAATTCGTTTAACAGCCCAATATGAAGCTGTGTATTGATTATCACTAGGAATCTGCCAAAATTTAATTGCAATAGAATCAATGTTCCTCTTTACAGTATACTGCATTGGACGGCCTTGTGTACTTTTCTCAGAAATTCTATTAAAGTCAACAAGAGAAAGCCTTTGAAGGGATACTTCTGTACTTTTGGAATCTTTTAAAACTAAGTCAATAACACCGTCTACATAGGTTGGCAGTGTGTACTCTTGGGTGCCACCTGTAAGGGAGAATTGTAAAAGCTCTAGTTTCCAAATCATTACGTCACGATTTGAAAGATCAATAAGAAGCATGTTAGCAGCTAGTTGAGCGTCCCTTAGGTCAGACCCACTTACGTCACCTTTTCCTAAGCGAGCAAAAGCTTGCATTATTAGGTCGTCACCTGTTGGGTTAAAGTTGTAAGTTCCACTAGTTGTCATTTTGTTTTCTCTTTTTGTTTAAATCCCTAAACATAAGCCCACTGTAGTTACGATAACTGCGTCAGCCGCCGTAACAACCTTGATAAAAGGGGTTGGCTACCACTCTCGTTACCAGACACTAAAATAGGTGAAAGAATTCTTGACATTTTAAGCAATTACCTTTAAAATGGTTGTTCCACCAGCGCCAGACTTAGAGCCTCGGATAGCCGTCCAAGGTCCGTTAAGAATAGCTGCAAAGCTAGCTGTAGTATAAGAAGTTACAGTTACAATTGTGCTGATTGCACCAGCTATGTTAGGGTCACCAACAAAGGCGTCAGGAGTTACTTGCCACTGAACTACATCTGGGCCACTAACTGAGCCAGCGTCTTGTTTGGAAACAATTGACCGTCCTTGGACAGAACGATAAAGATAATCTAAAGCCATCCAAGGGCTCATTACTGAGGTAGCGGATGAAACTAAAGTTCGAGCATTATATTTTACAGTCATTTTGTTTAATATTTCTTTCCCCCGGCCATACCCGGATTAACAGCGAATAGATGGATTTTTAGCTTTGTCTTGTATATCCCTATATTATATCACACAAAAAAGGGAGCTTTGTCTATTTAAACAAAAGCCCCCTTTAATCTTAGTTAAGTAAATACAGTGTTTTAGCTTGAACCAGAAGCGCCGTAAAAACCACGCCAATCAGACCAGCCAAAGCTGTACCGTTCACGAGCCTTGTAACGTAGGTTACCCGTGTCAAAATCGCCGTCCATCTTGGTCTCAAGACCCTTACGAACGAACATTTTGGTTCCGTTAGGGCAATCTGTTTTAATAAACCAAGCGTTCGTATCTGTGAAACGATGGTTAATAAACGTACCCTTTGGGAAGATACCCATTGAACGTACCGCGTCAGTTGAGTTCTGGTTCGTAACACCACCTGCACCAGCCGCTGTACCACCTGAGGAGGTGTTTGCGTACAGTGGAACAGTTGTAAGGGTAGAGTTAAGAATCTTGTAAGCAGTGAACTGTAGGTCAGCGGGAATGTGGAGACTTACTGGGCGAGCGCCAATAAGAATACCACGGTCATCTTTGTAGGTTGAAATTGCAATGTGAGCGTTTTCACAAGCAGTCTCTGAAAGATCAACCGAACCAGCTGAGTTCGACTGGGAACCTGCGGATACTGTTGGGTGGGTCGTGCTAAACAAAGGTTTACCGTCGCCACCTAGGTAAGAAGTGTTAAAGCCATTGTTGAAAACTGAAGAGGCTTTAGTCTGCTTTGTCGCAGCCATACCACGACCTAGGCCCTTAGCGCGAAGCTTAGAGTAGGTGTCGTACAGGTTATCCTCTAGGGCCTCTTCAGTAACCTGGAAACCATAAGCTACAGTTTCGTGGGTATACCGAGAAGTCCAGAGTTCTTCTGCGTCATCGTAAGTAAGTGAAGCACCTTCAGATTTTACTGGTGCTTCCGCAAACATGGAAAACATCACTTCCTCTTCGAAAGATCGAACAGAGTTTTCAATTTCGAAAAGGGGCGCATGTTCGTTTGAGATTTCATTATAAGAAAGACCCATAATGTAATTCAGACCGGGCTCTAGTTGGCGGGATGTACTACCCCGTGTAATTGCTGCCATTTAAAATACTTCTCCTTTTTTAAATTGCGTTGCGATTTTGATGGTTAACAAATCGAACTTCTACAACTGTATCAGAAGCAGCGTCCCAAGCATTACCAGGCATTTTCGCAAGACCAATCACCTTAACGAGACGGTCAGTAGAAACGGCTGAACGACTAGAAACATTTAGTCGAGCATTAGAGATACCACTTTGAGTGCTACCAGCGCCGATAGAGACTTGAAAGTATTGACCAACGTCACCAGCAGAAACTGTAGCGTCGGAAGGAATCTGAAAGGTAGCGTTTGGATCATCCACAACATAAGCAACAGGTGAGGTGAAACCATCAATACTTTGGGAGTTATAGGAAGACACACTTACTGGGACCTGATCCGTAAAACGGGGTTTACCAGTATTTGAAGCATCCATGTAGAAGAAGCCACGGATTACGCCGAGAGCTTTTGTTTGTGTGCCACCACTAGGAACGACTGTTCCAGCAGAAAGCATGACTGGATCGCCTTTAAAAAGGGCAGCAGTCAAAGTACCATTAGCAATAGCATAAGCATTTACGCCACCAGTGTTGTAACCACCACCAGCAATTCGAACGGGGTTTAGACCATTACGTGCCATATTCGTTTTTCTCTTTTCTTTGTTTTAAAAACTTTCCCCGTTTAAATTGCAGTTTAGTAAAGGCTTATCCTTGGGAGAAAGTTAATGTTACTCGTCTTCTTTAAAAGAACGGACTTGTACTTTTGTGTCCGAACGATCAAAGAGCGGAGTTAATTTATCCATTTTTTGATCCCCTGATCGTTGAATTTCACGACGAGCAGAAGAGTCTAGTTCTCTAGCTTTTTCATCATAGTAACGCCTACGACCATCGGCCTTATACTGCGGTATCTTTGCCAAAGCAACGTCACCAACAGTAACAAGATTCTTGTGGTTCTTTGTACTAAAAAGGCGAACCATTGGGATACTTCCCCCAATCTCATCAAGGGTAACAAACTCGTAACCCTCTTTTTGTTTAATACCAATATTCTTATAATCTTCTTCACCACCTAGAAGAATTCTTACCCAACGAAGGGAAAAACCTGCTTCTTTGAACTTAGCAAAGATCTCATCAGGGATTTCCATTTGGTTAGGTGGCATGTACGTATAGTCACGCGCTTCATTGACTCTAGTTGATTCGGCTCTTGTGTTATTTGTTGTCATAATATTTTCAAATGTCCCCTTTTTTTAACCGTTAAAGGCTTTCGCCCATCCGCCCGCTTCAGAGCGTTGGTCTGTTTTTACTTTTTGTTTCATGTATTCCTTTAAAGGAACCCCTAAACGTTCAGCTGTATCTTTGTCTTGTTGGGTATAAGTAACAGTTACTCTACCGTTTTTATTCTTTACAGGTGTCGAGGAGTTTCCCTTTAAAGCGGGGCCATCTGTCTTATTCCTATTTAGTCTTGCACCAGATTTAAAGTTTAGTTCTTGTAGACGGTTATCTAGTGCCTCGTAAAACTCGTCTGTTTCTGGGTCTTCACCTTTTGCAATTAACTCGTTATTAATAGCAAGAGAAAAGTTCCTAAAGGTTTCGTCTTGGATAAACTTAGGGTTCTTTTTGATCCAGTCAACACCAGCTTCTGGAATGTTAGCTTTAGAAAGACGCTCTTCTACCGTTAGATCTTCATCGTAAGAGTTATCTTCATTAGATTCTTCTTGTTTAACAGACTTTAGAGCTTCTGGCTCTTGTTCGTTCCAAGAACCTAAGGCAGTTTTCTTTACATTTAGTTCAACTAGTTCGTTTGAGAGCTGTGTGTAAGTATCAAAGTCTCCAGAACTTAGAGCAGCAGATGCTTGAGAAGTTTTTGAAGCAATTGTGCTTTCAAAAGAGGACTTTAGAGTGTCAACCGAAGCTTTTTTAGTGTAAAACTCACTCTTTTTAGAGTGGTTAAGGGCTTCTTCTAACTCGGCAGCCCTAGCTGCGTAAGCTTTTTTCTCTCTTACTAGCTGGCGGATGCGTTCTTGAGCCCTACTAGGTTTTTTAGGGTCGATTTTTACTGCTTTTTCGTTGTCTTCGTCTTCATTATTATCTTCAGCTTCATTTTTGCTTCTGAGTTCAGATTGTGAGTCTGAATTATCTTCTCCACTAGTCTCAATTAGCTCAATTTCTTCACTGTCTGGTTTGTCTAGATTAGATAAATCTAATTCGGCCCAGCTAGCCGGGGATTCTTTATCTTCGATATTCATATTTTTCCTTTTTTGAATTTTGTTTTTACGAATGAGGTACAAAGGTTAAAGAGGACCCCCTT
>Ga0105050_10008950_pt1 | contig 11361 bp, 11 predicted proteins | sample FRY01_FD_78088 | JGI IMG/M metagenome (GOLD analysis project Ga0105050, IMG submission 78088) | Freshwater microbial communities from Lake Fryxell liftoff mats and glacier meltwater in Antarctica - FRY-01 | ecosystem: Environmental > Aquatic > Freshwater > Ice > Glacier meltwater ... | reverse complement strand
TGGCGTCGACACCCATTCTCTACATCAGATCAGAGAGTTAAGCTACGTTCGCCACCCCGATAAACCCGGTCCGGTGAATAAGACGGGCTAGGCAGTGTTGGCAAAAGACTCCAGCCATATTCGAGCGCCTGCGAGATTGAGAAAGTTCTCAAACGACAGTTCAAGGTACAGTATATTTATCTTTCGATCTGCGGTGGAATCCCAATAAAGACGAGGGGTCTGGGCTTAGCCCCCAGCCGCCGGAAGCCTCTTACCCTACCCCCGCAAAACACCCCCCAGTTTCCCCACCGCCGCAATCACCTTAGCCGACACCGCCTCAATATCCGCATCGGTCAACGTCCGCTCCATCGGCTGCAGCACCATTTCAACAGCCAGACTAACCTGCCCCTCAGGCACGCCCGCCCCCACAAACCGATCAAACACCCGCACGTCGCGGATTAGCGCCCGGTCCACGCCCGCCACCGCGCGCACCAGCGCATCCGCCGCCAGATCATCCGCCACCAAAAACGCAAAATCCCGCGCCAGCGGCAACAGCGCCGGCGGCTGATACGCCACGGTTTTGCGGCCCTTCACCGGCGGCAAGGCATCGAGATAAATCTCCACCGCCGCCACAGCGCCCTTTAAGCCGAAGCCCGCCAGCGTGGCGGGATGCAAAACCCCAAAGTCAGCCAAAACCGCCTTGCCCAGCACCAGCCGCCCCGCCCGCCCCGGATGCCACCAGCCATCTACCGGCCCCAAAACCGAAAGCCGCTCCACCGGCACACCCAGCGCGGCCAAAACCGCCAGCGCCTCAGCCTTGGCATCAAAGCCATCAAACCGAACCGCCGCGCCCTCACGCCAGCCCCGCGCCCGCGCTTCGCCCGCCATCAGCACCGCCGCTGTGGCATGCTCCCCGCTCGCCAAATACCGCTGCCCCAGTTCAAACAGCCGCACGCTGGATTGTCCCCGGTCAAAATTCCGCCCCGCCGCCGCCAGCAGCCCCGGCAACAAAGAAGGCCGCATCACCGCCATCTCAGCAGAAATCGGATTGCTCAAAACATGAGCCCCCCCGCCAAACGCCTCCGCCTGCACAGGCGGCAAAAAGCTCCACGTAATCGCCTCATCCGCCCCCCGCGCCGCCAGCACCCGCCGCACCCGCCGCGCCCGCTTCTGCTCACCAGTCGCGGTAGGCCGCGCCACGCCGTCTGCACGCGGCAGCGGCACAGCCTTCACCGCATCCAGCCCAAACAGCCGCACCACCTCTTCCACAAGGTCCGCCTCGCCGTCCCAGGCTTCAGTCGCCCCCAGCTGCCCCACATCCCGCCGCCAACTCGGCACCGTCACATCCCAATGCGAACCAGCCCGCATAACCCCAAACCCAAGCCGCCCCAAAAGCTCCGCCTGAACATCCTCAGCAACCTCAAGCCCCGCCAACGCGGGCACCCGCCCGGGCCGATAGCGCACCGTCTTCACCGCCAGCGGCAGCTCGCCCGCCACCACAACCTCAGACGCCTCACCCCCACAAATCTCCAAAACCAGCCGCGTCGCCAGTTCCAGCCCCGGCCCCACAAACCCCGGATCAACCCCCCGCTCAAACCGCGCCCGCGCATCCGAAACGATGCCCAAAGCCCGACCCGTCGCCCCAATCCGCTCCGGCGCAAAATACGCCGCCTCAATCAAAACCTCCGTCGTCGCGTCGGAAACGCCCGACGCCATCCCCCCCATAATGCCGCCAATATCATGCACATGCGCCGCATCCGCAATCACCGTCATGCTAGAATCCAGCGCATAGGTCTTACCATTCAGCGCCTCAATGCGCTCGCCGTCCACAGCGCGGCGCGCCACCAGCCCGCCCTCCAGCTTCGCCACATCATAAACATGCAAAGGCCGCCCAAACGCCAAGCTCATATAATTGGTAATATCCACCAACGCCGAAATCGGCCGCAACCCAACAGCCACCAGCCACCGCTGCATCCACTCCGGCGACGCGCCATTCCGAACACCACGAACCACCCGCCCCAAAAACGCCGGACAGCCCACAGAATCCTCAACCGCAATAGCAACCGGGCACGCAAAAGCCCCCACCACCGGCGTCACATCCGGCGTAACCAAGCGCCCCATCCCCAAAGCCGCCAGATCGCGCGCAATCCCCTGCACGCCCATACAATCCTGCCGATTAGGCGTAATCGCCACATCAATCACCGGGTCCGCCAGCCCCGCCCATTCGGCATAAACCGCCCCCACCGGCGCATCCGCAGGCAGTTCAATAATCCCCTCATGCCCCTCGCCCAGCTCCAGCTCCCGCGCCGAACACATCATCCCCGAAGACTCAACGCCCCGAATGGAAGCCACCTTCAACATAATCCCCGCCCCCGGCACAAACGCCCCCACCGGCCCAAAAACCCCCTTCATCCCCGCCCGCGCATTAGACGCCCCGCACACCACCTGCACCGGGCCAGACCCAGCATCCACACTCAAAACCTGCAACTTATCCGCCTGCGGATGCGGCGACGCCCTAAGCACCTCCGCCACCACAAACGCCCCCAGCGCCGCCGCCGGGTCTTCAATACCGTCAACCTCAAGCCCCAGCCGCGTCAGCCCCTCCGTCAACGCCTCCAAAGAAGCATCCGTCTCCAAATGCGCCTTCAACCATGTCAGCGGCAGCTTCATGCCCCCACCCCGCCCGCAATCGTCGGCACATCAAAGGCCGAAAACCCATGATGCTTCAGCCACCGCAAATCCCCATCAAAAAACGCCCGCAAATCCGTCAGCCCATATTTCAGCATCGCCAACCGATCGACCCCCGTCCCAAACGCAAATCCCTGCCACACCTCCGGATCAAGCCCACACGCAGCAATCACGCGCGGATGCACCATCCCCGCCCCCAAAACCTCCAGCCACTTGTCCGCCTCCCCCGCCGCCGCCGGCCGGCCCGTTTTAGAAGAATACCCCACATCCACCTCCACCGAAGGCTCCGTGAACGGAAAATAGCTCGGCCGAAACCGCAGCACCACATCATCCACTTCAAAAAACGCCTTAATAAACGTCTCCAACGTCCAGCGCAGCTGCGCCATCGTCGTATCCTTATCGATCACCAACCCCTCAATCTGATGAAACATCGGCGTATGCGTCGCATCCGAATCAGACCGGTAAACCCGCCCCGGCGCAATAATCCGCAGCGGCGGCTCGCCCCCCATCATCGTGCGTATCTGCACCGGCGAGGTATGCGTCCGCAAAACCCGCCGCCGCCCCTCGCCGTCCAGCCCCTCCACATAAAATGTATCATGCATAGCCCGCGCCGGATGATGCTCCGGAATATTCAGCGCCGTAAAATTATGCCAATCATCCTCAATCTCCGGCCCCGTCGCCACAGCAAACCCCAAATCCGCAAAAATCTCCGCCAGCTCATCCATAACCTGGCTCACGGGATGCACAGTCCCCGCCAGCGCCGCCGCCACTGGCAACGTCATATCCATCCGCTCCCCCGCCAGCTTCGCACTTGACTCTGCGGCATTAAGAGAAAATTTACGACTATCTAAGAGTGCGTGTGCTTCGAATGATATCCTATTGTACAAAGGACCCCGAACAGCTTTTGCAATTGGATTCATAGCTCCCAAGGTTTTAGTAAGAAGCTTAATTGTCCCAGATTTTCCTACTGCCGCTACCCTAATTCTCTCTATTTCGTCTAAACTCTCTGCATTATGAATAGAATTTTCAATATTATTCCACAAACTTGTGATTATTTCAGCATCAGGCTGTTCACCATCATTTTTTATATTAGAGATTAGAATATCAATTTCTGATGACATGTTGACAAAAACCTTAAGCATCCAATGCAAATTACTTGTAAGTCGATCTTAATATATTAACAAGAAAGGCGCGACACCGTAAAGTGCCGCGCCCTTTTGCCTACTTGCTCTGGCTAAAAGTTAAGCAGCCACCGGCTTCGCAGCCAAAGCCGCCTGCACCTGAGCAATAATCGCCCGGAAGCTATCCGGCTCATGCATAGCGATATCCGCAAGCACCTTCCGGTCCAAAGAAATCTCCGTAAGCGTCAGCCCATGCATGAAAACACCATAAGTCAGGCCTTCTTCACGCACAGCGGCATTAATACGCTGAATCCAGATCGCCCGGAACGAGCGCTTCTTGACCTTACGATCCCGATAAGCATATTGCCCCGCCTTTTCAACGGCCTGCTTGGCAATACGAATAGTGTTCTTGCGCCGGCCATAAAAACCCTTGGCGGCTTCCAAAACCCGCTTGTGGCGGGCATGGGCGGTAACGCCCCGTTTAACGCGTGCCATCTCTCATGCCCTCCTATTTCAGGCCATAAGGCGCCCAAAGCACGATACGCGGCGTATCAGCTTTGGACAGCACGGACGTGCCGCGATTCTGGCGAATATATTTAGCCGTATGGTGGGTCAGTCTGTGCCGCTTGCCAGCAACACCATGCTTAACCTTACCAGTAGCGGTGAATTTGAAGCGTTTCTTCACACCGCTCTTCGTCTTGAGCTTGGGCATTTCGGTCTCCTAAAGGACGCATCATTGAATAGCCACGGCAGCCCATTCAGCCGGGCCATTCGGTCATGCGAAGGCGCGCTATAGCCGAGCCTCCCGCCCCGCGCAACCGTCGTTACGCCCGCCCCGCCACCGCAGACATCCGCCCCACATTCAGCCCCACCCCCGCAAACGCCGCCGGCCACCGCTTCTCCAGCGGCGTCTCAAACAAAATCCCCTCATCCCCCGGGGCCGCCAGCCAGCCATGCTGGGTCATCTCCTCCTCAAGCTGCCCCGCTCCCCAGCCAGCATAGCCCACCGTCGCCAGCCAGCGCGCCGGCCCCTTGCCCGCTGCAATATCCTTCAAAATATCCAGCGTCGAAGTAAGCCCCCATTTTTTGCCTATCGAGATCGTCCCCTGCCCCTCATACTCAGCTGAATGCAGCACAAACCCCCGCCCCGGCTCCACCGGCCCCCCCGCCAACACAGGCACATCAGGCGTCACCCCCGGATCAATATCCAGCTGCCGCATCAAATCCGCCACGCTCAGCTCCGGCATCGGCGCATTGCAAATCAACCCCAGCGCCCCCTCCTCATCATGCAAACACATGGCAATCACCGCGCGCTCAAACCGCGCATCGCCCATGCCCGGCATCGAGAGCAACAACTGGCCAGAAAGAAAGGGTGACACGTCCATAGCCCCAACATAACAGCCAACCCCCCGCCGATCACCCCCAAACCCATATTTTCGCGCCCCTGCGGCAACTGAGCGGCCTCTAAATTATACCGCATCGCTAGACGTCTCGCACCCTTGCGGCTATCCCTCGCTCACGAGCTTAAAGCGCATGAAAAATCCCTAAACAATAAGGATATAATTATGACCATCAAAACCGGCGACAAACTCCCCGAAGCCGCCCTCACCATCGCGACTGCCGATGGCCGCGAAGCCTCAACCACGGCACAACTCTTCGGCGGCCGCACTGTCGCCCTGTTTTCCGTGCCCGGTGCCTTCACCCCCACCTGTTCAGCCAAGCACCTCCCCGGCTTCGTCGCCCACGCCGACAAGCTCAAAGCCGCCGGCATAGATGAAATCGCCTGCATCGCCGTAAATGATAGCTTCGTGATGGCCGCCTGGGCCAAATCCGCAAACGCCGCCGGCAAAATCACCATGCTTGCCGATGGCAACGCCGATTTCACCAAGGCCTTGGGCCTTGAAATGGATGCCAGCGGCTATGGCATGGGCATCCGCGGCCAACGCTTCAGCTTCGTTGCCAAAGACGGTGTCATCACGCATTTGTTCGTCGAGCAGCCCGGCGCGTTCGAAGTCTCCAGCGCCGAGCATATGCTCGCCAAACTAGCCTAAGAAAGCACGCGCCCGCCATGGCCCTCACCCGTCGCCGCTTGCTTGTCGCCTCCGGCGTCGGCGCCGGGCTGCTCATCGGCTGGGCGGCCTGGCCGCGGCGTTATCCGGTCAGCTGGGCCGCCGCCAAAGATGAGCAGATCATCAATGCCTGGGTAAAAATCGGCACCGATGGCCGCGTCACCATCGCTGCCCCCCAAGCCGAAATGGGCCAAGGCATCTGGTCCGGCATGGCGCAAATCCTCGCCGATGAGCTGGGCGCAGACTGGCGCACCGTCGCCGTAGAGCCCGCCCCGCTAGGGGTCGCCTATGTTAACGCCTTCGCCGTCACCGAGCCGATGAGCGGCCTCCCCGCCACCATCCGTCCGTTCGCGCAATGGGCCGGCCGCAGCGTCATCGAATATTTCGATATGCAAATGACCGGCGGCAGCAGTTCCATTCGCGGCTTTGAAGCCCCGCTCCGCCACGCCGGCGCCACAGCCCGCATCATGCTCTGCAAAGCCGCCGCCGCGCGTTGGAGCGTGGACGCAGAAGATTGCGACACCCAAAACGGCTTCGTCATCCACAAAGCCAACCGCTTGACGTTTGCCGAGCTCGCCGAAGAAGCCGCGCAAATGGACCCGCCCAAAGAGCCCGTCCTCAGACCGATGCCAGCAACAGGAGCCACGCGCCTCACCGGCAAGCCCCTGCTGCGCCTCGATATCCCCTCCAAAACCGATGGCAGCGCCCGCTTCGGCGCAGACGTCCGCCTGCCGGGCATGGGCTATGCCGCCATCCAGCAAGGCCCGCTCGGCGCCGCCCGCAAAAGCATCGACAAATCGCGCCTGCCTGCCGGCTGCACCCTTGTTGAACAACCAGATTTTGTCGCCGTCGTCGCCGATGGCTGGTGGCAAGCCAAAACCGGCCTAGAGGCTCTCACCATCACCTACACGCCCGAAACAACCCCGGCCGGGCCGTGGATAGATGCAGCGCTGGCCAACGCCATAGATAAGCCCGGCACCCTCCCGCAAAAACAGCTCCGCGCCGAAGGCAGCGCCATGGCGCTCCTGAATGCGCCGGTAGACTCCACCATCAGCGCCGATTACGCGCTCCCCTTCCTCGCCCACGCCTGCATGGAAACCATGACCGCGACCGTCCGCCTGCAAGACGGCCAATGCGAAGTCTGGGCCCCCACCCAGTCCATCACGCTGGCCGGCTGGGCCGCCGCCCGCGCGCTGGACATGGCAGACGAAAACGTCATCGTATATCCAACGCTGCTCGGCGGTGGTTTCGGCCGCAAAATTGAGAATGACGCCATAGGCCAAGCCGCCCGCATCGCCAAAGCCGCCGGCCGCCCCGTACAGCTGATCTGGAGCCGGGAAGAAGATTTCGCGCACGATAAATACCGCCCCGCCGCCCACGCCCGCCTCGCAGCAAGGCTCGGCGGCACCGGCCTAGAAACCAAAATAGAATCGCTGGCCATCCGCATCGCCTGCCCGGATCTCAGCGCATCAGTACTGGCCCGTAACTTGCCCAAAATTGCCAGCGACCCCAAGCCCGGCGGCAACACTATGGAAGGCCTCACCAAACACGCCTATGCCCTCCCGGAACTGGCGCTGGAACATATCCTCGTAAATACGCCAGTCCCCACCGGCTTCTGGCGCTCGGTCGGGCATAGCTACACGTCATTCTTCCTAGAAAGCTTCATGGATGAGCTCGCCGCCAAAGCGGGGCTAGACCCGCTGGCCTTCCGCCTCCTTCACCTCAAAGAAAAACCCCGGCACACGCAGGTCCTGCGCACGCTGAGCACCAGCTTCGGCCCGCCGGGCGGCACCGCCAACTCAGACGGTTCCATCACCGGCAGCGGCCTCGCCCTCTGGGAATGTTTCGGCAGCATCGTAGCGGCGCAAATAGACGTGCTGCGCGTCAAAGATGAGCCCCTCCGCGTCATCCGCATCGGCATGGTCGCCGACCTCGGCCGCGTCATCAATCCAGATTCGGTCAAAGCGCAGTTAGAAAGCGCCGCGCTTTACGGCCTCTCCGCCGCTCTTTCAGGCCGCATCAGCTTCAAAGAAGGCGAGGCGGAGCAAGGCAATTTCGACACCGCCCCTATCCTGGACATGGCCGGCACGCCCGAGCTGGAAATCATCATCCTTCCCTCCAACGAATCCCCCGGCGGCGCCGGCGAAATCGGCACACCGCCCATAGCCCCCGCGCTGGCCAACGCCATCGTCGCCGCAAACGGCCCCCGACCCCGCACTCTCCCGCTCTTCCCCACCACAGCATGACCGCAGAGTCTCCGCTCACCCCCCCACCTGCCCAGCTACCGCCCGCCCACCCCCCGGTCCGCGTCGGTCAAGTCGGCGTGCTGCTCGTAAACCTGGGCTCGCCAGACTCAACCAGCGTGCCCGACGTCAGACGCTTCCTCGGTGAGTTCCTCTCCGATCCCCGCGTCATAGAAATCCCGCAAATCTTCTGGCAGCCCATCCTCAAGCTGCTCATCCTAAACATCCGCCCCTCAAAAACCGCGCAAAATTACGAGAAAGTCTGGACCCCAGAAGGCTCCCCCATCACCGTCATCACCCGCAATCAAGCCGAGGCCCTAAATCCGCTTTTCCCGGGCTGCGTCCACATAGATTGGGCCATGCGCTACGGCAGCCGCTCCATCGCCGGCCAAATGAAGGCGCTCATGGACAAAGGCTGTGACCGCATCCTCATCGTCCCCCTCTATCCCCAATATTCCGCCGCCACCAACGCCAGCGTCGTAGACGCCGCCAATGCCGCGCTCGCCCAATGGCGCTGGCAGCCCGCGCTCCGCACCATGCCCCCCTATTACGACAACCCCGTCCACATCAAAGCGCTCGCCGCCAGCATCCAAACCAGCCTGAAAACGCTGGATTTCACCCCCGATCTCATCCTCACCAGCTTCCACGGCATGCCCCAGCGCACGCTCGACAAAGGCGACCCCTATCACTGCCAATGCCAAAAAACCGGCCGGCTCCTCGCGGCCGAACTCGGCCTCCCCGTCCGCGTAACCTTCCAGTCCCGCTTCGGCGCCGCCGAATGGCTAAAGCCCTACACAGACGCCGCCTTTGAAACCTTGGCCGGCGAGGGCATCAAAAAAATCGCCGTCGTCTGCCCCGGCTTCGCTGCCGATTGCCTCGAAACCCTCGAAGAAGTCGCCCTGGAAGGCAAAGACACCTTCATGGAACACGGCGGCACCCATTTCGCCTACCTCCCCTGCCTAAACACCAGCCCCCCCGGCCTAGAAATGCTGCAACTGCTAATAAAACAAGAGCTTGCCGGCTGGCTCTAACCCCGGCTAATCTAAACCACCACTTATAAAGGACACTGATATGGCCCGCGTAGCAATCGTAACCGGCGGCACTCGCGGCATAGGCGAAGCCATCAGCCTCGCCCTCAAAGCCCAAGGCGTAACCGTCGCCGCCAATTACGGCGGCGATGAAGCCAAAGCCGCCGCCTTCACAGCCCGCACCGGCATCCCCGCCTATAAGTTCGACGTAGGCGATCACACCGCCGTCCTCGCCGGCGTCGCCAAAATCGAAGCTGATCTCGGTCCCATAGATATCGTCGTAAACAACGCCGGCATCACGCGTGACGGCACGCTCATGAAAATGTCCTACGAAAACTGGGACGAAGTCATCCGCGTAAACCTCGGCGGCTGCTTCAACCTCGCCAAAGCCACCTTCACCGGCATGAAAGAGCGCAAGTTCGGCCGCATCGTAAACATCGGCTCCATCAACGGCCAAGCCGGCCAATACGGCCAGGTAAACTACGCCGCCGCCAAATCCGGCATCCACGGCTTCACCAAAGCCCTCGCCCAGGAAGGCGCCCGCTTTAACATCACCGTAAACGCCATCGCCCCGGGCTATATCGATACAGAAATGGTCGCCGCCGTCCCCGCTGATGTCCTTGAAAAGATCGTCGCCAAAATCCCCGCCGGCCGCCTCGGCCAAGCCCAGGAAATCGCCCGCGGCGTCGCCTTCCTCTGCGCCGAAGACGCCGGCTTCGTCACCGGCAGCACCCTCAGCATCAACGGCGGCCAACACATGTACTAATGAAGCACTCGCTCACCATCGCAGGGCACGCCACCTCGCTCAGCCTTGAGCCCATCTTCTGGCAAGCCCTGCACCAAGCCGCCACAGAGCTCGAAAAACCCCTCGCCGCCCTCGTCGCCGAAATCGACGAGGCCCGCACCACCAACCTAAGCTCCGCCATCCGCGTCTGGCTCTACGAACGCGCCCTGCAAAAAGCCGTCACGAAAGCTCAAAGCTAATGGCCATCCTCCTCGATCAAATCCTCGACCAACCCACCCTAAAAGCCCTCCAAGCCGACCTCGCCGCCGCAGACTGGCAAGACGGCGGCAGCACCGCCGGCGCCCAAGCCCGCGCCGTAAAAGCCAACCAGCAACTAGCTCCCGATAACCCCGTCGCAAAACGCGCCGCCGCCCTCATAACCCAAGGCCTCGCCAAACACGCCGGCTTCATCGCCGCCGCCCTCCCCCGCCGCCACACCATCCCGATGTTCAGCCGCTACGATCCCGGCCAAACCTACGGCGCCCACATAGACAACGCGCTCAGAATGCACGGCCAGGACCGCCTCCGCTGCGATCTCGCCGCCACTCTGTTTCTCTCAGACCCCAAAACCTACGACGGCGGCGAACTCATCATAGAAACCGGCCTCGGCACCCCGTCGGCCAAACTCCCCGCCGGCCAAATGATCATCTACCCCGCCACCACCCTCCACCGCGTCGCCCCCGTCACCAAAGGCCACCGCATCGCCGCCATAATCTGGATCCAATCCATGATCCGCGACGACCGCCACCGCACCCTCCTCCTGGACTTGGACCGCAACACCCAAGCCCTCTCCAAACACCTAGGCCCCAACCACCCCCAAGTCGTGTCCCTCACCGGCACCTACCACAACCTCCTCCGCCTCTGGCTGGAGACGTAAGTGGAGGCTTCAGCGCCAGAAAAAGGCCTCCGGCGGCTGGGGGCTCAGCCACTAGGCCCCTACATCAGACCGTCGAAGCGCAGTTTCATTCGTTTAATTATGCTTATCTTGCATATGAAGTTACCATTGCTTACAGAATCTTTAGTTCGAATGAGAAATACTTGCCTATAATTATCGCTTATTTTCCGACGAATAAATAAATTAATTTCAATTAAAAAAATAACGCTGTCAATATTTAATATTTAAAAATAAAAATTAGTAAAATAAGATATATTATAACTGGAGAGATTATGATAAATAAAGTTTATAACAATATTAAATATTATTTTGTTATAATATTTTTTATACCGTTCGCTGCACCTGCGCAAACGCCTGATATAAAGCCGCCGTTAATGAATTCTGATGGCGCCGCGTGTGCTATTCATATAGAAAAGGATTATAATATTAAACGCCGTTTAGCCCGTCTTATTCATGACGCTTGTTGGATGAGCCCGAGATCAGGATTTCCCGGGTTGGCAGCCGGATTTTGATGCGGGTGCTGGTGGCGCCGTGGGTGCGCGATTATCTGGGCT
>Ga0105050_10008949_pt1 | contig 11361 bp, 10 predicted proteins | sample FRY01_FD_78088 | JGI IMG/M metagenome (GOLD analysis project Ga0105050, IMG submission 78088) | Freshwater microbial communities from Lake Fryxell liftoff mats and glacier meltwater in Antarctica - FRY-01 | ecosystem: Environmental > Aquatic > Freshwater > Ice > Glacier meltwater ... | reverse complement strand
TGCGTGGCCGCGGCATTGTTTACATGGGTGATCGCTCGACGCGACCCATGAAAGACAGCATTCGCGAAACGCTTTTCAATATTTTAGGAAAGGCAATCAAAGGCACGATCGCTTTGGACCTGTTCGCGGGCACCGGCGTTTTGGCGATTGAATCGTTGAGTCGTGGATCGGTGAAGGCGGTCGCGATTGAAAGGCTGGGCAATGCGGCCAAGGTTATCCGCAGTTCCGCTGATGCGATCGGAATCGGGGATGAATTGTCCGTTTTAACCGGAGACTCGTTCCGCTTGGCCCCCGCGCGAATGAAAGAGATTGCCGCAGAAGATCAATCGGGTTCGCCGGTGCCGTGGGTTGTGTATTTTTGTCCTCCATATGCGATGTGGACCGACATGACGGAGAAAATGTTTGAGCTATTGCAGATCACGGCGGAGTTTGCGCCGGTGGGCAGTCATCTTGTTGCCGAGACCGACAAGTATTTCGACGTTACGACATTTCCGTTTGAGAACTGGGACATTCGTCGCAAGGGGAACGTGACGTTGTCGTTTCTTGAGATTTTGGAAAAGGACAAGCCCTGAGGCGTCGCTTTTTAATGCGAACCGTTGGCTATTCGATGCCCGCGAGTTCACAGAGGTGCTCATTGGCGACCGGCTGGGGGCAACTCCAGACGAGAAAAAACAACGCTTCGCGACACCACCGACCAACGGGGTGGCTTGCGACGTAGCCGGCGCCTTTGGCGGCCGTCATCGCGGCTTGGGTCGTTCGCATCACCAAACGATTGGCACGGCCCCGCAATTCGCCCGCATCACATTTTTCGCCGCTGGCCGCTGAGATTAGCGATTCACAAAGCGCCATTGTCTGCTGATCCAATTGCTCCGCACTGGCTTTTAAGTCGTCACGCTTGATCGATTCCGCGACAAGATAATCGACGGCGGCTCGCGACAACCCGGCGGCGAGCGTGGAGGTTTGCAGGCCACCGGTTCCTGCGCCGGTGCCTGATTTCATGACGCCGTGCATCGGGCCAGCGATCAGCATCTCCGTCGGAACAAATACATTCGTCAAAGTAACGCGATCGGTGCGGCTGGCTGACAACGCGACAAGCTCCGTGCCCGGTCCACACACGATTCCGGGCGTGTCCGTGGGAACGGCAGCAAGTAATTCTTGTCCGTCATCGAGAGTGGCGGCGAGCACAATCACATCGGCTGCGGAGCCACCGGTGACCCAGGGGGAAATACCACTGAGTCGAAATCCATCACCATCACGCGCCGCTTGCAATGCAGGTGCCCCCAGGTGCCGGCTGCTTGTCGTCAGGTGGCTGATTCCAACGGTTGCAAACAAATTTCCCGCAAGCAAATCTTGCAAGTATCGCTGCTTAGGAACGGGGTTGTCGCTGGTCGCGATTCGCTTGCAAGCGCCCATGAACTGCGTGATGACAAACGTGGTTGTCAAATCGGCGGCGGCCAATCGCAGGTAACCGCGAACCTGATCCGCTTCGCTCCAGCCCATTCCGCCGATCGCCCCCATTCCGCCGATCGCTGGCGGCAGAAACCACCGAAATACCCCCGCATTCGCGCAGGCGGCTAGCGATTCACTGGGCCAGTCTTGGGTCGTGCGATAGTTCGGTGCCAATTTCGCCAAATGGGCGCACAGTCGCTCGACCGCATCGGCGTTTGGAGTATCGCAAGCCATTGAACTGTTCATAACGCGAGCATCGTTGTCAGTGACGTCCAGAGCTTCGTTTTGCCCGTCCAACGCATCGGAGTTTAAAGCCATGGTTGAGTTTCGCGTTTGCAGGGAGTGTGCTGGTGTGGTCGTAAAACAGAGACCAAAAAAATGGCAACGGGATGCGAAAACGGCTCTTCTATCGCACGAAAACCGGTATGCTCGTTTCCCGAGTGAAATCGTAGCGAGCAGGATGGTTTCGCCAACCTTGCCATTTGCGATTAAGCGACGCGAAGAATGCACAAAAGACGAACCTCCCGAAGCCGGGAAACGGTGCCGACCGGTTTCGGCCTTTCATTTCATGCCACACGCCAAGCGAACTTGTGATGTCCATGACGCTGACCAGTACGAACCAGCCGGAATCCGGCGAACCCTCCAACAGCGATTCGATTGCGATTTACGAAAAGCTTTGGGCATTGGCCAATAATCTGTGGTGGTCTTGGCATCCGGAGTGCGACCAACTGTTTCGTGACATCGATCCGATTCGTTGGAGGCAACTAGACCATAACCCGGTCGCCCTGCTCCGCGAATTGACACCGGATCAAATATCACAGCGAGCTAGCGAATTGGTGCTTCAAAGCCGCATCAATTACGCTTACCGACGACTTCAGGAATATCTTGATAGCACGCAAACCTGGGCTGCGACCAATGCCGGCGTCCTGGGGGCAAAACCGGTGGCCTATTTTTCGGCCGAGTTCGGCATCCATGAATCGGTACCGATCTACAGCGGTGGTCTTGGCGTTCTCGCGGGTGACCATATTAAGAGTGCGTCAGGCTTGGGCGTGCCGTTGGTCGGTATTGGCCTTTATTATGCACAAGGTTACTTTCGCCAGCATCTGGATGATTCCGGGATGCAGCAGGAAGATTATCTCGAAACAAAGATCGAGAATCTTCCGATGCAGCCCGCCGTTGATGTCAATGGTGATCCGATCACGGTTCGCATTGACACTCGCAATGGCAGTTTGAATGCAAAAGTTTGGTTGATGCTCGTTGGGCGAGTTCGTCTGTATCTGTTGGACTGCAACGTGGACGGCAACAAGCCTGAAGATCGCGAATTGACGAGCCGGCTGTATGGGGGCGACCATCGGACACGAATTCGCCAAGAGTTGGTTCTCGGAGTCGGTGGCGTGAAAGCGTTGGTGGCGCTTGGGATCAAACCTGGTGCTTACCATCTCAATGAAGGCCACAGCGCGTTTGGTGCGATCGAAGTCGTCCGCCAGCGAATGCACGATGACGGCTTGTCGTTTGAGGAAGCCGTTCGTCAAACCGCGCGAATGACTTGCTTCACCACGCACACACCCGTTCCCGCGGGCCACGATCGCTTTCCCGCCGATCTTGTCGAAGAGCATCTTGGGCCGTTGCGAGATTCGATGGGGATTTCGCATGAACAATTGATGGCGATGGGACGCGTCGATCCTGAGAACAACAGCGAATCGTTTTGCATGACGGTCATCGGTTTGAAACTGAGTCACTACGCCAACGCGGTCAGCAACCTTCACGGCGTCATCAGCCGGCGGATGTGGTCAAGCATGTGGCCTGACCGTCCCGAAGAAGAAGTGCCGATCGGCCATATCACCAACGGCGTTCACGTCCACTCGTGGCTCGCCGGCCAAATGTCGCGGCTTTATGACAAGCATTTCCCCGCGAACTGGGCTCGACGGATTCAGTATCCCGAAGTGTGGCAATTCATTCACGATGTCGATCCAGGCGAGTTGTGGGAAACGCACAACGCGCTGAAGAACAATTTGATTTCGTTCGTCCGGCGTCGCCTCAGTCGCCAATGTCGTCGTCGTGGCGAAAGCGATGCGGTGATTGAAGCCGCACGCAATACACTCGACCCGAACACGCTGACGATTGGTTTTGGTCGTCGATTCGCGACCTACAAGCGAGCGAATTTGTTGTTCAACGAAATCGATTTGATTGCGGAGTTGCTGGCCGACGAAAGCCGTCCGGTGCAGTTGATCTACGCGGGCAAAGCGCACCCCAAAGATGACCCAGGTAAAGGGTTCATCAAGGAGATTGCGAACCTGCGTCATGATCCTCGTTTCGCCGGTCGGGTTGCGTTCATCGAGGATTACGACATCAATGTTTGTCGCCACATGATTCAAGGCGTCGACGTTTGGTTGAACAATCCTCGACGGCCTTTGGAAGCCTCAGGCACCAGCGGCCAGAAAGTCGTACTCAATGGCGGATTGAACTGCAGCATTCTGGACGGCTGGTGGGCGGAGGCTTACAACGGCGTCAACGGCTTCGCGATCGGCCATGGGACCAGTCACGTTGACGATCATGTCACCGATAATCGAGATTCCGCGGCGCTCTATCACACGCTTATCAAAGAAGTGATTCCGTGCTACTACGACCGTGATTTTGACGGATTACCGAAAGCCTGGATCAAGCGAATGATGAACAGCATCAGCACGCTGGCATGGCGTTTTAGCAGTCACCGAATGGTTGCCGATTACAGCAATCACAGCTACCTCTGGGCAGCCGGCGGTGTGACGTGCGCTATGAAGCATAGTTGACTCCAGAACCCTGGTAACTTCATTACCAAGGGTCGCAGGGAATGAATAATCGCGCAAGCGTGTGTGGATCTTGATCCTTTAAGCACGCTTGTGCCATTCGCCTAGATCCTCCGCGGTCGATGATCGCGTACTTCATCTCGCATTCAAAGATCCTTCACAGCGACCCGGACACTGTGACTTTCACTCATTGATCGATGAAGCGATGGTAGGCTTTCCAGAATCGTTCGAGTAAAATGATTGCTCCCCGTGAGCGGAATTGGGTCAACCGTCTTGGGTCAACCGTCTTGGGTCAACCGTCTTGGGTCAACCGTCTTCTTCGCAAGTGCCAACCTCATCGCTTCAGGATCTCCCCATGCGTCTCTTTCGCCAGCCTCTCCTTGGATTTTGCGTCGCGAACAGCCTGTGTTTTTCCATCGTATCCGGAGCGGAGGTAACGAAGCAGCCATTCGGAATCACGACCGGGGGAAAGCCGGTTGAGGTCTACACGCTCAAGGGCGATGGCGGTGTGACTGTGGAAATCATTTCACGCGGCGCGACGATTCGATCAGTCATGGCTCCTGACGCAGTCGGGAATATCGTCGATGTCGTCAACGGATTCGACACCGTCGCGGGATACGAATCCGATGACAACCAATACTTCGGCTGCACGGTCGGACGCGTTTGCAATCGCATCGGAGGTGCCGAGTTCAAGATCGACGAGAAGATCTTCAAGCTAATGGCGAACGATGGCGTCAATACGCTTCATGGCGGTGGCCCGCGCAGTCTCGACAAGGTGGTTTGGGAAGGTGAAATCGATGGCACCGACCCGAAGCAAGCCGCGGTTTCTTTTAGGTACTTTAGCCCCGATGGCGAAGAAGGGTTTCCAGGCAATGTGCACTTCAGCGTCCGGTTCTCGTTGACGCCTTCCAACTCGCTGACCATGCGATACTCCGCCACTACCGACTTGCCAACGCCGATCAACGTAACCAACCACGCTTACTTCAATCTCGCGGGTGCGGGAAGCGGATCAGTGCTGGATCACGAGCTGATGATCGACGCAGCCGATTACACGCCGACCGACGAAGGATTGATTCCGACGGGTGAGATCGCATCGCTGGATGACTCGCCGCTTGATTTTCGCAAATCAACTCGCATCGGTGACCGGATCGATGCCCTAACACCCACGCCCGCGATCGGGTACGACCACAACTATGTGCTCAATGGTAAAAGCGGCGACGTGCGTCCGATCGCCTCGCTTCGAGACCCAAAGAGCGGACGAACGTTAACGGTGATGAGCGATCAGCCAGGTTTGCAATTTTATAGCGGCAACTTCCTCAAGGGCCAAAAAGGGAAAGCCGGCAAGACCTATTTGCACCGAGGCGCTGTCTGTTTGGAAGCCCAGCACTTTCCGGATTCCGTCAATCACGACAACTTTCCTTCAACATTATTACATCCCGGCGATGAGTATCGCCAAACAACGATCTACCAATTCGGCAACCAGTAATGACGGACTTGCTTTCGCTTCAAGGCCAGAAGATTTTGATTTTCACCGGCGACATTTATGAGGACCTGGAGCTTTGGTATCCAAAGCTTCGCCTCGAAGAAGCAGGCGCGAAGGTGACGCTTGCCGGCCCCAAAGCGAATCAAGCTTATACGGGCAAGAATGGCTATCCCTGCGTATCCGACGCAGCGATCGATGAGATAGATGAAGCGACCTTCGAGGGGCTGGTGGTGCCCGGTGGCTTCATGCCCGATAAGCTTCGCCGTGATGCGAAAGTGTTGGACTTGGTCCGAGCATTTGACAAGTCTGGCAAACCGATCGCGGCGATTTGCCATGGCGGCTGGATCCCGATTTCCGCGGGTGTTTACAGAGGTATTCGCGTAACCGGTTCACCGGGCATCAAGGACGACTTGGTCAATGCCGGAGCTATTTACGAAGACAAATCGGTCGTCGTCGATCGCAATCATGTGACCAGTCGTAAGCCAGACGACCTGCCGGATTTCTGCCGCGAGTTCATCCGGTTGCTGGCGAAGTGAATCGTCCCAATTCAGCAATGATTTACCGCTGGATCGTTAGTACCCTAGCCCTGGGCCGCTGAGGCACCGAGTGGGCATTCGACCGTCACGCACATCGAACATCCCCGGATACTTTTCGGTCCAGGCGGCATTGCCTGCGGGACAGTATTGTCGACCGTTACTTTCGATCGCTGCGACGCCAGGAATGTGCGAAGCGAGCGATGCGCTGTGAAGCAATGAGATCCCGACGCAAGTCAAATCTTGAACGCACAAATATAAGTTGTCCTGCTTCGCAACCGCGGCCATCAACAACGCTTCGCCGTGGCCCTTGCACGCCTTTAGCGCCACACCGCTGTAACCCTGCTTGACCGCTAAGCGAAGACTCGCCAAGTCAACAAGCGACTCATCAATCACGACGGGCAAACGTTTCGCGACTTCATGCATCACGTTGCCCGGATGCTTTTCCAAGTCCCGATGCGTTGGTTGTTCAATGTACTGGATCGCGGACAAGGCTGACGGTGATTTCGCTTCAATCGCTTCGATCAGTTTAAGCACATACTCCGCCGACTCACAACGCTCGTTAAAGTCCAATGAGTAGGCCCAGGGTTGGCCCAGTTTGCCATATTCCGTTGCCACGCGGTGGACACCCAGCACACGGTCCACATCCCACTGCGGTGCGTCTCCCGCTAACTTGATCTTCAGATGAGTCAACCCATCACGAAAGATCCATTCCGCAAGCGACTCAGGCAAGCCATCACCCACGGGCGTTTGAATCTCGCCACTATCCAGCGGGTCGAGCGCACCGACAAGGTGATAAAGTGGCATCGAGTCCACGGGTGTCGCCGTGATGTATTGGTCCAGATAACGGCCGGCGTATTCGGGGCCAAGGTAGCGGGACAAATCACTGTTAACGAATTCACGGCCGAGAAGTGCGTAACTGGAGACGCCAAATGCTTTGCCTTGAGCGTCGAAAATCGCAGCTTCGATGGGCGAGGTCGCCAGCAAAATCGCAAGCGGCGGAATGGGCTCGGCAAGACCAAAGTGAGCCTGCAAATCGCGTGCGGCCTGATCACGCAGCCCATAAAGCGTTTCGCAGATTTCCAACGGATGCCCTGAGGCCTGCGAATCATTCAACAATAAAGCGACGCGTTCAGCCAACGCCATCACGATCTTCAGCTTCGTCGCATCATCGAGCGTCGGATGGGGCCAGCCCCAAGCAATGCCCATGGTCATCGACCCAGTACCACACGACTTCCCAGAGGCAAAACTGCCATTGCGAAGTTCCGCTTCGCACATCGCGGTCAGAATCGTCGCATCATTGACAACACGTCCGCCGAATTTCATCGGCGTTCGGTAGTTAAATGTGTCGGTAGTGAGAGCAAGCTGAAAACGAACGACGTCAGAGGGACGCATTGGGATTAAACCAAATTCTTTCGAACCGCCCAGACTGCAGCCTGTGTGCGATCCGTGACACCAATTTTTCGCAGAATGTGCTGAACGTGCTCTTTGACCGTTTCGTAGCTAATGCCGAGCATCTTCGCGATTTCTTTGTTCGTCAAGCCAAGGGCCATTTGACGAAGAACTTCGCTTTCCCGTTGCGTTAACGGAACTTCGATGTCTCCTGTGAGCCTTGGAGCGGCAAGAGCTCCCGTGACGCGACGGAGTTCCTCACGGGTCCAAGCTGAATCACCAGCCGCCGCTTTGCGAATCGCTTCCAGCAATCGCTCGCGAGGAGCATTCTTCATCACAAACCCGGCAGCGCCCAGCGCAACCGCGCGAGCGATATAGGTCGGATTGTCATATGCAGAAAACATCACGATCGGAAGATCGGGAAAGTCAAGCTTTAGGCGGCCCAATGTATTTAGACCATCGCCACCTTCCATCCGAATATCCATCAACACAACGTCAGGCAATCGGTTGTTTACCGCCTTAATCGCCTCAACCGCCGAATTAACTTCGCCGATAATATCGATTTCTGTCCCTTGGGCCGCAATTCGCAACCCAAGCAGAACGACTTCATGATCGTCCACCGTCAGTAATTTAATGGCCATTTCGGTCCTTAACCTTTACTCATTTTCTTTCCAACAATCCATCCACCGACACATTTTTTGCGGCTTTTTCCCTGGCAAGGGGAAATTCGCAGGGGCCGTCAAAGCCCCACCACTCGAGCGTCTAACGAAGCCTAGCGCTAAGGGAAGCTTAACAGTAGCTTTAAAATCGCGTCACTAGAGTTGATGTAAGTATAGGGCTCTATAGTACGGCTAGCAAACGCAAAACACTCACTTTGGGGAGTATTGCAGGTGTCCGACAATAAAGTTGGCGTCTTTCTCATTTCCCCAACCCGTTTGCGATTTCGTCGATTGCAATCAACAGGACTTGCTCCGCGGCTTCTCGTTGCCGATCTATTCGGCTGGCCTGCTCAAGCTGGATCTTAAACGTTTGCGTTCGCATTTCTTGATTGAATCGTCTCGAAATTGCGATAAATGCCATGCCATCCAACCCCTCGGGAGCGTTCGGTCCCAAGTGTCCGGTGATCGCGGCGGCGATATCCGCTTGTTCAGTACGCTTCAAAATCCCGGTGGCCATCTCGTAAACCACCTTCTCGGATACCGATGTGTTTAGATCAATTGATTCTTGTTGGACGCCAAGCCACTGCACCTTCAGCTCGTCCATATAGGTCACCGCTGATCCACAAAGGTATTTTGAGACACCTGGGATGGTTGCCATCGTGGCGGAAACAAGTCCGCCGGTGCAGCTTTCTGCAAATACAATTCTCAGCCCTTGGCTTTGCAACTGGTGGTGCAATCGGCCCGCCGCCAGGGTAATCTTCATATCGAGACGTTTAATTGGATGCAACTGGTAAAATTTTCATAGGTCAAACGTCCAGGGGTGCTGGGTTCTCAATCGTTTCCGCGTTCTCTGCCGCCGCTTCGGGAACAAGATACGCTTGGTTCTCATGGTCCAACACGGTTCTCGTTATGATCGCATTGCCGGGCAAGAAAGAGGGTGGCACCCAAGTGTTCGTGGCATAGTCACACGTGATTTCCACCGCGACTTCGGTCGTGCTTTCAGTAAATACGGCGGGTGTCACGGTAATACTACTTACCGTGATGCCTTGAGCGCCGAGCAACTGGGTGGCTTTGGCATAGACCATTGTCGATGTCGCCCCCGCGATGACACCAGTCCGTGCCGCTTCATAGGCGGCTTGGTCGACCGCCTGACGGATGAACAAGTACCGTGATAACTCGATGCAAGCGAAAATAGTCGAGAACATGACCGTCGCACATACCGCAAACTCGACCGTATATGCTCCCCGTCGAATCACGGCCGAGCGATGGTGAGCGGTGGGGGACGACCAAGTGGTGGGTTTCCGTGTGTTTCGCATCGCTTGAAGCCGTTTTCAATTTTGGTTTTGGTTTTGGTTTGCGAGTGGCAGCCGGGAATCCAGAGGGTCTGCACACGAGACTCGCTTGTGTTATTGCGTCAAAACCGCGGGGAGGGTTTTGGCGATAGTGCTAAAAACGAGAGCGAGTTCTGCGGAGGAGGGTGCGTGATAATGATTCCCGCCCGCGATTGCGGCGACCTCTGCCATAAGTGCTTGGTCGGCTTGGGCGCTGAAAGTGATGGTGTGGATCGTAATATTTGCTTCTGCCGCAGCCTGTGCGATTGTGACGGGGTCAAGTCCCTGGGTTTTTAAGCCATCGGTCAGCAGAAGCATGGTCTTTTTTGCCGTTAACCTCGCCTGATTCCCCGTCAGCACGGTGACTGCAGACTGCATCCCGGAAGCGATGTTTGTATTGCCAATGATTTCTTTGGCTCCGATCGCATTCATGGAGGAGCGGATGGAGGAATAATCCGTGCTCAATTGATCTTCGATTGTGCTTGCTTCTGAATTGTAAAGTCCGAAGACGAAGTTGCTGCTGTAGCTGACCAGTCCCACCTTGCATTCGAACGGAAGGGCATCGACTTCATTCAAAAACGTATCGACCGCGTCTTCGAGAACCGCCCAGCGGCTGTATTGTGCATGAGGCGGGCGAAAGTAGGTTTGAATGATGGGAAGATCTTCAGCGGACTCTTTGTAGTAAGACCATGGGGTGTTTGTTGTATCCCAAGCCATGGAGCCACTTCGATCGACGACCAAGCAGAGATCGTGGTCAACGCGAGTGGCGACGGATTGATAATTTAGTGAGAATTTGTCAGCCTTAAAGGCACTCATGAAATAGGTTCCCATTCCGGCCAGGGAACTGCTATCCATTATCGCATCGACACGAACGGCGTTGAGGGGCTGGACATTGAGCCTGAAGTTATAGGAGCCGTTTGCTGAGGGATCGCCATTCCCGAGTTGAACATCAGCAGCGCTAATGCGCATTTGAATACCGGAGACGTAATGTTTCTGTGCGATATTTTGAGCCGCGGTTCTTGCGAGCGATGCCGATTGTGTTTGTCCCAGGACAACCGCGCCGGCTTTCGCTGCCGCGTCACATGCCAAACGAATTTCGGTCTGCGCCGTTGCCAGTTGCGTCAAGTTGATGCAAAACGAAGCGACGATTAGCATTGTCATCAATGCCACGGAAGATAAGACCAGGATGCTCCCTCGCCGAGACGCATTCTCACGAGCGATGTTGCGGGAAGCAAATAGATATTGCGTTCCCATGATGTAGTGATTGGCAGGCATACTTTTCCCTTGGCTTTCTTTTGTCCAAAAACAGAGTCGGGACGCAAATTCAAGATTGATTGGCTGGTGTGGATGATAAGGATCGTGCGTGAAATAAGTGTCAGGTCTCTGTTGCCAGGAGCGGGCCCTTAGGATGGGCTGATGAAAATGTCTTCGAGCTGGTAATTTCTGCAAGCTTTCGAGATCACTCTCCCTCCGGGAGAGTCGAGCCCCAGGCGAGGAGATGGTTCAACGAGTTTGCTTAGCACTCATGCAATTGACTGCGAGAACGGCCCTCCCCGGCCGCTACCGCGTCCGACCCTCCCGAAACGGGAGGTTGATTCTCCGATTGGTTCTTCTCGGATTTTAGTGGCATCTGTCCAGAATGGGGGATTTTTTGAGGCATCTACTCCTGCGTCCAATGGGAGTCCAATGGGAGTCCAATGGGAGTCCAATGGGAGTCCAATGGGAGTC
>Ga0105050_10008946_pt1 | contig 11362 bp, 8 predicted proteins | sample FRY01_FD_78088 | JGI IMG/M metagenome (GOLD analysis project Ga0105050, IMG submission 78088) | Freshwater microbial communities from Lake Fryxell liftoff mats and glacier meltwater in Antarctica - FRY-01 | ecosystem: Environmental > Aquatic > Freshwater > Ice > Glacier meltwater ... | reverse complement strand
TTCAATTGTCACTCCTTTTACAACGGCTCTTCCTTTGTACGTTTTTTGAATTGTATTTGTATGTAGCTTCACGTTTTTATAAGTCTGAAAGGTAAAGTTAAAAATTAAATACCATTTTGGCACGAATACCTAATGGACTTGTTCCAGCGTCAAGATGTGATAATCTCCAAAACAAATCAATTCTAAGCATAGAGAATATGTTTTCAATACCAACTGAGACTTCAGAATACGGTGTTTTTCCAAATTTCTTGGTAAATGAAGGCAGCAGCATTTCACGTGTGTTTTTTGCAGATATGTCTCCATAAGTAATTCTATATGAACTAACTATTCGCCACTTTAGTTTCTTGACTAAAGGTATTCTATTAAAAATTAATCCTCCGAAATGCTCCTCTATATAACCTCCAACATATTTGTCGGATATAAATTCAAAAAAGTTTAATTTATTAAATGCATTTGTCATTAGCCAATAAGATTGACTTCCTTCATGAACTTTAAGGAAAGGGTAAGCTGCACTTCCAAAAACATACCCTGCATTTAATCCGTAACGAATATTTCCAAATACCCCAATTTGCCTTTTATGATCTAATTGAAATTCAATTTTTTGATAATTGTATTCACCGCCTAAAAGGCCTTTAACACCAAATGTTCCTTGTAAACTTAAAACAGGATATCGAGAGGAAATGCTAGTTCTGTCAAAAGGTCCAGCAATAAATTCTTCATTTTTAGCCCATCTTATTCGAGCGATGAATTCACTTGAGTAAATTTTACGAATTGTATCATTTACTACTGAATTTTCATTCCATTTAAGATAGTTTGCTTTGCCAAGAGAGGTATATTCTTTCCAGTCAAAACCTCCAAAAAGTATTAAATCTTTTTGAATATCTTTTTCAAAGCTGCAACCTGCTTTTTTAACAAATGTTAGTTTATCAAGAGGGCCAGTCCTAAGCAATGTTCCAAAAGTTGACCCTGGTGATGAAGCTGATTGAGATTGTCCAATTTGTTGAATGTCATGCGTGTAATAAGTGCTTAACAATCCTCTTTTTTTGGGAGTAAAATTTGACCTAAATGTAAATCCAAATTTAAATTTATCATCTCCTACACCATAAGCAATTCTACCTCCTATTTCAATACGCCTAGAAAACTTTTTTGATGTCCTTAAATCTAAGCAATATCGTTGTTTTTCAATAGGATTAAAGCTAAACAAATTGGCAATATCTCCTATTTCAAAATTATTTATAGGGTAGTAACCTGTTGCTAAACAGTATGTTAATTTTTTAAATGTTTTAAAAGCTGTCACATTGTTTAAAGAATCTACCATCTCGTTGATTCCTTTTTCTTGTTTCGTTAATTCTAGATGTCTATTTTTTTTCCAATATTCTAAGTCTCTATTTTTTGCATCTGGATGAATTTCTACATTAGAAGAAGATTTATAAAAATCTATTGGTCTTGCTTCGTTTATTTTGAAGTTTTTACGATACGTATGTTTTCTTCCATATAAACCATATAATTTACTATTTTGGGTGATGTTTATTTCCGCAATAATTTCTTCATATGTCAACATCCAAACTTCTGGCGCAACTAAATTATACTCATTAACAAAATGTAAATCTTGTATATAGTTTAAATTTGCTCCAGGAGAAATGGAACCACTAATTTTTTTGATTGCATAAGTTGAGTCTGTAATCCACATTTCGCCTTCAAATGTTAAATCACCCGTTCTTTTGGGAGTGAATCGTAATTTATAGCACCATTTAGAATCTATGAAAGTCGAATCTTCAAGATAAAATTTATAAAATGTTCTAGCAAAATTAGCCGCAGGACTTATGAATGCCTTTCTGAACATATTGATGTAATTATTATACATGTTTATATCAAGGTACATATCTCCTAAAAAGGGTTCTAATTGTAAATTCTCAACCCCTGATATTTTCGAAGCTGTTATTATTTCTTTCGTTCTTTTGGGTTGATTTAAATGATAAAAGTCGGATATGCTTTCACTCAAAATCAAGGGAAGATAATTTTTACCGTCTGATGTTGAGTCAAGGTAATTCATTACAAAGTCTATTTTTTTGAGTAATCCATTTTCTTTAATTACTTCATTTACATTGTTGACGTCTAATTCTATTTTATTGTATAATTCATATTCGTACGCTGATAGCTTTTCTTTGTCATTAATTTTTTTATTTGCTATTAATCGTTTGTGTAAAATTGTAGATGGTAATTCATCTGGTGGATGAATAGTAACTTCATCAGTCTGTTGAACTAAATAGATTAACTCTGCATTTATTTCTTGTGACTCATCAATTTTAATTAAATAAGTAGAAGTTTTATAACCAAAAGAACTAAATTGAATAGAATCAGATGCGTAATAGGTTTCAATTGAATAGTTACCTATGCTATCAGATGTAGCTCCAATTTTTGAGTTATGGAAACTAATTCTCACAAAAGGCACACTTTCGCCAGAAGCCCCATCTTTAACTGTTCCGTAAATTTTTGTTTTTTGACTGAAAACAAAAAAAGGTAAAATTAATAAAAAAAGTAGGTGAATAATAGGTTTCATTGGTTATTCTATTTCACTTATTTTACGTCTGTTTTTTTCAACTCTAGCAACAACAAAAATACCAATTTCGTACAATAATAAAATAGGTATTGAAACAACAATTTGACTTATAATGTCGGGAGGGGTAATTGCTGCTGATAAAATTAAAACTCCAACTATTGAATGTCTACGGTATTTACGAAGAAATTGAGCGGTTATTATTCCTAGTTTTCCAAGTAAATAAGCAACAACTGGTAATAAAAACAACAATCCAGTATAAAAAACTGTGGAAAGCACCAAGCTCATGTAGGAGCTAACCGTTGGAATATTTTCTATCTGTTTACTTAAGCTGAAAACCGCGAAAAATTGAACACACAAAGGAGCAACTACATAGTAACCAAAACTAATTCCTAAAAAGAAAAGAAGACTTACATAAAAGACGATGCCTGAAGCCATTGATTTTTCATTCTGTTTTAACCCTGGCTTAACGAATGACCAAATTTGATAAAATATATATGGAAACGAAAGCACAAGTCCTCCCAAAAAACTCATCATTAAAGCGTAAGAAAATTGACCAGATAAGGTTGTACTTTGCATTTTTAATGAAATGTCTTCAGAACAAATTCCAAAAATATCACACATGTATCTAAAAGTAATGAAATCGGATTTACTCATGGATAAAAAAACATTGTCCATTATCCATTCTTGATAACACCAAATTGAAATTGCAAAAATAAGCACAGCAATAGCACATCTAACTAAACGCCACCTTAATTCTTCTAAATGATCCAAGAAGGACATCTTTTTTTCTTCGCTCATAATTAAACGCAAAGTTAATGATTACAAATAACTACGGAATATAAATGATCAAAATATTCTTATAGAGTCAATCCACAGACCTATCTAACTTATTTACAAGCCTATCGAATTTGATTAATAAATCCAAAATAGGACTAGTAAAAGACTTATAATATTTGTACTTTCGTGAAACAGCATTTTATTATTGCATAATTGGAAAGCTAAAACTCAACAGAAACGAATGGCTAAATACGATTTAAAGGCAGCACTACGAAAATTTTTCGGCTTCGATAGTTTTAAAGGAACTCAAGAAGAGATCATTACAAATATTTTAGACGGAAACAATACGTTCGTAATAATGCCCACTGGAGGCGGAAAATCGATGTGCTATCAATTACCTGCGCTTTTATTAGAAGGTACTGCAGTTATTGTTTCTCCTTTGATTGCATTGATGAAAAACCAAGTAGATGCGATTAGAAATGTCAGTGATGATGAAAATATAGCTCATTTCTTAAATTCATCTTTAACAAAAGGAGAGATTACTAAAGTAAGAAACGATGTTAAAGCTGGACTAACAAAACTATTATATGTTGCGCCAGAATCATTAACAAAACTAGAAAATATTGCATTCTTAACTTCTGTTAATGTTTCTTTCTTTGCCATTGATGAAGCGCATTGTATTTCTGAGTGGGGTCATGATTTTAGACCTGAGTATAGAAGATTAAGAGAGATTTTTGAAAAGATATCAGATGTGCCTATTATAGCATTAACTGCAACAGCTACCCCTAAAGTTCAATATGATATTCAAAAAAATCTAAGCATGTTAGATGCGAAGGTTTTCAAATCATCTTTTAATAGAGATAATTTGTATTACGAAATACGCCCTAAGAAAGATGTTGAAAAAGAAATCATTCGTTTTATTAGAACAAAGCCAGGTAAAAGTGGAATCATTTATTGTTTAAGTCGAAAAAAAGTAGAAGAAATTTCGGAATTATTACAAGTGAATGGTATTAACGCACTTCCATACCACGCTGGCTTAGATGCTTCTACTAGAGCAAGGCATCAAGATATGTTTTTGATGGAAGACGCATCAGTTATTGTTGCAACTATTGCTTTCGGAATGGGAATAGACAAGCCAGATGTTCGTTTTGTGATTCACCACGACATCCCTAAATCATTAGAAAGTTATTACCAAGAAACGGGTAGAGCAGGCAGAGATGGGGGAGAAGGAGATTGCTTGGTTTTCTATAATTATAAAGATATTGAAAAATTAGAAAAATTTCTTCAAGGTAAACCAATTGCTGAGCAAGAAATTGGAAAACAGCTATTGAATGAAATGGTTTCTTTTGCAGAAACATCTGTTTGTCGACGAAAATTTATACTTCATTATTTTGGAGAAGAGTTCAATGAACAGAATTGCACAGAGTTGTGTGATAATTGCAGACACCCAAAAGAAAAAAGCGAAGGTAAAGAATACATGAAAATGTTATTAGAATCCTTAGTTGATCTTCAAGAACAACAAAAATACAAGCATTATTGCTCTTACCTTGTTGGAACTATCACTTCAGATATAAAAAGCTACAAACACGACCTATTACCTCGTTTTGGTATTGGAAAAGAAAAAGATGAAAATTTTTGGAACGCCCTAATTCGTCAAGCTTTGGTTTATGGTTATATTTCTAAAGACATTGAATCATATGGTGTTATGAAATTAACGCCAAAAGGGCATGACTTCATTCAAAATCCAGTTTCATTTACTATCACAAAAGAGCATGATTATTCAACGATGGATGATGAGCCTTCTATAGTTTCTGGCGTTGGCGGTGGTGCATTTGATGAGATTTTATATGCAATGTTGTTAGATCTAAGAAAATCACTTTCGAAACAAAACAACATTCCACCATTTGTTATATTTCAAGAACCTTCGTTAGTTGATATGTGTTTTCATTATCCTATAACAATGGATGAATTAACAAATATTCAAGGAGTTGGTAACGGAAAGGCTTCTCGTTACGGCGCACCTTTTTTAGATTTAATCAGCAACTATGTAATTGACAATGAAATTGAAAGACCAAATGATTTAATCGTAAAATCATTGGTGAATAAATCAATTTTAAAAGTTCAATTGATACAAAATATTGACCGAAAACTACCTTTAGAAGATATCGGTAGAGCATTAGGGAAATCAATTGACGAAGTAATTGAAGAGATCGAAGCAATTGTTTCATCTGGTACTCGCGTAAATATCAATTATTACATTGAAGATATTTTAGATTCTGATAATCAAGAGGAAATATACGGTTACTTTTCTGAAGCTGAATCAGATGACCTAACAATGGCATATCATGAATTTGACGGTGATTATTCTGAAGAGGAATTACGCTTAATGAGAATTAAATTTATGAGTGAAATGGCAAATTAATATAAATGCTTAAATGTAAAAAAATAGGATACATTTGCTTCAAACAAAACAATAATAAACACACAAAAGTTCAATATTTTCTATTTTTGTTTCTATCACAAACGTGACTAGGATTAAAATTTTATTAACTTCGTGTTCTAATAATTTTAAAATTTAAAAGAATGTCATATTTATTTACATCAGAGTCTGTTTCAGAGGGACATCCAGATAAAATTGCAGATCAAATTTCAGATGCATTAATTGATAATTTCATGGCTTTTGACCCACAGTCGAAAGTTGCTTGTGAAACATTAGTTACGACTGGTTTGGTTGTACTTGCTGGTGAAGTTAAAACTTCTACTTACTTAGATGTGCAAGCAATTGCTCGTGATGTTATTTCTAAAATTGGCTACACGAAGGCTGAATATATGTTTGAAGCAAATTCTTGTGGAATCATTTCAGCAATTCATGATCAATCAGATGATATCAACCAAGGTGTTGATCGTAAAAACCCAGAAGAACAAGGTGCTGGTGATCAAGGGATGATGTTTGGTTATGCAACCAAAGAAACTGATAACTACATGCCTTTGGCATTGGATTTAGCTCATAAAATTCTTCAAGAACTTTCAGATATTCGTAATAATCATACAGATTTAATAGGTTATTTAAGACCAGATGCTAAATCTCAAGTTACTATTGAATATTCTGATGACAATGTTCCTCAAAGAATTGATTCTATTGTTGTTTCTACTCAACACGATGATTTTGATTCTGAGCCAGCAATGTTAGCTAAAATTAAAGCTGACATCATCAATATCGCAATTCCAAGGGTGAAAGCGAAATTGAAACCAGAATTACAAGTTTTATTTAATGATACAATCACTTACCATATCAATCCAACTGGGAAATTTGTAATTGGTGGACCTCACGGAGATACTGGTTTAACTGGCCGTAAGATTATCGTTGATACGTATGGAGGAAAAGGTGCTCACGGTGGTGGTGCATTCTCAGGAAAAGACCCTTCAAAAGTTGACCGTTCTGCTGCTTACGCTACACGTCACATTGCTAAAAACTTAGTTGCTGCTGGTGTTTGTGATGAAGTTTTAGTTCAAGTTTCTTACGCAATTGGTGTTGCTGAACCATGTGGTTTATTCATCACTACTTATGGTACTTCTAAAGTAAACATAACTGATGGAGAATTAGCTAAAGTTGTTTCTGGAATTTTTGACATGCGTCCTTACTTTATAGAACAACGTTTGAAATTACGTAATCCAATTTATGCTGAAACTGCGGCTTATGGTCACATGGGTAGAAAAAATGAAATTGTTACAAAACGATTCAAAAATCCAAACGGGACTGTAATTGAAAGAGAAGTTGAGTTATTTACATGGGAGAAATTAGACTTTGTTGATAAAGTAAAAGCTGCTTTGAATTTATAAAATTATTTAGTAATAAAATATGAAGCCGTTTAAACAATGTTTAAACGGCTTTTTTTTGGCACTTATTTTTGAAATGATTCTCTCTCTCTCCAAATTTCTATGAAAGATGAGGTGATTTCAGGTTTCCGTTGCAACCATCTCACGATATAGTCTTCATGAATTTTCATTTTCCATTCACCTACTTGATTCGGGTCGATTCGCTGTTCACGAACGATTTTTGTTTCTATTGACTCGATGAAATTTATAGGATAAGTGAAGTCGTATCTTTTTCCTTTATACCGCAAGAAACAATGCGTTTCAGGATACATAGAGTATTTTTTTTTTGAAAAGAAAGATTCTAAGTGAGGATGTGTTTCTTTACTCAAAAGATAAATACAAAACATCAATTCAATTTCATCTTGTTGATTTTCTAAAGCTAAAGTAGCTAATAATCCATGTTTAGTTGAACAGGTACCTTTGTGATCTGAAAAAACAGATTCAAAATCAGTTCGTGAAGTGTTTCTTCCAACCGGTAGGTGTTTGATAAATGCACAAGCGGCTTCAAAATCTTTAATTCCTTTGGACAGAAATAGTTTAGAAATTGGTTGTTTTGAATTAATTTGAAAATTTTCAATCATCGTATTAGAATTTCAAAAGATTCTCAATTCGTAACATTGCTCCATCAATCTCTTTAACATAGTCTATTTTTACATTTTTTGGTAGCCCATAGACCGAATATTTCACCATCCCTTTACATCTTAATTCAAGTTTACTTTTTAAAGCAAATCTCAAAAAGCTAAAGAGTGCTCCATTTTCCAGATCTACACCTAATTTAACAAAGTAGGTGTCCTCTTTTTTTTTGATTAACTTTACGTTGTCATCTAAAATAGCTTTTCCAATTAATTGATTGTCAATGAATACATCTACTTTAGAGGGTTTAATTTTGATTGAGAAAAAATTAGGATTAGAAATTTTAATACCCAATTTTAATGCTAGATTTTTAGTTTCTGTTTTTTCTAATTTTACACCATCAAATCCTTTGAGTTCAACATCTTCAATACACGAGGAAAATAAGACAACCGAAATAAAAATAAAAATTATGTTTTTCATGTAGTGGAAAATATTATTTAAATTAAAAGTCCGAACTTTTCAATTCGGACTTTTATATAAAATATTTATTTCATTAATTCAGTAAAATTTTTAAAAAAGTAAGGAATCGTTTCAATTCCTTTATAGAAATTAAATAATCCAAAATGTTCATTAGGAGAGTGAATTGCATCACTATCAAGTCCAAACCCCATCATTACTGTTTTAAGTCCTAATTCTGATTCAAACATTGCTATGATAGGAATACTTCCTCCACTTCTAACTGGAATTGGTTTTTTACTGAATGTTGTTTCATACGCTTTGCTAGCTGCCTCGTATCCAATTGAATCAATTGGAGTTACAACAGGGTAACCACCATGATGCGGGTTTACTTTTACACGAACTCCTTTTGGAGCTATTGATTCAAAATGTTTTTGAAACAATTCCGTAATTTCATCTGGAGTTTGATTTGGCACTAAACGCATAGAAATTTTAGCAAATGCTTTTGAAGGAATTACCGTTTTTGCTCCTTCTCCTGTATATCCTCCCCAGATTCCATTGACGTCTAAAGTCGGACGAATAGAGCCTCTTTCGGGTGTTGTATATCCTTTTTCACCATATACATCTTCCATATCTAAGGTTTTATTATAGGCTTCTGCACTAAAGGGTGCTTTAGCCATTTCAGCTCTTTCTTCAGTAGATAATTCAACTACGTCAGCATAAAATCCTGGAATAGTGATGTGGTTATCTTCATCATGTAATGAAGCAATCATTTTTGTTAATACATTGATTGGATTGGCAACACAACCTCCGTATAATCCAGAGTGTAAATCACGGTTCGGACCTGTAACTTCAACTTCAACGTAACTTAATCCTCTTAATCCAGATGTGATAGAAGGGGTTGTATTGGATACCATTCCAGTATCTGAAACTAAGATAATATCTGCTTTTAATCGTTCATGATTTTCTTTAACGAATATAGCTAAATTCGGACTTCCAACTTCTTCCTCGCCTTCAATCATGAATTTTACGTTACACGGCAATTCGTTTGTTCGCATCATCGCTTCAAACGCTTTTACATGCATAAACATTTGACCTTTATCGTCGCATGCACCACGAGCAAAAATAGCACCTTCTGGATGAATTTCGGTCTTTTTGATGACAGGTTCAAAAGCAGGACTTGTCCATAATTCTAATGGATCAGCTGGTTGAACATCGTAATGACCATACACCAAAATGGTTGGTAAAGATGGATCAATTATTTTTTCACCGTAAACGATAGGATGTGCTGCAGTTTTACAGATTTCTACTTTATCAGCTCCAGCTTTTCTTAGAAATTCAGCTACTTTATCAGCAGCATGAGCAACATCTTTTGTGTAATTAGCATCTGCAGAAATTGAAGGTATTTTCAATAAATCTATCAATTCAGCTAAGAAATTTTCTTTGTTTTCTTGAATGAAAGCCTGTGTTAATTTCATTGTATATTTTTTATGATGAGTAAATTTTATGCAGCGTGAATATAGCGCATTACTTTGAAGCAAATATTTGTAAATAAAAGTTTAGGGTGTGCATTTCTTTCGATGTGATAATGTGCATCGTTGAATGTTTCCATAAAGTCCATTATATTATTCCCTGTAATGAACTTTGAAAAGTTTTTTAAGAATTGATTTTCTTCCTCAGATACTTTAGTCAATTGATCATTTGTGTAATTTTTCAACATGCTTTGTCGAAACATATGCAAACAATAGCGTATGAAGATTTTCTGTTTTTCTTTTGTAATTGCTGCAGTATTTTCTGCCCAATCCATCATTGGTAGCACATCTTTTTTATAACAAACACGCATTAATTGAATGAATAAATCTCGATTTTCATCTTGATCTGAACTATCTCCTAACATTTCTAAGGCTTCTAATAAATCACCATCAACTCTTGCAGCTAAACTTTCTGCAGTATCTCCAGATAACGAAAAATTATTTTTAAGATGCTGTGATAAATCATCCATTCCAATTCGTGGAATTTTGATTAATTGAGTTCTTGAAAGAATCGTTTGTAGTATAGATTCTTGTGACTCACACACTAAAAGGAAAAGTGTTTTAGGAGGCGGTTCTTCCAATATTTTCAATAACTTATTAGAACATTGAGGATTCATTTCTTCCGCCATCCAAATAACCATCACTTTGTATCCACCTTCGTATGATTTTAAGTTCAGTTTTTTGATTATTTCTTGACTTTCCTTTGTTCCAATAATTGGTTTTCTTCCTTTTTCATCGGTTCTTTTTAACCAAAGATTAAGGTTGAAATAAGGGTTTTCTTTAATTTGAGCTCTCCAATCAGGTAAAAAGGGATCTGATTTTTCATTAATTGCCTGAACTACAGGAAATGAAAAATGCAAATCAGGATGTTGTAAATCTTGTATTTTTCTACAAGATGGGCAAACTCCACAACTATCAGTAGCTTGTTTATTTTCACAAAATAGGTATTGCACAAAAGCTAAAGCCATTGGAAGAGATCCATATCCTGGTTTTCCTAAGAATAATTGAGCATGGCTCACCTTTTCTGCAAGAACTTCTTGAATAAGATGAGATTTTAACTCGTTTTGACCTACTATGTCTTTGAATTGCATGCTATAAAATTAAGTATAAAATCGAGGTTCTTTTATGTTCGAAGTAAAAAAAAATTCATTTTTTACAGTTTCTTCATTTCAATTAAAAAAGTTAATTTTGACCTTAAACTTTTACATTCTTTAGATCTGCTTGATATACAGATTTACATACTAAAATAGGCAAAACACCAGGGCATTCTGGATTTGAACAACACGTATGCGAACTTGTTATCGAAGAATTTAATTGATTAGTGGATAAATTGAGACAGATAACATCGAAGGAAGCGTCGATTTATTAGTAGTTTGTGTTAGTGAATTGGATACATATAAATTGGAATTAAAATGATATTAGTTACTGGAGGAACAGGATTGCTTGGAAGTCACTTATTAATTGATTTAATAAATAAATCTCTTCTTGTTCGAGCTATTTATAGAAATAAAAGCAAATGTGATTTAGTTCGTCGTTTGTTCTTGTATTATGACCCTGTAAATGGTCAAAAGAAATTTGATACGATTCA
>Ga0105050_10008945_pt1 | contig 11365 bp, 12 predicted proteins | sample FRY01_FD_78088 | JGI IMG/M metagenome (GOLD analysis project Ga0105050, IMG submission 78088) | Freshwater microbial communities from Lake Fryxell liftoff mats and glacier meltwater in Antarctica - FRY-01 | ecosystem: Environmental > Aquatic > Freshwater > Ice > Glacier meltwater ... | reverse complement strand
GATGCCAAACTCCTGGCACAGCAGGTCAAACTCGTGGCGTCCGCTGGGGTCGCGCTCACGCGAGGCAAACAGGCGGTCAGTAAACTCTGTCCCGTTGTCGGTCAGGATCTTTGTGATCTTGATTGGGCAGGCCGCATGCAACGCCTTCAAGAAACTGCACGCACTGTCGGATGTCTTGTCCTTCTTGATCGCCGCGAACACCCACCGCGTGGCGCGGTCGATGGCCACGAAGAGGTAACGCCGCCTGGTCTCATCCGCCATCTGAGGCAGGTATTTGATGTCCATGTGCAGGTAGCCTGGCTCGTAGGCTTTGAACGCCTTGTGAGTCTCTTTGGGGACGGTTGGTTTGAGCGCATCCAAGTTGCCGACGCCGTGGCGACGGAGGCAGCGATGGAGTCCAGAGCGCGAGACGTCTTTGCATACAAATTCGCGGGTCACGGCGAGCAAGTCATCCAGAGGCAGGAGCAGCGTTTTGCGAAGCTCCACGACGACTGCTTCCTGCGCTGGTGTCAGCGTGGTTTGAAGTCGGTGCGCAGTGTGCAAGCGGTCGTGCACCGAGTCGCGCGATTTCCATTTGTAGATAGTGGCGAGCGTGACACCAAAGCGAGCGGCTAAGGCAGAGGCCCCTTGCGAGCTGGACGCAATCTCGGCCCGTATCGCAGGGGTGGTACGAGCTTGGCTGTGTAAGGAAATTATCATGGTCGTTTTGCTCCTTTGGTCTTGCCTTCGATCTGCTGAATCAACCCTCGCATGACACTTCGTGCCATGAACAACGGGTACCGTCTTGAGTCTATGCAATCATACGGTACTGTACAGCTAGGCAAGACTGCTCAGGCGCATTCCACGACATTCACAATCAAATTCTGTACATTGCTTCTCGGTAACCATTGAACTTGTTGCAATTCCTGCGCCACCACGCCCATTCGCCTTGAATCCATGAAAAAAACACTGTCATCCCCCCGCTTTCAGCGCCTCGCCAAAGAAGGCGGCTGGATCATGGCCGGCCAAATCGCCTCCGTGCTCGGTTCACTCGTGCTAGTGCGGGTGCTTACCCAATACCTCGAACCTGCGCAATATGGCCAGCTTGCGCTGGGGCTCACTGTGACTGGCCTGATAAATCAGGTTGTGATGGGCGGCGTAACAAACGGCATCGGCCGCTATTACTCAATCGCCTCCGAGGCGAAGGATCTGCCCGGCTACTTGAATGCGTCGCGCCGACTGATGGCATACGCCACCGCTGCCGTTGTGACCATTGCGCTACTGCTCATCTCAGGCCTCTGGTGGTTTGGTTACTCCCAGTGGATAGGGCTGACCGCCGCTGCCTTGGCGCTTGCGCTAATGTCTGGTTACAACTCGTCCATGAGCAGCATGCAAAGTGCCGCACGACAGCGCGCCGTGGTCGCGTTCCATGGCGGCTTGGATACTTGGCTAAAAATATTGCTCGCCGTGGGTGTCATGATCTGGCTAGGGCACTCCAGTACGGCGGTGGTGATCGGTTACGCACTGTCTTCTTTACTGGTAACCAGCTCACAGTTCTTCTTCTTACGCCGTTTGATTCCCCCTAATGGCAATCCGCCGCAAAGGCACGAGAACTGGCAGCGGCAGATGTGGCTTTATGCCCTGCCATTTTCTACATTTGGTGTATTCACCTGGGCACAGCAGACTTCGGACCGCTGGTCATTGCAGAACTTTGGAAATATTGAAGATATTGGAATGTATGCCGTTCTATTTCAATTGGGGTACGCACCAATCGGGCTAGTAACAAATATGGCGATGGCCTTTGTGGGCCCCATCCTCTATCAGCGTTCCGGCAGTGCGTCAGACACTGACCGCAATATTGGCGTGCATCGCCTAGCCTGGCGCATTGCTGGTACAAGTCTGGCGATAACAGTCATCGCAGCTGGCTTCACATTTGTCCTACATGATTGGATCTTCGGGCTGTTGGTAAATGCAAAGTACGCACAAGTTTCATTCTTGCTTCCTTGGGTGGTTATGGCGGGGGGATTGTTCGCCGCAGGCCAAATGTTGGCGCTGAAATTAATGTCTGAGATGAAGCCCACTCAAATGACCACCGCGAAGATTCTAACCGCCCTCATTGGTATTGGGCTTAATGTTTACGGCGCTTCACGGTTTGGCGTGAATGGGGTTGTCGCCGCCTTGGTCGGTTTCTCAGCGATCTACTTTCTATGGATGGCGTGGTTTTCAATGCGCTTCCCTGCAACCCAAGCTCAACCACATCAAACATCAAAAATATGAAAACAACCGTAAAAAACAATCTTTCCCGCTACGGTATCCTCCCCACCATCGACCTCATCCGCCGGCTGCCCGAAATAGCGCACTGGCTCCAAGCGGGCTGCACCGGTAGCGCGCCCCCCCCTGTCAAGCGAATGGCGCTGTCCGCCTATCGCCGTCGCTACAAACTGACGCAGTTCATCGAAACCGGAACGCATCTCGGGGACACCTTGGCATATATGGCGCAACAACAGAATGTGCAAGCAAGCAGTATCGAACTTGATGATGCTTACTACCTTGCAGCCAAGCAGCGATTTGCGAGTTACGCCAATGTCACCTTGCTACATGGTGATAGCGGCGAGTGCTTACCTGAACTGGTTCAGCACCTTCAAAGCCCTGCGTTGTTCTGGCTCGATGGACACTACAGCGGCGAAGATACTGGTAAGGGGGCGTTGGACACACCAGTCAGCGCTGAACTGGAGTCAATCTTGAAGTCACCCATTAAAGGCCATGTGATTCTCATTGACGATGCCCGCTGCTTTGATTCCACTCACGACTACCCGCATCTGGACATACTGCTTGAAAGGGTAAGGCGCAACAATACGCATCATATTGAAGTGTCGGCAGATATTATTCGTTTGACGCCTAAGGATTGAAAGCTAAATGCTGAAACAAAAGCTCATCAAACTCCACTGGATCTTATCCAGCCAATTCGGCTTCGACCCACGTGTATTGTTACGCTCGCTGCGTGGGTTGCCCATCTATATTAAAGACTGGCGCAAGTTCAGGAAAAACTATAGCGGAACCCTTAACTTTAAGCCGTGCCTACATGACCGCTATGAAGAAGGCGGCACCACCAAGAGTGAATACTTCTGGCAAGACCTGCTGGTGGCGCGCTGGATTTTTGCTGCTAAGCCGCAGCGCCATGTGGATATTGGTTCGCGTGTGGATGGCTTTGTGGCTCATGTGGCGAGCTTTCGTGATATCGAGGTGTTTGATGTGCGACCCATCAGCACACAGATACCTGGTGTAGTGTTCAAGCAAGCGGATTTCATGCGCAGCGATAGTTTGCCCGAAACTGCCGGGGGCTATTGCGATTCCTTGTCATGCCTGCATGCTATTGAGCACTTTGGCTTAGGGCGTTATGGCGATCCAGTTGACCCCAATGGCTACGCGCTGGGATTTTCAAATATGGCGAAGTTGCTACAGCCAGGCGGTACATTTTATCTCTCCACACCCATCGGACGGGAGCTGGTTGAATTCAATGCTAATTGGGTCTTTAAACCAGGTCGCATCATTCAACTGGCCGAGAGCCTTGGATTGACCTTGCAGCAACTCACCCTAGTCGGTGCTGACGGTACAGTGCGACAAGTTCCCGCTACACCAGAGCAACTGGAAACCCTTACCGAGGCCACTTACTACCTAGGCATATTCATCTTCATTAAACGCTAAGATTGAGAACATGCCCATCATTGAACATATTAATGAAATTACCCGCCAGGTTTGGCTTAAGAAAGCTCTGTCGGCCTTACCTGCGGGCACGCGCCTGCTTGATGCCGGTGCGGGTGAACTTCAAAACCGAAAGCATTGTGAGCACTTCATCTATGTTTCGCAAGACTTCTGCCAGTACGAAGGTGTAAAAGCTGGTCTAAAAGAAGGATTGCAATCTAAAGCGTGGGACACCAGCCGCATTGATCTGGTCAGCGACATCACGACCATTCCCGCCCCCGACGCCAGTTTCGACGCCATCCTCTGCAGCGAGGTGCTGGAGCATGTGCCCGAGCCCACCCATGCGCTCGATGAATTTGCGCGCCTGCTCAAGCCCGGTGGCGTGATCATTCTCACCGCACCCTTTGCTTCCAATGTGCACATGGCGCCGTACCATTTTTGCTCTGGATTTTCCAAGTATTGGTACATGCACAATCTGGGATCACGCGGCTTTGTCATCAAAGAGCTCACCGCCAATGGCGACTGGTATGCCCTGCTGCGCCAAGAGATCATCCGCTTGGGTAGCTTGGAGCGCAGCAAAGGCAATTGGGCCTGGCCGCTGGCGTACGCCTACGCACTGCTTGGGCTGCTGTATTTCAAACTTCGTTCAAAGAAGCATGCGGAGGATCTGGCTTGCTTTGGCTGGCAATGCGTGGCAGTAAAATCGCAATAAAAAATAAACATAAATTCACATGCTAAGAAAAATCTTTCGCCCAATTCTTGGGCACTTTCCGGCGACTATGCGGTTTCTTCGCAACAGCCGCGCCCTGCTCGTCCAACGCGCCCCTGCAAAAAAGACCCCTCGGAACTTTACCCTTGCTGGACCCGATGCGATGGCAGCAGGCACTGGACTTCCACTCGATTCGCGGACACGCCAACCGGCAGGATTGCGCCTGCCAGAAGGTGTAGAATTCATGATGTTGCAGGGCGCCACGCAAACACTAAAAAATAAACCAATTTGGCTAACGGAGATTACCACTGACCAGTCACCACCACAGTGCATCCGCTGGTACGAACGTCTATGAACCCGAACTTCGCAAAGACATTTTCCATTTTCTTCGATTGCGGCTACCGAGCGGTTACGGCTGATTCAAACCAACTTAAAATTGGCCCGCACCATATTGACAAAATTGTGGCGGGGACGAAACACTTGCAAACGCATAACTTGGGGGTTCGACAAAAAAATTGGGAAATCATATAAAAATCATCCCCCGCATATTGGGCGGCCTAGGCAATCAGCTCTTCATCTACGCCGCCGCCCGCCGCTTGGCACTGGCGCACAATGCTGAACTGCTGCTGGATGATGTAAGCGGCTTTGCGCGCGACCGCACTTACCAACGCCAATATCAGCTTAACCACTTCCGTATCCCCTGCCGCAAAGCCACCCTGGCCGAGCGGCTGGAGCCATTGTCCCGCATCCGTCGGTATTTCAAAAGGGCCATCAATCGCCAGCGGTCCTTTGCAGCGCGCAGCTACATTCGGCAGGAGGGTATGGATTTTGACTCTCGCTTGCTCAGTGTGAAGCCGCGTGGCACGCTGTATTTAGAGGGCTATTGGCAGAGCGAGCAGTATTTCAAAGAGGTGGAAGCCACCATCCGCGCTGACTTGCGCATCATCCCACCCACCGATGCAGCTAACTTGCCCATGGCCGAGGGCATTCGCAGCAGTGTGGCCGTGGCCGTGCATGTGCGCTTTTTCGATGCACCGCAGGAGTCGGGCGTGAACAACGCGCCAGGTGATTACTACGCGCGCGCGGTCGCCAAAATGGAAAGCCTGGCACCCCATGCGCATTACTTTATATTCTCCGACCAGCCCGCCGCCGCCCGCGCGCGCATCCCCCTTCCAGATGCGCGCGTGACCGTGGTGGCACACAACCAAGGTAACGAGGCCGCCTACGCCGACCTCTGGCTGATGACCCAGTGCCAACACTTCATCATCGCCAACAGCACCTTTAGCTGGTGGGGTGCGTGGCTGGCAAATCAGCCGAACAAGCAGGTGATTGCGCCGGGGTTTGAGATGCGTGTCGGTAAAATGTGGTGGGGGTTTGATGGCTTGCTGCCAGAGGCGTGGATTAAGCTGTGAATCAAGTAATCAACAATCCACCTGAAGTTACGGTATTGCTATCTTGCTATAACGGCGCATGTTGGCTGGCGGAAGCAATCAATAGCGTCCTGAATCAAACGTTTGAAGGCTTCGAATTCATTATCGTGGATGATGGCAGTACAGATACTTCGCCAGAAATAATCAAACACTTTGCAGATCAAGATGCTCGGATCGTTGTTATTCATAAACGCAATACAGGGCTTGCTGATTCACTCAATGTGGGCATCCAAAGCGCCCGCGGGACATGGATTGCCCGACTGGACGCAGATGATATCAGCGAACCCGACAGGCTTCAGCAACAACTAGTTGTAGCAAGAAATAATCTCGGTTTAGCATTCATTGGTTCGGGTCACCATCGCATTGATGAAAGCGGTAAGATCGTTAAGACTCATCGCTTTCCCGTCACGCACAGCCAACTTGTGAAGAGACTAACATCCAAACGAAAATTTCCAGCCCATTCATCCGCCATGTATCGAACTGATATGGTTCGTTCGATCGGCGGGTATCGCGTTAGAATATTGCGTGCACAAGATTACGACCTTTGGTTGCGTCTGTCAGAAATTGGACAATTTACTACGCTGACGCAGCCTCTCGTAAGGTTTCGCACTCATTCAGATCAGGTGTCACACCAAGACTCTGGGCGGCGGCAACAGATTGATAGCCATGTTGCGCTTGTCAGCCATTGGCTGCGGCGGTTTGGCTCACCTGACCCCGTCGATGCAGCCGAAGAGGACTTTGCCATGTTCCGAGCTTGGGTCGCTGATGGGAAGGCTCAGCAACGAATGTTTGATTACCTTGATTACCTTTGGCAAGTGAATGCACGATTGACAACTGGGACAAAGTTGCCGTTTGGCTATATTTCGGCCGTGATAGTCGCGCTAGGAAAGCCACAATTTCTCTGGCAACACATTCGGGCACTCGTATTCGCCGACTTGATGACTCGCCGACTAGCCCTTGAATGGATAGCACTCCGACGAGAGAGAGCAACGGGGTCTGAATCACTATTACTAAACACTAAGAGCACCATAGATGCCAATGAAATCCAAGATCAATGACTCCTAACCTCCTGCAATTCCTTTGCGAACCCATCACCAAAGCGCCATTGGTGTTGCACGATGCCCAACAGGATGCCGATGGCAATATCATTTCCGGCAACTTGGTCACTGCGGCTGGTCAGCGCTACCCCATCATTAATGGCATCCCCCGATTTGTGGACTTTGTGCCGACCGCTTCGGTGAAGTCGTTTGGTGATGAGTGGAACTATTTTAATTTCACCGATTTCAAAGTGAATTGGCTCAAGCACACCGTGGCCAATACCTTTGGCAGTACCGATGCTTTTCAAGGCAAGTTGATAGTTGATGCTGGGGGGGGCAGCGGTGCGCAGACCAAGTGGTTTGCAGAATATGGCGCCAAGCATGTGATCATGATGGATCTGTCGCACTCAGTAGACGATGTGGTCAAGCGCAATTTGATGGGGCTTAAAAACGTGGATGTGATTCAATGCTCCATTGATGCGCCACCTTTGAAAGATCAGTCGATTGATGGCATTGTTTATTGCCACAATGTGATTCAACACACTCCGTCGGTTGAAAGAACGGCCCATGCGCTGTATGCCTTGACTGCACTAGGCGGTGAGTTTGTGTTCAATTGCTATAGGCTCAACGATCAGGGGCTGGTGCGCTGGGTGCGCTGGCACCTGATCTACAAGCCACTACGGGCGGTGTTGTCGCGAATGCCATTTACCATCATCATGGCCTATGCACGGCTCATGGCGGCACTGCGCTTGGTGCCCGGCTTGGGCGCTATCTTGGAAAAATCCATGCTTTGCGTCATGGGCGATGTGCCGCGCATAGACGGTGAGAGTGCTGGACAATATCACAAACGCTGCTTTAAGAACACCAGTTTGAACACATTTGATTGGTTTGGTTCGCACAGTTTTCAACACCACAAATCAGAGGGTGCTATCCGAGCGCTAGTCACAGCGATTCAGCCCGACCCAACAAAAGTGCGCAACATGGAGAAATTCTTTCTGCGCCCACCGAAGATAGGCTGTGCCCTGCGCGTCTATCGATGAACTCTGATCAACCCTACTTCCTGGGGCAACTATGTGCGGTCTAGTCGGCATCGCCTCATCTTCCCCTGTTGCCAGCCGCACTTGGCTCGCCATTGGCCGCGATGCCATGACCCATCGCGGTCCAGACGATGCGGGCGAGTGGTGGTCGAATAATGGTCAGGTGGGTTTGGCGCATCGGCGCTTGTCCATTGTGGATTTGTCCCCCGCTGGCCATCAACCCATGCACGACGCAGCGCGTGGCTTGACCATGGTTTTCAATGGCGAGATTTATAACTTTAGGGAGCTGCGTGCCGAGCTGGAGCAACGCGGTTATCCATTTTGCTCGCACAGCGACACCGAGGTGCTGCTGGCTGCTTACGATGCATGGGGCACCGATTGCCTATCGCACCTGAACGGCATGTTTGCCTTTGCGATTTATGACGCACGCAAGCAAACAGTATTTTTGGCGCGTGACCGTGCGGGTGAAAAGCCGCTATTTTATCACTTGTCGCGGGGCACGCTGCACTTTGGCTCTGAGCTCAAAGCCCTGTTGGCCGATCCGACTTTGCCAAGGCGCATCAACCCCGAGGCGCTGGATTGCTATTTGGCCATGGGCTATGTGCCGGGCGAGCACTGTATGTTGCAGGGCTTTAACAAGCTGCCGCCGGCCCACGCACTTCTGTTTGATCTGCAAGCGGGCAGCGCCAAGGCGTGGCCCTATTGGCAACTGCCAGAACTGAGCGCTCAAGCCGTTGCTGGTCCGGTGGATGAAGTGGCGCTGCTCGATGAGCTGGAATCGTTGCTGGAAGATGCGGTGCGCCGGCAATTAGTGGCCGATGTGCCGGTGGGCGTGCTGCTGAGCGGCGGGGTGGATTCGAGCTTGATTACTGCCATGGCTGTTCGGGCTTCTAGCAAGGTGCAGACATTTACAATTGGATTTCCCGGCCATGCGGCGCTGGACGAAACCAAACACGCGCGGCTGATTGCCCGTCACTTTGGCACCCGCCACACCGAGCTGATGGCCGAGCCCGCTACCGCCGATTTGCTGCCGCGCCTAGCGCACCAATTTGATGAGCCCATGGTCGATTCGAGCATGATCCCCACTTTTTTGGTGAGCCAGTTGGTTCGCCAGCAGTGCACTGTGGCGCTTGGGGGCGACGGCGGCGATGAACTGTTTGGCGGCTATAGCCACCACAGTCGTTTGCTGTGGATGCAACAACGACTGGGTATGGTGCCACGGCCTTTGCGCCGCGCTATTGCGCAGGGCGCCGAAAAGTTTCTTCCGATGGGCGCCAAAGGCCGCAGCTGGCTGCAAGGCCTTGGCGTTGACTTGGATCACGGTTTACCGCTGATTGGCTCGTTCTTCGATGCCGCATCACGGCGCAAATTGATGGCGCAACATGGCGAATGGGCTACGCATGCAGAAACGGTATTGAAGAATCGCGTGCCGCTCAACCCCGACTTACTGCAACGCGCTACGCGCATGGATTTTTCAAATTACCTTGCCGAAGATATTTTGGTCAAAGTGGACCGCGCCAGCATGCTCAATTCTTTAGAACTGCGCGCGCCGCTGCTGGACTACCGCTTGATTGAGTTTGCCTACGGCCGCGTGCCATCGCATCTGAAAGCGACTGTGTATGAGAAAAAGATTCTGCTGAAACGCTTGACCTCTCGGATGCTACCACCCGAGTTTGACCGCCAACGCAAGCAGGGTTTCTCGATTCCGCTGAAGGCTTGGTTAAAGCGTGGTCCGTTTCGAGATTTGTTTTATGATGTTCTTATGGATTCAGGGAGCGTGTTCGACAGTCGGATATGCGGCAGCCTTTTAGCAGGACAAGGACGAGGGTTCAGCAATGCTGAACGACTCTTCAGCCTTGTACTTTTTGAATTATGGCGAAGGGACTACAGGGTGTCGCTCTGATTGGACGAGAGTTCCAACAAGCGATGCGCCCAGATATAGTTGAGAAACTGGCCTTGTCGGCGATCCAGGCCTACCGTCAGCATGAGAAAGTTTGGTCCACCAGAACCCAGACCTTGCTCGTTTCTCATATATGATGTACTTCTATGAGGTCTGGTGTCAATCAAAGCCAACAGGCTCAATATCGTCCTCTGATAAAGCACGCGAGTCCACCCATCGGATTTGCTGTTGCGTTGTTCGGCCTTCTAATAATCACAATACGCAGTGCCGGGAACGGGACACCTGTTGGGGTCACCCTGGATCAGAGTCGCTTTATGTACTCAGCGGGACTCATCATTGCGATAGCGGGCCTCGCACTGCTCCGGATCCACACTAGAGCAAATTATTTTATAACTACGACTTGGCTCTTTTTTCTTTGGTTCGGAGTTTGCGCCCTGATTCACTCCATCCCAATTACATATGTCCAAGGATGTTTTCTTGGCATTAGTAGTGCTACCGTAGTCTACTTCATCTACCCATTTAATCCGAGGCTCGTCCGAACACTAATTGGTGCCAGCATCGTGTTGACCGCGATTGCGTCCGCCGCTCTGGTACTTATCATGGACATTCAGGGCGGTGGAATTGCATCGAGACTTGGATACCAGTGGGCAATGGAACTCACTGAATTCAATACTCCAACCGCTGGGGCGATAAACCCAAACGAGTTGGCTTTCCCTGCAGCTGTTGCATTTTCCATAGTAATGATGATGAGCTCGGCGCGAGAACCGAAACGGTCTCATTTCTGCAGATTGGCTGTCCTTTGGTTCATTGGGCTCTTGGTTGTACTAACAAGATCTCGCGGAATGCAATTGGCGTGCCTTGCGGTCATTGCCTTGGCATTCAGCCGTCCATCGCACCACTTCAAGCGAACTCTCGCCATGACGGTGGCTGGCGCGATGGTTGTAATAACTGCAGCCCTGATAGTTGATCTTCCCGACTTGGCTATTCTGGATGTGAGGACACGATTCACCAACAGTGACGACTCGATACAAGGACTTGGTGGCCGAAGCGAAATTTGGCAGGTCGCAGCAGAAGGACTTTTCAATAATCCTATGATCGGTTGTCCACTCCGAACCATGGAAGGCGATAGGATATCTGCTCACAATACTTTGGTTGCCGCTGCAACAATGGCTGGTATCCCTGGACTACTATTAATAAGCTCGTTAATTATTATTCCACTCCAAGAATCGCTGAGACGCCGAACGAATCTGTGTTTCCCGCTTCTAGTTGTCGCTGTATGTGGGTGCACGATGGATTTATTACCCAACCCGCTCGCATGGATTGTCACTGGAATCTGCGTCGCAGAACTTAGAGATCAAGTGCGTCCAAGAAACGGTTGAAGACCCATCATTATTCAATTCTGTTCATCCAGCCACGCCTGAAACATCAGGATATTCCAAAGATAATGGCCCCATCGCCTTCGCCCACTCTGGTGCTCATTCCAAAATTTGCGGATGATTTTTGCATCAAAGAAACCTTCGCTCTGCAGTCGGCGCTCGTCCAGTAATGCATCCGCCCACTCAAAGAGCGGT
>Ga0105050_10008944_pt1 | contig 11365 bp, 4 predicted proteins | sample FRY01_FD_78088 | JGI IMG/M metagenome (GOLD analysis project Ga0105050, IMG submission 78088) | Freshwater microbial communities from Lake Fryxell liftoff mats and glacier meltwater in Antarctica - FRY-01 | ecosystem: Environmental > Aquatic > Freshwater > Ice > Glacier meltwater ... | reverse complement strand
CTGGCCCAGGCAATTATATGGACTGCCACTTGCCTACCGTAGGCGACAGAGTTATCAAATACTTCTTCCGGCATGCCTGTAGCCTTGAATTCAGTAACCAATTGCTTTTCAAAAGCTGCGATTTTTTCTTCAGAAATGACCAGCGGACGGCCCACGGTGAGGATGGCGTAAGACGCCGCCAGAGCGGGGCTGTACTCCTTATTTTTATCAGGTGAGGGGACGGGTGCCAGGCCGTCAAGTTGACCGGAAAAACTCAGGTAGTTGTCATTGTTTTGGATGAGCGTCTCGTATCCGGCCACTGAAACATAGGCGTAGGTTCGGCTGGTGACGGGAGGCGAATAAATATCGTAAACCATCACATCCGTGACCTGCTTAATGGCCCTATGAATGTATTCTGCTCGTTCGGTTTTGATCTGCCAGCTTTGCGAAAAAGCAAAATTACCTAAACCAAAAACTAGGGCAGAAACGATGACTAAGATTTTTCTCATAATAACTCTCTCTTAAACCCCTGAAAATTAGTCACAGTAATTTTCTTCATACTTTTTTCAATGGGAAACTTCCGCGAGGATTGCGATAAATAAGTAGAGCCATAATAAAACTCCACCTTTCTTTTACTACCGTTTTTGTAGGTAACCTCCGCCGAAAAATCATCGGCCTTCAAATCTACCCATTTCGCAATTCGATTGGTGGAAAAAGCGTTCGGGCTAAAGACCAGTAAACTGTCCTGATTTTGAGTCGCGATCAATATGTCTTCGTTTTTGGCGGTATGTAGCGTGGCTAATGCTTTGGCGTCGCCAGGAGCGAAAAAGCCGCTTCGGGTTAAAGGCATTTTATCAAAATTACCCTTGCCGTCCCCTTTCAGGCAAAGCCCAGTAAAGGCATCATGCCGACCGCTATTGGGATCCATGCCGTAGTCGTTGCCGACCAATAGTAAATCCAAATTACCGTCGCCATTTACGTCCTCGGCCTTCATGCCGAAGACGGGGGCTGCTTGTGCTTCAAGGGGTAAAGCCTTGATTTCAAGGTAGCCATCGCCTTTATTTTCAATGTAGCAACTCCGCATTTCGGTGGCTTGGGCTACTAGGGCGTTTTCCAAGTCGCTTTCGCTCCAAATCTCCCTTAAACTCGCCAGACCATACGACTTAAAAGTCGGGAATTTCTTGCGCATCGTGATGATCTGGCTTACCAAATCGTCGCGGGAGGCAATGGGAAAAGGCTTTCGACTGCCATCGTCAGCCTTCATGTAACAAAACACCATGGGGTCTATGGAGCCGTTGCTGTCGAAGTCTTTAGCGACGAGAATCATTGGCTCTTCGGGCGAAGCAGTATAGTTAGTGTTAAGTCCCAGATTACCCGCGATATAGTCGATATCTCCGTCGTTATCGAAATCCCCCGCCGTCAGGCTATTCCACCAACCTGTGTGTGATTCCAGGCCCGTTTTGAAAGCCACAAAAGAAGTCCCCAGGTTTTTTAGGAAAATTACCGGAAGCCATTCTCCGGTTATAACAAGGTCCGGCTTGCCGTCATTATCGTAGTCGCTCCATAGAGCATCCGTTACCATACCAATATTTTTCAGCGGCGGAAAATACTGCTCGGTCACGTCGGTGAATTTGCCACCATTGTTGCGCAATAAAAAACTCCTCGGCGGAACTGGATAAGCCGCCGAAACTACCCGCCCGCCTACGAACAAATCAAGGTCGCCGTCGCCGTCAAAATCTGCTGCTTTCACGCAGGAGCCGTTGGTCAAGTCGGCGGGCAGGGCATCAATAGCTCGCTCGAATTTCCCCTTCCCATTATTCAGAAAAAGTTGGTCATTGCTGAACGCGTTATCCGGTGGAATTTCGTAGCTGCCGCTTACAATGTACAAGTCCAGATCGCCGTCGTTATCGGCATCAAAAAGTAGCGTTCCCTGATCTTCATAAAACCTGTCTTCTTTTTGCAAAAATAGTGTTGAATTCTTTGTGAAAAATCCGTTGGCATTCTGCGTAAAAAATGTACCTGGTACACCCGAAGAACCACCAATATATAAATCCTCAATCCCGTCATTATTGATGTCACCAACCGAAAGTGACGGGCCACTCTGACTTATTTTGTGCGGTAATGTAGGCTGTACATCATAATCGGGAAAGTCTTTTTCGATTGATAAATAGTCTAAGCCATATTTTTTGCTAGAATTTTTGTAAAGAGAATTGACAAATAAATTACTAGGTTTTTCTTTTTTAAAAATAGAATTTTTATGAGAAATAGTTAGCGACCGATCAGCAACTACATCTTTTAAAACCTGCCACCTATTGTCGGGCCAGCGCACTATGAGTGAGTCGATGCGAGATATTTTACCCAAACCAAAATGCGCCCGATTATCGTCGGTGGAAAGATAGCCACGCGTTGGTTGCTGCTCATAAAAAAGCTGTTGGTTTTCTGCAAAATAAAGTTGCAAAGTGGCCCCAATCCCGTCCAGATTTCCAGGCGGGCCGACCAGCGACACCGTCAGATAATGACTAATTTTATCGAGGGTATTTTCGTACACAAAGGCCGGGTCGCCAATGTTGTTGATAATCACATCCAAGTCACCATCATTGTCAAGGTCGGCGTAGGCAGCGCCGTTGGAAAAGGTCAATTCCTCGAAGCCCCAATCCTTGGTCACGTTTTCAAAAACAAGGCCATTGATATTTTTATAGGCATAATTGGCCAGCCTTACCACGGGCAGCGAGTCGGTCATCGCCAAGGTGAAGCCCTTGGCTGCCCCACTTTGGCCGTTGTTGTACTCTATATAATCGAGGTCGGTCACGTCGCGCGGCAGCCCGTTGGTAATAATCATATCGCGGTAGCCGTCGTTGTCAAAATCGGCCACCAACGGGCACCAGCTCCAGTCGGTTTGATAGACACCAGCCAGGAAAGCTACGTCCCTAAAAACCGGGTGGCCGGCGGGAGTCGGCCCACTATTCATTTGTAACACGTTACGCACATACTGTGGATTGTAGTCGTACTGCGCATTGTTGATATAATTATAGTATTCGTTTCCGCTCAGCATTCGCTTTTTTCGCGGATTATTTTCGGGCAACATTTCCAGTGAAATCAAATCGACAAAGCCATCGTTATTGATGTCCACCGCGTCGGTTCCCATGGCATTCCATCCCGTGTGTTTGAAGTATTTATCCAGGCTATTGATAAACGTCCCGTTTTTATTATTGATAAAACAAAGGTCGTTGGACACAAAATCATTGGTTACGTAAATATCCGGCCAGCCGTCTTGATTAATGTCCGTAATGGCTGCCGCGTGTCCCCAGCCTTCGACGGTAATTCCTGCGTTTTTTGATACGTCGGTAAATTTTCCGTTGTCGTTTCGGTACAAGCGATCATTGTTTTTGGCGCTACCATCGGTCAGTTTTGCGCGGTAATGAATGGGGGTCCGTGGGTCATATATTTCGTTGGTGACCTGGTACATATCAAGGTCGCCGTCTTTGTCGTAGTCGAAGAAATAGGCTTGCGTACTAAATCCATCGTCGGCCAATCCGTAAGCTGTTGCCGATTCCTCGAATAGTAGAATGCCTGATTTGTCCAAGCCCTTATTAATGTAAAGCAGATTGGTGCGGAGTTTAGGATCATTGCGGAAAGATGCTGATACGTAAATATCTGGCCAGCCATTATTGTCAATATCGACTACCGACACGCCTGTTGACCAATGACCTTGCCCACCGACTCCCGACTGATCGGTGACATCTTCAAACTTGAAGGAACCTTTATTTAGGTATAGCTTATTGGTAACCATGTTTCCCGCCAAATAGATATCCATTAGTCCGTCCTTATCGAAGTCCCCAATGCCTACCCCTCCACCATTATAAATGTTGGCCTGATTCAGGATATTGAGGGTGTCACTCTCAAAGAGACGATTGGCAAAGTCGATCCCCGTTTGAGAGGGTGATAACCGCCGGAAAAGCGTCGGGGCTGGCTGGGCAGAGGTAACCAATGTCGTCAGGATAACTAACAGCATTCCAGAGTATTTCAGGAAGTAGCACAGCTTATTCGATTTAATGATATCAGACAAACTCAATTTTAATAATTCGCTCATGAAACCTAATTAATAAACAGATCTTCACACGGTATTTACCTAAACAGAGTCCTTTTCTAAAATTTTGACCTCACGCCATGGAATAAAACCAGTTGTTATCTTGGTGAAAGAAGGAAGCTTGAATTCTCATCACATGAAATTTTTAAAATAAAATTTAAATGTGGAGAGGTCATTTCTCAAATGAACCACTCTTTTACTCCAAAATGAACTATTTCCAAGTGAAAAAAACCCCCTACACATTAACGAAACTGATTCAGAATAATGAATTCATCAACTGGGTCTTGCATCCCGATGAAAATAGCAATCGGCATTGGGAAAAGTACATTTCTGTTTTTCCTAAAGAAAAGGATACCGTAGAAAATGCCAAAGGGTATATCATTTTATTGGCAGAAAACACAGGACGGCACAAGCCAACTGCTGAACAAAGCAACCGAATGCGCCAAGTGGTGGAGTCACACACCACTGAGAGGAAAGATATCCCGAACGAAGGAAGGGATGATTCTCCAAAAATAGTATTTGGTTGGAATCAGTGGCGGGTGGCGGCTTCTGTGGCTATACTGACGGCTATTGGTATAGCGACCTACTTATACAATGGGCAATCCATTGCCTTGAACCTGAATAATGATACGTTATCCTCAATAGAGTTGCCGGCATTATCTTCAGCTCAGCAAACATTGAGACGAATTAATGATACTGAGAGTCCCATGACAGTCAATCTTTCCGACGGGAGCTCAATAGTGCTACTGCCAGGTGGAGTTCTCGATTACTCCGGCAAAGAAATACCTGGAAGACGGGAAGTTTCGCTGAGCGGACGGGCATTTTTTGAAATAGTAAAAAACAGAGATAAACCTTTTTTTGTCTATACCGAAGGTATTACAACCAAAGTCCTAGGAACCAGCTTTTTAATCGATGCGCCGAACGGCAGTGAAGAAGTAATCGTAGAGGTTAAGACAGGTAAAGTTGCTATTTTCCCACGTAGCCTGAAACCAGATGCCAATGAGCGCGAAGCTGAGGAAAAGCCAATCTTGGGTGGCCTCATCCTGCGTAGTGATGAAAAAGTTTCTGTTTCCCGGCTAAACGGAAAACTATTACAAAAAGAAGCGGGTGATGCTACTAAACAGCCTCTGGAAGATATCTCAAAGCATACGTTTTTCTTTGACGATACCCCCGTTTCAACGGTCTTTGCAGAATTGGAGCAAGCCTACAATGTAAAGATAAACTATGACCCAAGATTGATGGCCAACTGTCCGCTGAACGCCACTTTGGTTGGTGAACCTTTGAACAAGAAGCTGGCCGTGATTTGTGCCGCCCTCGATGCCAAGTATGAACTAAACGAGAACCGAGTCACTATTACCGGAAGGGGGTGCCTGTAAGCTCGAAACACAGTCCGACTATTACCTAAACTCAAACCAATCACGCTAACCCTAACCAATCGTCTATGGAATAGAACACCAATCAGAATAAAAAAAGGGCGACCGTGTTGTAGCACGCTCGCCCCGGAAAGAACCCCCGAAAGCAGGTTTAATTACTTTCAATCGTGACACTATTCCGTGGCAGCGACGAGGAGGTAATTCTGCCGCCCAGTATCATTTGAACAACAAAACTTTCAAAATTATGAAAAAAATTCGACGAATCGATGGCTTAGCCTCTACACTTATGCGCATTACAGTCTTCCAATGTTTCCTAGCCGCGTTTGCGCTGAATATTGCGCTAGCGAACGACGGGAAAGGCCAGGCCGCGCTCGACCAAAAGGTCACGCTTGACGTGGAAAACCAAGAGGTCAAGAAAATCCTCAGCCAATTGGAAAAACAGACGGACGTCAAGTTCGTTTTTAGCTCCAAGCTCATTAACTCTGGTCGCAAAGCCACCATCAAAGTACGCGATCAGCGGCTGGGGGCGGTTTTAGATAATTTGCTAACGCCGCTTCGGCTTCAATACAAAGCCACCGATGACTTAATCGTCATCAAGCCCGAGCGCGGGACATCCGCCACGGAGCCGTCGGGAGCCTCCAAGCCAGCTCCCGCTGCTGCTGAAAACATTGCTGTTAACCTGGATCGGACCGTTACGGGTACAGTAACCGAGGAATCGGGCGAACCGTTGCCCGGCGTAAGTGTGGTGCTCAAAGGAAGCCAAACGGGTGCCAACACCGACACTAAGGGAAAATTCTCCATTACCGTTCCCGATGGATCCGCTACGTTGGTGGTTTCTTACGTAGGGTTTTTGGGCAAAGAGGTTGCGGTCTCGGCCGGGCAAACGACCGTGAGCGTTTCCCTGGCCCCTGACACTAAATCACTCGATGAGTTGGTGGTAACGGGTTACGGTACTCAGAAAAAGGAATCCCTTACGGGGGCTATTTCGGTAGTGACTAGCGAAGACCTCGACCGGGTTCACGGTGGTGCCACCATCAGCTCTGCCTTGGCGGGTAAAATTCCCGGCGTCACTTTCCGGATGCCCGACGGGCGTCCCGGTGCCAATGCCGCTGTTCAGATTCGTAACATGGGTAGCCCGCTTTACGTAATTGACGGTATTCAGCAGGATGAAGCCCAATTCAACAACCTGTCCCCCAATGACATCGAGAGCCTATCCATCCTTAAAGACGCTTCGGCGGCTATCTACGGAGTACGGGCGGCGAATGGCGTAGTGGTGGTAACGACCAAGCGAGGTAAAGCCGGTAAAAATACAGTGAGCCTCGACGCCTACACCGGCTGGCAGAATTGGACGCGTTTCCCGGAAGTGGTCAACGATTCGTACCAGTGGCAGTTGGCCCGCGCCGAAGGACAAATCAACCAGAGCGGCACGACTTCCCTGACACCTACTGAATTGGCTAGATACCAGCAAGGTACTGAGCCAGGCTACCAGTCGTTCAACTGGAAGGACTTCATCGTGCAGCCCAACGCACCCCTGACTTCGGTTAATCTGAACATGTCGGGCGGCTCGGACAAAATCAAATACTACGTGTCGGGCACCCGTTTGAAGCAATTTGCTAACCTGGGCCGGGAATTTACCTTCGAGCGCAGCAATTTACAGAGCAACGTGGATGCCAACATTACCAATAACCTAAAAATTGGTATCCAGATAAGCGGCCAGATTAAAGTGACCGATAACCCCGGTATTCCCGGTGGCGACGACTACCGGCTGCCTCGCTTCGCCATTCTGCGGAACCGTCCGATGGAACGTCCCTACGCCAACGACAACCCCGACTACCTGAACGACATCAAGCACAACGAAACCAACTGGGCCTATAACAACAAGAAGCTTGGTGGTTACGCGACGGATATTCGCCGTATCCTGCAATCCAATATGTACGCCGAGTGGGACATCCCCTTTATCAAAGGATTGAAAGCCCGGGGAATGTACTCCTACTTTATCGAGGATCAAAAGCTGGACGGTCACGAGTACACCTATGTGGCCTACACCTACAATCCACTCGACGAGACCTACAACGTGACGGGCGGCAGTAGTAACCCCTGGCGCGAGCGGCGCAATCGGAAAACCGTCCGAAACATATATCAGGGACAGCTGACATACAACAACACCTTCGGCCAGCACGAAATAGGCGGGACCTTCGTGGCGGAGCGCCAGGAAGAGCGTGACCAAAACCAGTGGGTGCGCTCGGTGCCTTCAACCAATGTGCTTCCGCTGATTTACTTCGCTAATGTGGTGGCTTTTCAGGACGCAGACAATCAGTGGGCCAGAATTGGCTACGTGGGGCGGGCCACTTACAGCTATGCCAACCGCTACTACGTCGAAGGCTCTTTCCGCCGCGATGCTTCCTGGAAGTTTGCGCCTGACCGCCGCGTGGGTTTCTTCCCGTCCGCCTCAGTCGGCTGGCGGATTTCGGATGAGCAGTTTGTGAAAAACATCATCGGGGAACGCTCAGTGCTGGATGATTTGAAACTGCGGGCATCCTACGGTGTTCTGGGGGATGATAATGTCGGTATCGGCCCCTACGACTATTTGCCTGGCTACAACTATAACCAGGGCAATGCAATCCTAAGCGGTAATTCCATTGTTACTTCCCGCAACAAGGGCCAGATTATCAATAACATCACTTGGTTCAAAAGTAAGATTCTGGACATCGGGGCTGATTTCTCGCTCTTCGGAACCAAGGTTACGGGTTCGTTCGACTACTTCGACCGCCTGAGGACGGGACTGCGGGGCCGTAAGTACGACGTGCTGGTCCCTAGCGAACTGGGCTACAACCTGCCCGACGAGAATGTGAATAGTGATTCGCAACGTGGTTGGGAAACCGCCCTTGTGTATAACAACAAGGCGGGTAACTTCGGCTACCAAATCGGCGGCAACTTCTCCTTCTCGCGCAGCCGCTTCGAGTCGTTCTATAAGCCTATCTTCGATAACTCTTGGCATCAGTACCGCAACTCTCAGGTAAATCGGTACAAAGATATTTTCTGGGGTTACGAATCTGTTGGGCAATTTCAGACCCAGCAGCAAATTGCCGAGTATCCGGTCAATATCGACGGCCAAGGCAACCGTACTCTCCTGCCGGGTGACTTGATTTACAAGGATATCAATGGCGACGGCATCATCAATGCCTTCGACCAGCGGCCCATTGGCTACACCACCCAGGGGTCACCTAACATCAACATTGGGTTGAACTTTGCCCTTACCTGGAAGCAGTTCTCCTTCAACGCCGATTTTTCGGGCGGTAGCCTGTATTCCTGGAACCAAAACTCGGAGCAGCGTTGGGCATTCCAAAACGACGGTGCCCTCAATAGCCTGTTTTTGGATAGCTGGCGCCGGGCCGACCCCTTCGACCGCAATAGCGCCTGGACTCCCGGTACCTACCCACCACTGCGCTTCAACGACCGCGGACACAGTAACTACAACCGCAACTCGGACTTCTGGCTGCACAACGTCAAGTACTTGCGGGCCCGGACTCTGGAGCTGAGCTATGCGTTGCCAAAGCAGATTTTGGACAAACTGAAAATGTCGCGCGCTCGTGTCTATATTAACGGCTTCAACCTGTTCTCGATCGACAACACGAAGAAGTTTAACACCGACCCGGAGATTGCCAACGACAACGGTTTACAGTACCCACAGAATAAGTTTGTGAACGTTGGGATAAACCTTTCAATCTAATTAATGGACAGTTGAAAGTTGTCGCGGGGTTCCCCCGCAGTCTTGACAGTAGTCTAGCTCAACAATTCAACGATTCAACAATATTTCTATGAAAAAGATAACCTATATAACAATGATGCTTTTGCTCATAGTGAGCTGGAGCTGCAACGACGAAGAATTCCTTAATCGTCCACCTACCTCTATTTTGACGGAGGAGCAGGTGTTTGCTAATGATGATGTGATCCTATCCGTATTGGGTGACCTGTACAATCGTTACAATGATTTCGGCAACACCAGCAACTGGGCTTCGATCTCGAATTTTAATGAGGCGTTCTGGTCCAATGCGGGCAGCTATGGTGATTTTCAGAATAGCGGCTGGGGCTTTAACCTAGGCTTCACCTGGGATTATGGCTACATCAGGGATATTAATCAGTTTCTCGAAAAAGTTCAGACGGCGGACAAAATAACCCAGGCTTCGCGCGACCGCTTCGCGGCGGAGGCTCGTTTTCTGCGGGCTTCGTACTACTTTGAGATGGTGAAGCGTCAAGGCGGTGTGCCGCTCATTTTGGAAACCCTGACCTACGATTTCAGCGGCGACCCTACTTATCTGCAATACCCCCGCGCGAAGGAATCTGAGGTCTATGACTTTGTGATTAAAGAAGCGGAGGAGATCAAGGCAAAGCTGCCGGCATCAGTAACTGAGAAATCGCGGGCTACTAGGGGAGCGGCTTTGGCAATGGAAGCCAGGGCAGCGCTCTATGCGGCTTCGATTGCCAAATATGGTGTCAAAACACCAACTGTCTCGCTGCCTGGTGGAGAGGTGGGAATCGCGGCCGATAAGTCTGCTGGCTATTACACGATTGCATTGCGGGCCGCCAAGGAAATTATTAGTGGTAGCGCGGGTGCCTATGCATTATTCAATAAGCTCCCCGATTTATCGGAGAACTTCGCCGCGCTATTTTATGATAAAGCCAATAACTCCGAGGTTATTTTTGTAAACGACTACCAACTGAAATTCCGGACGCTTGGGTTCACAATTTCCAATCAGCCGCGCTTTGGAGCTGAGGAAGAAGAAGGTGGCCGCATCAACCCTTCGCTGAATTTGGTGCAGTCGTTCGAGCGGCTGGACAACACCTTTGCCCCGATTCCCACGGGTACCTCATCAGGTTCGGGAACGCCGATCTACTATAACAACCAGCTAGATATCTTCGCAGGTCGCGACGCTCGCTTGGGTGGTACGGTAATGCTGCCTGGTAGTCAGTTCAAGGGACGGACGGTAGACATTTGGACTGGCGTGCAGTTGACGAATGGCACAGTAGTAAGCGGCGATGACCGAGGAGGACAGAAAACCCTACCCGGCACTAATATCCCACGCCAGGTAGTAGGCTTCGATGGGCCGATCGACGGCTTCGAGTTCACGGCCCAAACCGGCTTTTACATCCGCAAGTACCAGGATCCCATCGTGGGTTCGGGTCGGCGAGGAACGCAAAGCGAGGTTTGGTTCGTACGCTACCGCTACGCCGATGTATTACTGACCGCCGCCGAGGCTTCTTTCGAGCTGGGTGACAAGTCCTCTGCCGCTGGCTACATGAATCAGGTACGCGCCCGCGCTGGACTGACCACACCGTTGACCGCCGACCAGATCACGTTCGACCGCATTGCGCACGAACGCCAGGTAGAGTTTGCTTTCGAAGGTTTGGAGTTTTTCGACCTCAAAAGATGGCGGATTGCTACCGATGTGTTCGACGGCGTACCCATCGCCTCCGTCAGTGCACTAACCGCCAATATTGGCGATGTTACCAAGCGCCGCACCCAGCCTTGGGCCCTATGGCCCTACAAGGTCTATGCCCCCGGCACGCCGAACGATGATAAATGGATATACAAGGAAAAACAGCTTAGTCGCGTAACGGGTGCCGACCGCTGGCAATTGGGCAACTATTACGCCCAAATTCCCGATGAAATCATCGGCAACAACCCCAAGTTGGTGCGGAATCCCAATCAATAATCGCTCACTTTCAAACGATATACTAGTATGAAAATCAGGTATAAAACATTACTGCCGATATTGGCTTTGTCGGCCCTCTTCGTTTCCTGCGAAAAGGATAATTATGCCGAACCTAAAACTTTCCTAACGGGCAATATCGTCTACAAAGGCGAATCCATTGGGGTGGAGCAGGATTTGGTGCGGCTACAGCTTTGGCAGCCGGGTTTTGGCAG
>Ga0105050_10008943_pt1 | contig 11367 bp, 12 predicted proteins | sample FRY01_FD_78088 | JGI IMG/M metagenome (GOLD analysis project Ga0105050, IMG submission 78088) | Freshwater microbial communities from Lake Fryxell liftoff mats and glacier meltwater in Antarctica - FRY-01 | ecosystem: Environmental > Aquatic > Freshwater > Ice > Glacier meltwater ... | reverse complement strand
CAGCCTGTCCACCTGCTCCTGATCTTGGGTCTTCTAATGGTGCACCTGCTGGCGCGCGTTCTGTTCTTCTTTGATTTTGTGCACCAGCTTCAGCTTGAGCTTCAGCCTTAGCCTCCTGTCCTGATTGTGTTCCTTGTGTGACTAGACTTGGATTATTAAACTTCTCAATCGCTGCGTCTATATAAGGGTCTGTAGTACCATGCTGTACATAGTAATCATCACCTGCTCTTTGTGCATCTTTTATAGTATCGAATCTACTACCAGTACTTGTACCTGCTACGCTTGAGCCTATACCTCTAGTTAAATCAATAGTACTTTTAGGAGTAGCAATAAACCTTGTATCCCTGTCTCTGTCAGGTCTGTTAATTTGTGAGCTTGGTGCGACTCTTGGCACTGAAGTTGTAGGACGCTTTACAGGTTTAACAGGTTTTTTGATCCCAAGCCAGCCTTGACCCTTCGTTCCTCTACGAGCAAAGTGTATGAGCCTAGATTCAGAGAATATATTCATTAGTTAGAAGAAAGTAAATCAACATTCCATTGATGAGTTAAAGCCCCATTGTCCGCATGACTTCCTGCAAATTGAACAGTTAATTCCAAATCATTACTAGCAGTAGTATCTAAAGCTATAGTATCACCAACCATTACTGAATTTAGTGTGAAAATTTGATAAGGAGATGATTCAGTAAAACCGGCACCTCTAAATGTAAATATCCATCCTCCATGAACAGTTCCCCCAGCCCCATCAGTTCTAACAACAAGATCAGCATCTATTACAAACTGAGTATCAGGACTTCCTCCTATTGAGGCAGTTAATGTGGTAGAAAAAATTGTAACTCCTCCAAGTTTAAGACGTAAAGTAGCTGGGTCATTATTCGATTCCACTTCTACTATTCCATAGCTTTTTATTCTTATTCTATTTCCTTGAGATAACGAATTTGCTGCAAATGTTGTGGTTGCCATTACCCCTTCTGCTGTAGTAGAAATACCTCTTTCTGTGCCATCTGTTATTTCAATTTCTTGTACGTTATATTCAGTACTAAGTACACCACTTACCCAGCTTCCATTAGCATCGACCTGAACTACATCTCCTTCATTAGTTGGAGCAAGAGTAATTAGCGCACCTGTCCCCTGTCCTATAACAATACCACTCATTGTAAGACTACCTGTCCCAGTTCCTCCAAGACTCACACCTAGAACACCCTTACTATTAAGTATAGGTACTTTCCAAGCATCTGCGACATGATTTTTAGAAGGTACTCTAAATGTCTGTACGTTAAGACTATCATCATTACCATCCATGTAGGATGCACCAGATATATCCGTACCAGCTCCAGCTGAGACTGCGGAGAGTGCAGAACCAGAACTTGCACCTGTAAGGTTACTAGAAGTAAGTGTAAATCCTGTAGATGTGCCGTTTCCTACCCATGTTACTGTGTAGCCTGTTCCTGTTGCGTCCGTGTTTAACTCGCCCTCAATCCTTTCTGCTACGTTTGTCATACTCGCAACACCTATGAAGTTTATTCCGACAACATCAGTACTTACACCGTCTAATAGAACAGTAAACTCACCATCTGTTACTGAACCCCATGTACCGAATACGCTAGTAGCACCAGAACCGTACGTTACGGAAGCTGGGTAATAAATTGCACTACTTGAGATTAAGTTAGCATTCCATACTACTAAGTTTGCTGCGGTAGAACCAGTTGAGGAATGAGTTGACATCTCTGTTAAGGTTGCAATCTCAACTTTACCTGCTACTGTTTGAGTTGCATTAGTTACGTTACTTCCACTGTGTGCTCTCCATGCTCCACCAATATAGTCATAACACTGGCTAGTCCCAGTAACACAAGCTAAGTTCCCATCTCCTTCATCTGTTTGTCTATCACGCTCTGCCTCAGTTGTGAAGGTAGGCATTTTAAATGCTCCACTTTCACTGTAAGACTGCTCTGCTGTATATACATTATCCCTATCAATATTTGCTTTTAAGTTAATTATTCTAGCGTCTACGCTTAATTCAACAAGAGCACCACGACTGAATTGTTTTCCGTTTCCACATGTAACATATGCATTAGTAATACCTGTACATAAGTTACGAGTTACACCCTGAAGGTTGACTGTGTTATTAGACCTAACTTCTGCAAGTGAATAATGAATATCTTCTATCTTAGAACCTGATCTCAACCTAAGAACTCCACCTGTTAGAGTTGCGAAAGTGTGATTAGCTCCGTTGCGTTGAGGCGAAGCCAGAACGATACCAGTGGCTGTAGTTGCAGATATAGTTGTATCGAGATACATTTGCACCTCGTTTGTTACATCGTAACTCGTTATTGCTTCTGTTTGGTTATAAGAGAACAAGAATAGAAGCGAGACTGCCGATAATAGATACTTATAGATCATAGATTTTTAGAGAATGAGTTAGGGCTTTGAGTACCATCTAATTGATACGCAGAAACAGACATATAACCGCCCTCTTCATCGTTTTTAATGATAAGTTGAGCGCGAGTAGCTTGTGAGGGGAAAACTCCGAATGATCGCTTCCATTTCGCTATTAAAGTTGTTTCTCCTCCTTGCCCTCCCCCAACCATTACAGCTCCTACAGAGTTATCTTCTGCATAACTATAATTTGCTCCATCAATTATTTTTGGCGAACCTGATCTTCTTCCGCTTGTTTCATTCGTAACATAACAAAGCATATTGATTTTGGAGGGCTGATTAACTTCCCCTTGGAGTTGTGCTTCTATGACCATCGCGTTCCCAACGTTGAACTCGCCCGTGGCAATAATTTGCTCAAATCCTGATTGATCATCTGTAAAAGAGGTGAAGAAGCTATAAACTGCATCATTACTTGAGCCCGTTCCATATAACACACCATTAGAATCTTCAAACAATGCAGATACTGGGACTATGTATTGTGGAGGTTGCCATGCACCGCGTACAAAACCACTTCCCATTGGTCTAATAATATTATGGTCACGTATCATCCATATATATTGTCCTTTTACTTTAATCTGATAAATAGTCTGTCTTCCTCCTCTATAATGATAAACAAAAGCGTTTTCTTGCGTATCATCCATATCTTTTAATATCTCACGTATGTCTACATCGTAGTCTTCTTGTGGAGATGCTAATGCTGCGCCTGATTCTGTATCTATAGGTATTTCCATAAAACGTTTATCGTTCGTTATGTACGTTAGAGATGAATTACCCATAACTGTTGCGCTGTCTTCGTTCAAGCATCCATGTAAATTGTCTTTTTCGTCTGGTATTGTAAATCCTATAGTTGTTCCTGCTGTTAAAATAGAACTAGCGGCTGTAGCAAATACCCTTCCTTGTGTAAAGAAGTAAATATGATCAGATACTCCTAGTATATTTGTTACTTCACCTCCTCCTGATACTGTTATACGAGTAGAGCCACCTGTGCCAAAAGTAAAGTCTACTATCTTTTCAATTTCTTGAATGTTATTGATTATAAACTGTCCTGTAATTACTGAATTTTTAGGTGCATCAGCGTTAGTAGTATTTGGAAAGCCCATAAGATGCATTCTTGCCTTAAAGAACAGTATCTTAGAAGCATCTACGAGACTTGCGTAACGATCAATAAATATAGCAACAGCATTGTCAGCGTATCCTTGAGATGCTGTACCTGTTAAGGTAAGGATTCCTGTAGCTATATCTAGTGAGGCATATGCTTCGTCTACTCCGTCTATTCGTATATCTCCTGATGTATCGCCAAAAGCTGAAAGTCTAGCTGCACCACTCGCGTCTAAAGTTATTGTGGGATCTCCAGTGGTTACAGCACCATTGACACGACTAACCATTATTCTATAAATACCATCAGTTGTATTAGAGAAGTAAACATCTCCAAGTATTTCATCAAAACGAGTTACCGTACCCTCTGTTAGAGTAATTCCTGTATCAAATGTTTCTAAAGTAGTGAAATTACGATAGTAAACTTTAGTGCCAAGTGCAAAAAACGCAATCTTGTAAGAGCTATGATAAAATGGTCTAGCACTCTTCCCTGTTACTCCTATATTAAATTCCTTAGTGTAACCAAGCCTAGACTCAACTTTTCCACTTTCATTAACAAGAACATTTTGTGATGGTGAAGATATGTAGTCAGGTGGGCAATTTACCTTGTCAGACTTGTAGCCATTGACACGACCTGAGCCTATAGGGAATTTTTGAAAAGAAGGCATCAGTGAGTATCATTGTAAGATAAATAATCTCTTCGTCCTGCTATACTTAACGGTCTAATCCTTACCCTTCTTCCTATATTTCTATTCATTAATATTTCACGTTTAATCTTTGATGCTTCATTAGTAGCCAACGGTATAATAGCAAAATCACCTCTTCCAAAAAGTGCTTTTTCAATGGCTTTCCATGCGTAGTAAAATTTCCATTCATCAGCAAACCCTACACGATCATCTAAAGAATCTATAGCATCGGTTGTTTTTTCGTACATTACTGATATCTTTCCGCTTGCTCCTCGATATAGCCATAAGTACTTAGTAGTTCCATCATCTCGTACCGTAAATGTACTTGGTGTTGGTGGACTATCTGTATACTTTATGGATCTTCCGTTTAATTGTAATCCATATGGGTATTCATCTGTACGATAGAAATTATTAAAATCATCTGGCAGAGCATATAAGGACTGTACATTATCTCCATCTGAATGCGCCAATCCAATATCTGTAACTCCTGATAATATATTTGCGCTATTACCAGTATAGTATATTAAATCTGGCATATCCTGATCCCATACTACTATTGCTCCTGATGTGGGATAAGTAGATGAATCATCAAGTGTAATTGTTGTATCAGTTATAGCGACAGCTCCATCTAAGCTTGTTTCTCCTCTTGCTGTGAATCCAGTATCCTTATGTATTGCTACTGGTACATTGCCTCCTCCTCTACGATATGCTCTACGAATGTCATAATCTATATCTGTAAGCACTGAGAATAGAAAGGTATCACCTATTACTGGCACATCACTACCTGATTCCTCCCTGAGAAGGTCACGAATCAGCCCGATGAGTGTCTCCGCTTGGGGATTTGCCATAAGTAACAGATAAATTATTCATAGGAAACTTGCAATTTTGAGGCTCCTGCCGTGACAATTGTTAGACCAGTAACGAAAGGCGCATCAAATTCAAATGTCTGCTCTTCGATACTTGCCTTGAGAACTGCAATTATTGTTCCTGAGGCAGCAGTATTGTCATAAATAGTAATTGCTCCTGCTGCTGTTTCACCTATAGTGATACGGTTTAAGTGTCCTGCAATATCTTTAACTACTGTAGTTGTTGCCGTTGCTATATACTTTGTCTGAGCGTCCATAATTAAGAGAGGTAAAGAGATACACGTTTGTCTGCATTTGAGTCATCATCTTTCTTACGTTCTTTTCCTTCTAGTTTTTTATCAATTAACTCTCTTTGCTTGATAGCAGATAAAGCTCTGAACTTCTCTTCTTCTGCCCCACTCCATGGTGTGACTTTAGGTTCTGCTTTAACTGCTTCTTTAACTACTTCTTTCTCTAACTTACCTAAATCTTTCTTAAACTCATCATAAAACTCTGTTCCTTCTAGCTTTGGAAGGTATACATCAAGATATTCCTTGTAGTTGTCTTGATCGTCATTAAAACGAAGATATTTAACAATTAGCTTTAGATTGTTTTTTGCATTTAGAATTCCTTTTTGGAAGTTCTGTTCGTTATTAGGTCCGTCATTAAGCATAATAGGTGGGGGTAAGTAATCCGCTTATTGCTCTCCACAACTTTTGTGGAGAGAGTATAAAGGGACTTAGGAACCGTACTTATCAGAATATACAGCCCAAAGACGACAGTCTACACTGGCACCGAGTGGATCAGTGAGGGTTGAAAAACTCAATCCCTCTGCTGGATTCCATGCTACTTCTGTGGCAAAATCAGAAACTTCAAGTGCTCCTGAGCCAGCAGTGATATTATTTAAATTCGTAAGAGCTGTTCCTGAAGCAGACAGCCTATTTATTTTAAATGAAACATCTCCTGCAAGACTCTGTGGCACATTTCCGCATTCAAGAGAAGCCTCTAAGAGAGAGCCTGTTGTTGAAAGTGGAGAAGGTAGCCAACATGTACTGTAGTTAGTTAGACCGCCTGTAGAAGTACAAGTGGTATATGTTTCTTTCGCTCGTGCGAGAGAACCAACATATTGTACAGTTCCAGTTTGGGTATACGCCAGAATCTTATTTGTTACGCCTTCGTAATAAATAGATGGAGTAGTCGTTGTATTAGCATCAGGGAGAATAAACTGATGCCCTGTAGTAATAAACGAACCAGCTATGAATGTAGCAGAAGCTACAATAGTTCCAAACGTGGCATATCCTGCTGTAGATAGTGCGTTAATCCCTACCGCCAATGCTGTGAAAATTGATGCAAACATATTATGGGTTGGTTAGGAATTAAGTAAGGGTTGGCTTGGTTGTAGAAAGCGAATACAGAGTTCCTTGAGGTTGAACAATGGCGAATGCAGCGAATTGTGTTGCAAGAATCTTAACAAGAAGATTATCTTCATTAACAAATTGCTGTTCGGTTGTTGGGTCTTCAGCCATCATCAACTGCCATGCTTCTTCTGCCATTGCTTTATCTTTAATCAGCCAACGATATGTTGTATGAGCAGCATTTGTAGTAGGAATAACTGCACCTAATGGGCTTCTGTTACCATACTTGAGTGCAACAACTTGGTATTGTCCAGGTCCACCATAGTAACTTACTGCATTATTAGAAGATTCTGGTGAAAGAGAAGAATTAAACATTTGATGCGCTTTCTGTACCATGTATGGATTGTCGTGAATAACAATGGTATCAGGACTTGGACTTAGATAAGTACCAAAGTCATCTGGTGTGTTTTCAGACATCTGTTCTTCGGCTGCTGCCAAGTTCAATATTGACAAAGCTGCGCCAGAACCATGAGCATTATCACCTAGTATATTGGAGAATGTAACTCCACCATATACATGAGCGGTATCTGCTACTGGCTGAGAGTCAGAAGTTTCAATATTAGATGTAAAATTCTGACCATTGAATTGTACCGTTGAAGCATCTGCTTCTATAAAACCTTGAAGAGTAAGTTCAAGATCAAGTTCGTTCATTAGTCGGTTAATAATTTTTGCTGAACGAGCTTTCATCTTAGCTTCAGCATATCGAGTATTAAACTTCTTCATACGACGAGTGATTTCAAGTTTATCGCCGTACTGTTGCTGAGTTCTAGATAGTTCATTGCCTTTTGAAGGATTAACTACAGAGTAGTCATCATTTTCAGCTACACGAGGTGCAAAACCTGAAAGAGCAATAGAATTAAAGGTTACTTTTTCGCCGTCACCTTCGTTCCAAGGAACAGAGGTAAAGAGAGATCGAGCCATATCTGGCTTAGCATCCATGAGCTGTTGGATAACTGTGCGTTCCACGTTATCAACGAATTCATTGAATGCTTGGGTGTTATAGGACATGAGTTAAATAGTAAATATATAAAAGATTATTCGTCACCAACTTCTGAGCGTGTAAGACCTCCACTACCGAATGTAATATCAACGTATGCTTGTCCTGCGACGTCTCCGCCGATGACTGTACAGTCGTTGTTTGTAGTTGTGTCGAGTGTTACGGTTAAACCAGCTCCGACATCTACTTGAGTTCCGATAAGAGCTGCTGAATATGTTCCTGTGAACGTATAAGCACGCCAAACAGAATTTGGATCAATAATGTCAAGAACTGCATTTGTTGCTGAAGTAGCGGCTGCAACGGCAACACCAACATTATGCTTATTGGTTGCTCCAATTGCTACTTCTCCGCTTTCATCAAATTGTGCTGCTCTATTAGCTGCAATAGTTCCTGCTGATGGGAATATTTTATATCGACTTTTCCCACTAAGTCTTTCAAAACCTGATGCTAACATTTATAAGGGGGGTAATTATAAGTTACGCCCGTTCTTTTTTTAACTGCTTCTGTTTCAGGATTGCTGCTTCGCTGTAGCCCCATTCAGCCATATCCTCACGATCTTTTTCTGTAATATCGGTAGAATCTAGCGTTCTGGTATTAGCGGAAGACCCTGAAGCCATCTGCTTTTGTCGCTCTAAACGTGCTTGGTCAGGATTGGCTTGGTATCTAAGCTTTGCATATTTTAATGCTTTATCGCTTGGAATACCGTCTTTGAGATCTTGTTCATATTCTTCATCAGAATATATACCAATATCCTCAGAGTGTTGGAGCTTCCAAAGTTCTCCCCTTAATTCTTCTCTTGTTAAAGGTTCTTCTTCTTCTGCAGCTACTTCATCTTCAACGCCTGCGAGAGTTTTATATTTCGCAACTTCGGCTTTTAATTCTTTATTTGTCAAATTAGAAGTATCCATACCTTTCCTAGCGGCTGCATGTTTTCCTTCTAACTCTTTGTACTTAGGGTGGGCTTTTACAGCGTCCTCGTCAAGAGTTTCAGCAGGTGGGGTTTCATCCGTCTGCTCTTCTGCGGTAACGATTTCTTCGTTAGTGGGCATAATATAATTGGGTAATTGATAGCCGAATGGCTAGATTCTGTGAGCGAGAGTGATAAAGCCCACAGGATGCAGCCATTCGTTTAGACCGATGTTGGAAAAGAACTGAGCAAAGTAAACATAGCAATCTATTGACTAAATTAACACCACGTCATAACAGCTTCATGTTATGAAACGAATTCTCGAATCACCGTGTAGAGATATGTATTTGTCCCGTTTACATCAATTTTATAGCCAAGTTGCTGAGCTATCAATGGAATTATTTGATGAATCGTTCTTCGATCATGCTGACGTATCTGAAAGAAACATTCAATTATCACTTTCCGACCAGTACGAAGCTTATGAAAATCAGAATGATATTCTGTAGGAATACAATTTAATAAACTATCTTCGCTCAAAATTGTGCTATTTAAAGTCATGTTTTAAAACTTCGGGAAGGAAATCATTATTTTTAGCTTTAACTAAATGTCTTTCTTCATCAAATCCATTCTTTTCTCCTGCTGTATCTTTCATAAATTCTTCCCTTAGCCAAATAGCAGCCATGCGTATGCTTTGGTCATTAGACTTATATGCAAGACTGGTAAACCATCTATACTCCGCCTGTCGCGATTTGCTCGAGAGCGCTCTGAGGCTTAGCTTGTCCTCCTCCGTTAGGGTTAGCTTCTCCAATGTCAGCGAGAGGAGCAATCTGCGAAGATACTTCATTTGGTTGGGGGGGATTTTGTAAATTTTGCATTTCTTCTAGCATTGATTTTAGTTGTTCTTTTGCTTCACTTCCTCCTTCGTTAGTCTTCACAAGAGTCTTAGGGTCTATGTCCGCAAATTCTAACACTGCTGTCGCTACTTTATCTAAATCAAGATTCCCGTATCCCATTTGCATTAGTTGTAGTAAGAAATCTGTAGCAGCTTTGAAGTTTTGTACGTCTTGAGCTTTCATGTCGCCAAGCATTCTCTTACTATCGACAATAACATCTGGTAGTAATCCAGACTCTACGTACTCATAAGGATAAACATATTCTTCTACCATAGGAATGTAACTGACTTCTACTGTCATATCTTTATCGAATATAAGAGTGTTCTTTGTCCTGCCAGTTTCATCAAATCCTGCATTGTAGTCTAGTTTTCTGCTCTTAGTAACACTAAAGTCTTCACGTATCTTTTCTCCTTTAATTGGAATGTAATTCATGACTCTCTTTTCAGCCGTAGGAGTCCCAAGTTCTCTAAAGTCTGTTTTTGGTTTCTTGCCATTCTTTACAGATTCTCTTGCACCATTTATTTGCTCTTCTGTCATTGCTTCAAATTCTTTTACAGTAAGAACAGTTAATGAGTTTACTAGTAACTGAGTGCCTACTGCCCTGAATACTTCATGTTCAAGTCTATTAAGTCTTTGTTCTGCACTTCTATTACCCATACGTATACGCTGTGCGAATTCAAATGCTGTCTTGCTTGTGTCACCTACCATTTGTTGATGATTGATTCCAGTCGAAGGTATTGTTTGACCATCAATTATTTCTCTCATTCCTTGGAAGTCTCCAATTCTTGAAATACCAAGAGGCTGTGGTGTTATCTCACCGTCAATCAGTTCAGCTCCATACAATCTATTAGCGTCAACATCTAAGTAACTCTCAGGATTATTACCTTTATAGTTAAGAGCAACAGAGTTAGCCCATCTATAGTTATCTAAATTGATGTTAAATATAGTATTCATTACTGTGTCTTCGCCTTCGATACGCTCAGGAAGTCCCATACCATATACTCTATGATTTCCTTCCCAGTTCTTATCGTAAGCATCGAATAATGTACCCCATCTAAGAGAGCAAGAACCTGTTATGTTTAGTCCTGTTGAAGTTAGTACTAGATTATTCTTTTTCTTCTCATGTATTTTAAGTGATGAATCGAATATCAATGTTCCAAGTCCTTTACTTGGGTCTGCTGGTGTTTTTACTTGTCCGTCTGATTCACTACCGTGTGATTTTGTGTATATCCTGTAAATATCTCGTAACTCATCTTGATAATAGAACAGCGTTACATGCGAACCTTTGCCTATTAAATCAAGATTAAGATATTCTCCGCCTCTTCCAAACTCTTGCGCAAATTGATTCCATGTAATTGTACGTCTTCGCAAACATGATGGTACTTGAGTTGGATTATCAATATTAGGATTCCTCCAAGCATCCATTGGGTTGATATGTCTTACTCCTACTTTTGGTCTTCTAGTATCTTGTACTACAACTTCATCAAAATCTTTGCCATTTGGAATACGTAAAGTCCGAGTAGGGTAATCAATAAACGTCTCAAATACTCCACAGCCCATTACAAAATAATCACGAAAGAATAACTCTTGGTGCATTTTGTAATCTGAATTGCTTAATATTGATCTTATCATGTGTTTCCAAACTATTGTCTTCATGTGATCGCTAGGACCTCTAGGCTCAAATGAAAAGTCTGGTTCTCCTTCTGTCATTTGCTCGATACCCTTGTCGATAATCATTCTTGAATAACCTAAAAAAACTCTTGACACTTCATCTTCTGGTGTCATTGTCTGCAAAACGTTGTAAATTGCCATGCCTCTTTTTGCTTTACTGTCCCATCCACTATCCCTACGATATTCAACCATATATTTACTATCTTCAAAATCTCTATCTGCTAGCTCTTTGTGCTTAGAAGACATTTCACTTGTAATCTTTCTTTCTGTATCTCCTATTTGATGATAGAACGGAAAGAGTTTTTCAGACATAAAAATACATATTAAACACTCCTAAAAAAATGTTACCCTTGTTTTGGCATTATGTAAATAGGTTTTTTCTTTCTCTTTTTTTCTTTCAGTCTTTCTTTCATCTTTTCTTTTTG
>Ga0105050_10008940_pt1 | contig 11367 bp, 11 predicted proteins | sample FRY01_FD_78088 | JGI IMG/M metagenome (GOLD analysis project Ga0105050, IMG submission 78088) | Freshwater microbial communities from Lake Fryxell liftoff mats and glacier meltwater in Antarctica - FRY-01 | ecosystem: Environmental > Aquatic > Freshwater > Ice > Glacier meltwater ... | reverse complement strand
CAGATCGACATCACCGACGAAGGCTTGGTGACGATTGCGTCCGTAGATGCCGCCGCTGGTCAGGAAGCCAAACGCCGTATTGAAGAGCTGACTGCTTCTGTTGAAGTCGGCAAGGTCTATGAGGGCGTGGTACTCAAGCTGCTGGATTTCGGTGCGATCGTTCAGGTGATGCCCGGTAAAGATGGGTTGCTGCATATCAGCCAGATCGCTAACGAACGCGTCAATGCGGTCGCAGACTACCTCAAAGAAGGTCAGCAAGTTCGCGTTAAGGTCTTAGAAACCGATGACCGCGGTCGTCTGAAGCTGTCGATGAAAGCCGTCGCTGCAGAAGAAGCTGGCGAAGCCGCACCGCACGTGCAGCAATAAGGCATTGCGTCACGCGGTGTCGTGAAGCGAAAGCCGCCCGGTGCGTTTTGCCAGGGCGGCTTTTTTTATTGATAATAAAAATCAACTGTTTAATCAGGAGACCAGCATGCGAGCAATTGAAATCATTCACCCGGGTGAGCCCGATGTACTGAAGCCTTGCGAGCGTCCGATGCCGGTACTCAAACCGGGCGAAGTACTGATTAAAGTGCAGGCTGCAGGCGTTAACCGACCCGATATTTTACAGAGGACAGGCAATTATCCGGTGCCGCCCGGGGCGTCAGATATTCCGGGTTTGGAAGTAGCCGGTGAAATTGTCGATGGCGATGTGACGGGGACCCAGTTTAAACGGGGCGATGTGGTCTGTGCACTGGTGCAGGGCGGGGGCTATGCCGAGTATTGCGCCGCGCCGCTCGCGCAGTGCCTGCCTGTTCCCAAGGGCTTGTCGGTATTGGAAGCGGCTTCGTTGCCCGAGACTTTTTTTACCGTTTACAGCAATGTATTTGAGCGCGCCAGACTCATTGCCGGTGAAACGCTGCTGGTGCAAGGTGGCACGTCTGGCATCGGTGTGACCGCTATTCAGATGGCGCGTGCACTCGGTCATCGGGTATTGGCGACGGCCGGAACCGACGACAAATGCCGCGCCTGTGAGAACCTTGGTGCCGAGCGCGGTATTCATTATCGCAATGAAGATTTTGTCGATGTCGTCAAGAGTCTCACCGATGGCAAGGGTGTGGACGTGATTCTGGATATGGTCGCCGGTGACTATGTCGGTCGCGAGTTAAATTGTCTGGCTGATGATGGCAGGTTAGTGATTATTGCTTTGCTGGGTGGCGCCAAGGGTCAGATCGACTTTGGCCAGATTTTGCGCCGTCGCTTAACGATTACAGGGTCGACTTTGCGTCCACGGCCGGTTGCATTCAAACAGATGATTGCCGATAAGCTCAGGCAGCGGATTTGGCCCTTACTTGCGTCTGGGCAGATCAAACCTGTCATCTACCAAAGTTTTCCGTTGGACCAGGCTGCCGCTGCCCATACCTTGATGGAAACAAGTACGCACGTTGGTAAAATCATGCTGACTGTGGGGTGAGCGCGCGTTGGCTTGGGTTCTGGCGTCGCGTTCTATTTGCCGACGGGTTTGACCAGCATTCTCGCCACACGCTAGAATAGCGGGTTATTCAAAAATCAGACACTTATGCGCCGCACACTCATCGCTGGCAATTGGAAAATGAACGGCAATCTGGCGTCGAACGCCACGGTCCTTGAGGGGCTTTGCGCCGGGAGCGGGGATGTGGCTTCTGAACTCGCCATCTGCGCGCCTGTCCCTTATCTGGCCCAATTGCAAGCCGTGCTGTCTCGCTCAGTCATAGCGTGGGGCGCGCAAGATTTGTCGGTGCACGAGGCGGGCGCGTATACCGGCGAAGTATCGGCGGCCATGCTGCGTGATTTTGGCTGTCGCTATGTGATAGTTGGTCACTCAGAGCGACGTGCTTTTCATGGGGAAAGCAACGAATTGGTTGCTGAAAAAGCGGCCCGGGCAGTCGCTGCCGGCTTGGTGCCGATTGTGTGTGTCGGCGAAACGCTGGCGCAGCGAGAGTCTGGTCAGACTGAGGCGGTAGTCGCTGCACAATTACGGCCCGTGCTGACTGCGCTGAGTGCGCAATTGAGTCAGATCGTTATTGCCTACGAGCCGGTTTGGGCGATTGGCACCGGCAAGACAGCCACGCCAGAGATGGCGCAGCATGTGCATGAACGTATCCGCGCCACCGTGGCCCAATGCGATGCGCTTGCGTCTCAAAAGCTACGCGTCCTGTACGGCGGTAGCATGAAGCCGGATAACGCTAAAGAATTGTTGGCGATGCCGGATATCGATGGCGGCTTGATTGGCGGCGCTTCTTTGAATGCGGCGGACTTTCTTGCCATTGCCAGGGTCGCCACATAGGCGGCTCAATGCATGAAAACGCGCAAGACTATCCTGCGCAGGCGGATTTTTTTTACACGAACAGAATCACCTAAACACTGGAAATACATTACATGAATACTTTGCTCGCTGTCATCATCACGACCCAGGTGGTAACTGCTTTATTTATTATCGCGCTGGTTTTGCTCCAGCAAGGCAAGGGCGCCGACATGGGCGCAGCGTTTGGCTCGGGTGCATCCGGCAGTTTGTTTGGTGCAAGCGGGTCTTCCAATTTTTTGTCAAAAATGACTGGCGTCGCCGCGACCGTATTTTTCTCGGCGACCCTGGCCTTGGCCTTTCTTGGTAGTCGTCCTGCACCCGTTGGTGGCGGCGTGATGGATCAGATCCCCACGAATTCCTCCGTCGTTCCCGGGGAACCTGCTGCACCGGCAAATCCTGCCAATAGTGGTGCAGGGCAGTCTGGTGAGATCCCAAAATAGGGCGCGCTTTATGGTTTTTGCAGCGTGCGGCGGAAAGAATAGGTTGGAAATCATATTTAATCGGCGAGTTCCTGACTCCGCATTGAACTGGCTGTTCAAAGCAGGTTAAAATAGCGTGCTTTGGCCGACGTGGTGAAATTGGTAGACACGCTATCTTGAGGGGGTAGTGGCGCAAGCTGTGCGAGTTCGAGTCTCGCCGTCGGCACCAGTTAAAATAATAATCAATCAGGCCAGCACGGAGAGGCTCCATGCTGGCTTTTTGTCGAGATGGCAGGGTTGCCTTTTTGGCCTCATGTTTAATTTTTTATCCTGAGAGTTAAATTTTTGTACTTTTGTACTAAAAACTATCGTGAACCTCGAAAACTACCTGCCCATCCTGCTGTTTATCTTTGTGGGCATTGCCGTAGGCGTTGCGCCCCAGGTATTGGGCAGGCTCATTGCTCCCTATCGGCCGGATGCACAAAAAACTTCCGCTTATGAATGTGGCTTCGAAGCCTTCGAAGATGCCCGAATGAAATTCGACGTGCGATATTATCTCGTCGCTATTTTATTCATCCTGTTTGATCTTGAAGTTGCATTTCTCGTGCCCTGGGCTGTCGCGATGAGCGACGTCGGCTTGCTGGGTTTTTGGGCAATGATGATCTTCCTTGGTGTTTTGGTTGTAGGCCTGATTTTCGAATGGAAAAAAGGCGCTCTGGATTGGGAATAAGCCATGGCAATTGAAGGTCTGTTGAACGAAGGGTTTGTCACGACCTCGGCTGACAAGCTCATTAACTGGACGCGCACCGGCTCTATGTGGCCGATGACGTTTGGTCTGGCTTGCTGCGCGGTTGAGATGATGCATGCTGGTGCGTCTCGCTATGATCTCGACCGTTTTGGGGTGGTATTTCGCCCGTCACCGCGTCAGTCTGATGTGATGATCGTGGCCGGGACGCTTTGCAACAAGATGGCACCTGCCCTACGCAAGGTCTATGACCAGATGGCTGAGCCGCGCTGGGTAATCTCCATGGGATCTTGTGCGAATGGGGGTGGCTATTACCACTATTCTTACTCCGTCGTACGGGGCTGTGACCGCATCGTGCCAGTCGATATCTATGTGCCGGGTTGCCCCCCCACTGCTGAAGCCTTGTTGTACGGGATCATGCAACTCCAAAACAAAATCAGGCGCACTAACACCATCGCCCGCTGAACCCATCGAGGCTGATTATGACGACCAAACTAGACACTCTGGAAGCCGCTTTGCACAGCGTGTTGGGCGAGCAGATTCACAGCAGCACCAGGGCCCTTGGTGAAATCACGGTGGTGCTGAAGGCGGCCGATTATCTGGCAGCCATGCAGACCTTGCGCGACCATCCGGCATTGCGTTTTGAGCAACTGTTAGACCTGTGTGGCGTGGATTATTCTGCTTACAGCGATGGGGCTTGGGACGGTGCGCGGTTCGCCGTGGTCTCTCACCTTCTTTCTGTTACCCATAACTGGCGCGTTCGTGTGCGTAGTTTTGCCCCTGACGACGATTTGCCTTTGCTCGCTTCCGTCACCAATCTCTGGTCGGCAGCAGATTGGTATGAACGTGAAGCGTTTGATTTATTTGGAATTTTGTTTGAAGGTCATAACGATCTGCGCCGTATCCTGACTGACTATGGTTTCATCGGCCACCCGTTCCGTAAGGATTTCCCGGTCAGCGGATATGTCGAAATGCGCTACGACCCTGAACAAAAGCGGGTTATCTATCAACCCGTCACGATTGAGCCACGCGAAAACGTACCACGCGTTATTCGTGAAGAAAATTATGGGACCGCTGCGCTGAAAAAGCCGGTTGCAGTGGTCAAGTAATGAATCACAAACCAACGATAGTCAAGCCTGCGTTCGCGACCATACTGGGAACTCAATAATGGCCGAGATTAAAAATTACACGCTCAACTTTGGGCCTCAGCATCCTGCGGCGCATGGTGTGCTGCGTCTTGTGCTGGAGCTGGATGGCGAGGTGATACAGCGCGCCGACCCGCATATTGGTTTATTGCACCGGGCGACGGAAAAGCTCGCGGAGCAAAAAACCTATTTGCAGTCGGTGCCGTATATGGATCGTCTCGACTATGTTTCCATGATGTGCAATGAGCATGCCTATGTCATGGCGATTGAAAAGCTGCTCGGCGTCGAGGTCCCGCTGCGCGCCCAATACATACGCGTCATGTTTGATGAGATCACGCGCCTGCTCAATCACTTGCTGTGGCTCGGTGCGCATGCGCTGGATGTCGGTGCGATGGGCGTGTTTCTCTACGCTTTCCGCGAGCGGGAAGACTTAATGGACTGCTACGAAGCCGTATCCGGTGCGCGTCTGCATGCTGCTTATTATCGTCCAGGCGGTGTTTACCGCGACTTGCCAGACACCATGCCGCAATATCAGGCTTCGCTGCTGCGTAACGATAAAGCGATGGCGCATTTAAATGAAAACCGTCGCGGTTCGCTGCTTGACTTCATTGAAGATTTCACGAACCGCTTTCCGACCTATGTGGACGAATACGAAACGCTGCTGACAGACAATCGCATCTGGAAGCAACGGCTAGTGGGGATTGGCGTTGTGTCGCCTGAACGTGCGTTGGCAATGGGTTTTACGGGCGCGATGCTGCGCGGTTCCGGGGTCGAATGGGATTTACGCAAAAAGCAGCCCTATGAAGTCTATGACCTGCTGGATTTTGATATTCCGGTTGGCGTAAACGGCGATTGCTACGACCGGTATTTAGTCCGTATTGAAGAAATGCGGCAGTCCAATCACATTATCAAACAGTGTGTTGAGTGGCTACGTAATCACTCGGGCCCGGTCATGTCCGATAACCACAAGATTACACCGCCCTCACGCGTGGGCATGAAAACCAATATGGAAGAGCTTATTCACCACTTTAAGCTGTTCACTGAAGGTTTCCACGTTCCGGTCGGTGAAGCTTATGCGGCCATTGAGCATCCCAAGGGCGAGTTTGGTATTTATCTGATTTCTGACGGTGCCAACAAGCCTTACCGCCTGAAGATACGCGCGCCCGGTTATGCGCATCTGGAAGGATTAAATGAAATGGCGAAGGGACATATGATCGCCGACGCCGTGACAATTATTGGTACCCAAGACATCGTCTTCGGTGAAATCGACCGCTAAAACGGACCAAGGCAAAAGGCTTAGACCATGGTTTTATCAGAGCAAGCGTACAAAAAAATTGATCGCGAGATCGCAAAGTTTCCCGCTGACCAAAAACAGTCAGCGGTGATGGCGGCGCTCGCCATTGCGCAGGATGAACAAGGCTGGCTTACACCAGAAGTGCTGCAAGCTGTCGCCGCCTATCTCAGCATGGCACCGATTGCGGTGCAGGAAGTGGCAACTTTCTATGCGATGTACAACCTGAAGCCCCTGGGTAAACACAAAATCACCATCTGCACCAACCTGCCTTGTGCCTTGTCCGGCGGAGAAAATGCGGCGCAGTATCTGAAGCAAAAGCTCGGGATCAATTATCGGGAGACCACCGGAGACGGCCAATTTACCCTGCAGGAAGGCGAATGCATGGGGGCTTGTGGTGATGCGCCGGTATTGTTGGTCAATAACAAGCGTATGTGCAGTCATATGTCGAACGAAAAAATTGATGGCCTGGTTGCGGAGTTGAGCAAATGACGAGTCTGCATACCCGACATATTAACCCGCTGATTCTGGCGGGTCTCGATGGTCAGAACTGGCACCTTGCTGACTATGTCAAGCGCGGTGGCTACAGTGCGCTACGTCGCATCCTGACTGAAAAAATCACGCCTGAGCAAGTCATCACCGAATTGAAAGCCTCATCATTGCGCGGTCGTGGCGGCGCTGGTTTTCCAACCGGTCTGAAGTGGAGTTTCATGCCGCGTCAGTTTCCGGGGCAAAAATATTTGGTGTGCAATTCCGACGAGGGGGAGCCAGGCACATTTAAAGACCGGGACATCCTGCGCTATAACCCTCACGCCTTAATTGAAGGGATGGCGATTGGGGCGTACGCCATGGGCATCACCGTTGGGTATAACTACATTCATGGCGAGATCTGGGACGTCTATGATCGCTTCGAAGAAGCGCTGGACGAAGCCCGCGCCGCAGGTTTTCTGGGCGAGCGCATCATGGAGAGCGATTTTTGTTTTCAGCTTCATGCTTTCCACGGCTACGGTGCTTATATCTGCGGTGAAGAAACGGCCTTGCTTGAATCCATAGAGGGCAAGAAAGGTCAGCCGCGTTTCAAGCCGCCTTTCCCCGCCAGCTTTGGCTTGTATGGCAAGCCCACCACCATCAACAACACCGAGACCTTCGCCGCTGTGCCGTTTGTCTTCAACCTTGGTGGTGCCGCTTATGCCGCGTTGGGTAAGCCAAATAATGGTGGCACCAAGATTTTTTCGGTGTCAGGGGATGTGGCGCGGCCTGGTAATTATGAAGTGCCAATGGGGACACCGTTTGCCACCTTGCTGGCGCTTGCCGGTGGTATGCGCGACGGTAAAAAAATCAAGGCAGTCATTCCCGGTGGATCGTCGATGCCTGTTTTGACCGGCGACGTCATGATGGCCACCGACATGGACTATGACGCGATTGCCAAGGCCGGATCGATGCTCGGCTCGGGCGCAGTCATCGTCATGGACGAGACCCGCTGCATGGTCAAGTCGCTGTTGCGGCTGTCTTATTTTTATTACGAAGAATCCTGCGGCCAATGCACACCTTGCCGTGAGGGTACGGGTTGGCTGTACCGGATGGTGCATCGCATTGAGCATGGGCAGGGCAGGCCGGATGATCTCGATATGCTCAACACCGTTGCAGACGGTATTCAGGGGCGCACTATTTGCGCACTTGGCGATGCTGCGGCGATGCCGGTGCGCGCAATGATCAAACATTTCACTGACGAGTTTGCGTATCACATCGAGCACAAGCGTTGCCTCGTGCCCGCATACATCTGACAGAGTAAAGCGAAGCCATGGTTGAAATTGAGATAGACGGCACGAAGGTCGAAGTCCAGGAGGGCAGCATGGTCATGGATGCGGCCAACCAGCTTGGTACTTATATTCCGCATTTTTGCTACCACAAGAAATTGTCGATAGCCGCCAACTGCCGCATGTGCTTAGTCGAAGTGGAAAAGGCGCCTAAGCCTTTGCCTGCCTGCGCCACGCCAGTGTCGGCCGGCATGATTGTGCGCACCCATAGCGATAAGGCAGTACGAGCGCAAAAAGATGTGATGCAATTTTTGCTCATTAATCATCCGCTCGATTGCCCTATCTGCGATCAGGGTGGCGAGTGTCAGCTACAGGACCTTGCCGTAGGCTATGGCGCCTCTTCTTCGCCTTATCAGGAAGAAAAGCGTGTCGTGCATGCTAAAGACGCCGGTCCACTCATCTCCATGCGCGAAATGAGCCGCTGCATACACTGCACCCGCTGTGTACGCTTTGGGCAGGAAGTCGCCGGCGTGATGGAATTCGGCATGCTCGGCCGCGGTGAACACGCCGAAATCACGACCTTTGTCGGTAACGCCGTCAGCTCCGAGCTGTCGGGCAATATGATCGATCTCTGTCCTGTTGGCGCATTGACTTCCAAGCCATTCCGTTACAGTGCCAGGACCTGGGAGTTGTCGCGCCGCAAATCCGTCAGTCCGCACGACAGCCTCGGCACCAACCTGATTGTGCAGGTCAAAAATACCAGAGTCATGCGCGTACTACCGCTGGAAAATGAAGCGATCAATGAATGCTGGATATCAGACCGTGACCGTTTTGCTTACGAAGGCCTGCATAGCGAAGACCGACTGAGCACGCCCATGCTAAAGCAGGACGGCAAATGGCAGCCGACCGACTGGCAGACCGCGCTTGAGTATGTGGCGCACGGCCTGCGCAACATTCGCCATGAACACGGTGCCGATGCCATTGCCGCGCTGGCCACACCCTATTCAACGCTGGAAGAGCTGTCGCTCCTGCAAAAGCTGGTGCGCGGCATAGGCTCTGATCATGTCGATTTTCGCCTGCGTCAATCTGACTTTTCGCTGACTGGCAAAGTGGTGCCGTGGCTGGGCATGGCCGTTGCCGATGTCAGTAGGCTCAAGCGCGTCTTTGTGATTGGCTCTTTCTTGCGTAAAGATCATCCACTGCTCGCCGCCCGCTTGCGCAGCGCAGTCAGCCATGGCGCGAAGATCAGCGTGCTGCATGCCTGCGACGATGATTTGTTGATGCCAGTGGCAAACAAGCTTATTGCCGCGCCGGTTGACTGGCTCACGCAATTGGGCGAAGTGGCCGTCGCGGTCGCCCAGAGTAAAAATATACCTGCGCCTGAAGCGTTTGCCGGACTGACCCCATCGACAAGTGCACAACAAATTGCAGCCAGTCTGATGTCGGGTGAGCCGCGCGCTGTTTTTCTTGGTAACGCCGCTGCGCAACATCCAGACGCTTCGCAGTTGCACGCTGCTGCGCAGTGGATTGCCGCACAGACGACTGCGCAATTTGGTTATCTGACCGAAGCCGCCAATACGGTTGGTGGCTATCTGGCCAACGCATTGCCTTCTCAGGGCAGCAATGCGCAAGAATTTTTCACCAGGCCGCGCAAAGCCTACCTGTTGCTCAATGCAGAGCCCGAGATGGATTGCTACGATCCACAGGCAGCGCACGCGGCGCTGGCGCAGGCCGACATGGTGGTGGCGCTGTCGCCGTTTGCCCATGCAATGGATGTTGCTGATGTGATGTTGCCGATCGCTGCACACACCGAAACCGCGGGAACGTTCGTCAGTGCCGAGGGCCGCGTACAAAGTTTCAACGCCAGTGTCAAGCTGCCCGACGATACGCGACCTGGCTGGAAGGTGTTGCGCGTGCTGGGTAATCTGCTGGGGTTAAGCGGCTTTGACTATGAGACGTCCGAGGCCATCCGGTCTGAAATATTGGGCACTGTTGAGGTCACCACAGCCAATGTGCATGCGCGCTTAAACAACAACGCCGACATCACACTGCGCATGCCGCCGGTCCCGCCTGGCCTGCAACGTGTCGCCGATGTACCGATTTATTTTAGTGACGCCATCGTGCGTCGCGCCCTCTCGCTGCAGCAGACGGCCGATGCGCAAGCGCCCAGGGCGGTGCTGTCAAACGCGTTGGCCAGCCAGCTTGGTGTCAGTGACGGTTCGGCAGTTCGGGTACGCCAGGGTAAGGTTTCGGTGACGCTGTTGGCGGCGATTGACGCTGGCTTGCCACCCAATGTGGTCCGTGTCGCCGCGGCGCATCGATCAACTGCAGCGTTGGGTGCGATGTTTGGCGCCATTGCGGTGGAGAAGGCGTGATGGATCAATTACTGGCAGCCGTCACGACGACCGGCAGCGCCTGGTTTGGCCTGTCGTGGCCTGTCGTGTGGAATCTCATCAAAATTATCGCTGTCGTGCTGCCGGTGATGGGATGCGTCGCTTATCTGACGCTATGGGAGCGCAAGATGATTGGCTGGATGCACGTGCGCATCGGCCCCAATCGCGTTGGCCCCGCTGGCCTCCTACAACCGATTGCCGATGCGTTGAAGCTGCTGCTCAAGGAAATCGTCATTCCTGCCAAAGCCAGTAAGGCGTTGTTTGTGATTGCACCGGTCATGACGATCATGCCGGCCCTGGTTGCATGGGCCGTCATCCCTTTCGGCCCGGAGCGGGCACTGGCCAATATCAATGCCGGTCTTTTATTCGTGATGGCCATCACTTCAATGGAAGTGTACGGCATCATTATTGCCGGTTGGGCTTCGAATTCCAAATACGCGTTTTTAGGGGCGATGCGTGCCTCGGCGCAGATGGTGTCGTATGAGATCGCCATGGGATTTGTGCTGGTTATCGTTTTGATGGTGTCAGGCAGCCTGAACCTGTCGGAAATTGTCGCGGGCCAGACGCGTGGTTATTTTGCCAGCCAGGGATTTAATTTCCTGTCCTGGAACTGGTTGCCCTTGTTGCCCATGTTTGGTGTTTACATCATCTCTGGTATTGCCGAGACTGCCCGGCATCCGTTTGACGTGGTTGAAGGCGAATCCGAGATCGTGGCCGGGCATATGGTTGAGTACTCAGGCATGTCGTTTGCGATGTTTTTCCTCGCTGAATACGCCAACATGATCCTCATTTCTATCCTTGCCGCCCTGTTGTTCCTTGGCGGCTGGAGCGCGCCACTGGCCGTGCTGGACTTTATTCCAGGCTGGATCTGGCTGGGTATCAAAACTTTTCTTGTAGTGTCTATTTTCATCTGGGTGCGCGCGTCTTTTCCGCGCTATCGATTTGACCAGATCATGCGGCTGGGCTGGAAGGTCTTCATACCGCTCACCTTGGTGTACCTGATCATCGTGGCGATATGGATGCAGACGCCGTGGTCTATCTGGAAATAAGTAAGCCGCAAACGGCTTAATGAAAGGCTGAAAATCGTCATGGAAGCCATCAAAGATTTCTTCGGAAGCCTGATGTTGCGCGAGTTGTTCAAGGGACTGGCCCTAACCGGCCGGTACATGTTCGCGCGCAAAATTACCGTGCAGTTCCCGGAAGAGAAAACGCCGCAGTCCCCGCGCTTTCGCGGCTTGCATGCGCTGCGCCGTTACCCAAACGGCGAAGAGCGCTGCATTGCCTGCAAGCTGTG
>Ga0105050_10008934_pt1 | contig 11372 bp, 9 predicted proteins | sample FRY01_FD_78088 | JGI IMG/M metagenome (GOLD analysis project Ga0105050, IMG submission 78088) | Freshwater microbial communities from Lake Fryxell liftoff mats and glacier meltwater in Antarctica - FRY-01 | ecosystem: Environmental > Aquatic > Freshwater > Ice > Glacier meltwater ... | reverse complement strand
TTACCGTAGTTACCCGCAGTTTCCCGTATTTTTTGCTTTTCTGCCCGCTTCGTGCGGGTTAAAGCTTGTCTTCATCGGAGCGGATCCACGACTGCACCTGACGGGGGTGAACCGTCACGCTTGCGTGCGTGACGGGCGGGGGAGACGTTTGCGAGGGCGGGGAAGCAAACGTCAGTGGCGCAGGGGTTCAGCTTTCACGGAGTCGGCTTCTCGCTGCAAGGCGACAAGAACCGCTTTGTACTGCCCCCGACTTTCCGCAAGCTGGTCAAGGATGCTTCGGCCGGATCGCGCATCCTGTGCGTGGCCAAGCACGATCGCTGGCCGTGCCTGACCGGCTTCGGAACGAGCCGCCTCGATGCGTTTATCGCCCAGGTCGAGCGGGAGGAGGCGACCGCGCTGGCGCGTTCCGCACCCTACGATCCCGAACAGCGCATGGCCCTGCTCAGCACGTTCGAAAACCTGCCGTTCGACGATTCGGGCCGGTTTGTGCTGCCCGAATATCTCGGCAAGCAGGCCGGGCTGACGGGCGAGGCCTATTTCAATGGCAATGGGCCATTTTTCACGATCTGGAACCCCGCCGCGTTGATGAAGATGGGACCGGGCTGGGAGCCGATGCAGGCGGCCTGCGCCGCGCTCGGCGCAGAAGCCCACGCGGCCAGGGCGAAGCGGTCGTGAGCGCCTTCACCGAAGCCGGGCACGTCCCGGTTCTGCTCGACGAAGTCGTGACCGCGCTTTCGCCTTCACCTGGCGCGATCATGGTCGACGCCACGTTCGGCGCGGGAGGTTATACCCGCCGCCTGCTCGAAGCCGGCGCGACGGTTCACGCCTTCGATCGCGATCCCGATGCGATTGCGGCCGGACGCGACTGGCCTGAGGCGCAAGCCGAACCCCCCCGTCTGATCCTTCACCCGCGCCGCTTCTCTGAACTGGTCGCCGGGCTGGCCGAAGCGGGGGTCGCCGAGGTCCACGGGGTGGTGTTCGATATCGGGGTCAGCTCGATGCAGCTCGACCGGCCCGAGCGCGGCTTTGCTTTCGGCAGCGACGGTCCGATCGACATGCGGATGTCGCAGGAGGGCCCGAGCGCCGCAGATTTTGTCAACGGCGCCGACGAGACCGAGATCGCCGACGTGCTGTTCCGCTATGGCGAGGAACGCCAGTCGCGCCGGGTCGCGCGCGCAATCGTGGCGGCGCGCCCGCTCGAGACCACCGGCGCGCTGGCCGGGGTCATCCGCAAGGCTTTGGGCTATAATCCCGCGTATAAAGGCTCTGGCAAGGGATCGAGCGCTCCGAAAGACCCCGCGACCCGCAGTTTTCAAGCGATCCGCATTCACGTCAACGGCGAGCTGGACGAGCTGGTTGCCGGGCTGGCCGGGGCCGAAGCGGTGCTGGCCCCCGGCGGCCGGTTGGCGGTGGTGGCGTTCCACAGTCTGGAGGACCGGATCGTCAAGCAGTTCCTGCGCGAGGCGAGCGGCGCAGCGGCGGGCGGGTCGCGTCACCTGCCCCAGACCATCGCCGCAGCCGCGCGGTTCGATCGGGTCTCGAAGGCGGTCCGTCCCGGCGAAAGCGAGCTCCACCGCAACCCGCGCGCGCGTTCGGCCACGCTGCGCTGGGCAACGCGCACCGCCGCCCCGGCGCGAGCCCTGGACATCCCCCGGCATGACAAGCCCCGGCACGACAAGGCCCACGCGGCATGATCGCGCGCGGGCTTGCCATGCGCCGGATCGGCTGGGTCGCGGTTCTGGCCATATGCTTCGCGCTGCTGTTCGCGCTGTCGCTGCGGGTCAACGCGCTCAAGAGCGAGGTGCGCCTGGCTGAGCGCAAGATCGTCACGCTCAGGCACGAGACGATCTACCTTGAAACCGAGTTCGAAACCCGCGGCAACCAGCAGCAGCTGGCCCAGTGGAATGCGGTCGAATTCGGCTATGTCGCGCCCGGCGCCGGGCAATATCTCGAGAACGAGCGCGAGCTTGCCGCGCTGGGCAAAGCCGCCGGACCGGATGCCCCCGCCCCGATCCGGATCGCGGCCGCCAGCGATATCCCGGCATCGGCGCTGCCGACGATGGTCTCGCCGCTGACCGGGAAGCCGCTCGGCGAGGAAGATGAACCGGTTGACGCCGCGCCGGTCGATCACGCTACCGCCACCGCGCGGCTGGGCGAGCGGCTGGCGACGGTCGAACATCCCAAAGCTGCGGAAGCCGCCAGGCCGGCCAGGGCGTTTCCTGAAAAGCCGGCCCCCGACAAACCGGCCCCCGCCAAACCGGCCCCTGACAAACCGGGCGGGGCCAAGCCATGAACGCCATCACTTATGCCCCCGCGCTGACCGCCGGCCGCATCCAGCTCGCCAACGTGCGAGCAAGATCGCTGATCGTCGCGCGCATCCGGCTGCTGGTGATCCTGGTGCTGTTCGGGTTCGCCGCCGTTGTCTGCCTGGCGCGGATCGCGATGCTCGGGCTGTTCGAGAGCCCGGCGCGCGCCGCCTCGCTGGCCGAGGCGTTGCTGCCCAGCCGGGGCGAGATCGCCGACCGCAACGGGGTGCCGCTGGCCCGCGCATTTCCCGCCTATGCGCTGTGGTTCAATCCCGACGCGCTGGGCCCAGATGCGCAGGGGAAGACCAGCCCGCTGGTCGGAACGCCCGCCGAAGTTGCGCGCCGGCTGGCGCTGATCCTCCCCGAGGCCGACGAGGCCGAGCTGCGCGCGCGCCTGTCGGTGCGCCGTCCCGGCTATCTCCAGCGCCGCCTGCTGCCCGAACAGGCCAACCGGATCCACGCATTGGGCGAGCCTGCGCTCGAATTCCCGCGCGAGAACGATCGCTACTACCCGCAGGGCAGCCTGGCCGCACACGTCCTGGGCTATGTCGCGGCCGATGGGCACGGGCGCGTCGGGATGGAGCAGATCCTCGACCAGCGGCTGCTCGATCCGGCCTTGCGCGGCAAGCCGGTTGAACTGGCCATCGACATGCGCGTTCAGGGCGCGCTGGAGGACGAGCTGGGGCGCGGGATGCTGGAAACCGAGGCGATCGGCGCGGCGGGCGTGGTGCTCGATGTCGATAGCGGCGAAGTGCTCGCGCTCGCCTCGCTGCCCTCGTTCAATCCCAACCGGGTAGACCGGGCAATCAACAGCCTGGTATTCAACAAGGTCACCAATCAGGTTTACGAGCTGGGCTCGACCTTCAAGCCGCTGACCGTGGCTGCGGCCATCGACGCGGGCACGGTGACCGACCTGGCACGGCGCTATTCGGCAACCCCGTTCGGGGTCGGGCGCTTCACGATCAAGGACAGCCACCCGCTGGGCGCGTCGCTCAACGTGCCGCAATCGCTGATGCATTCCTCCAACATCGTCACCGCGCATATCGCCGACGAGCTGGGCCCGGCGCGGATGAAGGCGACGATGGCCGCATTGGGCTTCAACGAGCGGCCCTATATCGAGCTGCCCGCGCGCGGTTTTCCGCTGTGGCCGGCGGGCGAGTGGCCGCGCATCACCACGATGACGGTCAGCTATGGCCACGGCGTCGCGGTTACCCCGCTGCACCTCGCCTCGGCCTACGCGGCACTGGTCAACGGCGGCATCTGGCGCCCGGCGACGCTGGAAAAAGTGCCTGCGGGCAAGGCCGTCAAAGGCCGCCGGGTGTTCAAGGCGGCGACCAGCGCGCGGATGCGCCAGATGCTGCGGCTGATCGTTTCCGACGGTACCGGGCGCAAGGCCAACGCAGCGGGCTTCCGGGTCGGCGGCAAGACCGGTTCGGCCGAAAAGCCGGGTGTGGGCGGCTATCGCAAGCACTCGCTGGTCGCCACTTTCGCTGCTGCCTTCCCGATGGACAAGCCGCGCTATGTGATCATCGCGATGCTCGATGAGCCCAAGGGCACCGCCGCTGCTTCGGGCCAGCGCACCGCCGGGTGGAACGCCGCGCCGGTGGTCGGGCGAGTGGTGCCGCGGATCGGCCCGCTGCTCGGCATCGTCCCCGACGACACCCGCGATGTCGACCTGACCGATCTTGCACCGCTGGCACCAGGGTTCGGCGAATGACGGGCTTTGGCGAATGACTTTGGCCCAGCTCGCCCACCAGGCCGGGATCGAACTGATGGGAGACGTCTTGCCGGGTTACGGCAACGCCGCCGTCACCGGCTTTGCGATTGATCACCGCAAGGTCGCGCCGGGCACGGTGTTCGGGGCGTTCCGGGGCGCTGCGGTCAATGGCGAGGATTTCATCCCGGCCGCTATCGCAGCGGGTGCCGTGGCGGTGGTCGCGCGGCCCGAAGCGAGCGTTGTCGGTGCCGCACGGATTGCGTCCGACGAACCGCGCCGCACCTTTGCGCGGCTGGCCGCACAGTTCTTCGCGCCGGTTCCCAATACCGTGGTTGCGGTAACCGGGACCAACGGCAAGACCTCGACTGTGGAAATGACTCGCCAGTTATGGCGCATGGCGGGGGAACGCGCCGCCTCGATCGGCACGCTGGGGGTGACGACGCCCGACGAAAGCGTCTCGACCGGGCTGACCACGCCCGACATCGTCACCTTTCTGTCGAACATGGCGGGTCTGGCGCGCGAGGGGGTAAGCCACGTCGCTTACGAGGCATCGAGCCACGGCCTGTCGCAGTTCCGCAACGACGGGCTGGACGTCGCGGCGGGCGCGTTCACCAACCTCAGCCGCGACCACCTCGATTACCACGCCGACATGGACGACTATTTCGCCGCCAAGATGCGATTGTTCGACGAAGTGGTGCGCGATGGCGGGGCGGCGGTGATCTGGGCCGGAGCCGACGATCCTGGGGCATGGTCGCAAAAGGCGATAGGGCACGCGAAGCGCCGGGGCCTCGCAGTCCTGACCGTCGGAGCACAGGGCGAGGTTCTAAAACTGGTCGGGCGCGAGCCGGGGCAGCTTGGGCAGGTGCTGCGGATCGAACATCACGGTACCGTCCGCACCGTCAACCTGCCGCTGATCGGGGCCTATCAGGCGGCCAACGCGCTGGTTGCGGCGGGGCTGGTGCTGGCGACCGGGGGCGAGCCTGCACAAGTGCTCGACGCACTCTCACGCCTTCAGCCGGTGCGCGGTCGGCTCGAACGGGCGGCAATTACGCGCGGCGGCGCGCCGGTCTATGTCGACTATGCCCACACCCCCGATGCGCTGGATGCCGCGATCGCCGCGCTGCGCCCGCACGCAAGGGGCCGCCTGATCCTGGTGTTCGGCGCGGGCGGAGATCGCGACACGGGCAAGCGCGCCGAGATGGGCGCGGTCGCGGCGCGCGGCGCTGATCTGGCGATCGTCACCGACGACAACCCGCGCGGCGAGGATCCCGCAGCGATCCGCCGCGCCATTCTCGAAAATTGCCCCGGCGCCACCGAGATCGGCGACCGGCGCGAGGCAATTGGCGAAGCGATCCGCCGCGCGGGCCCCGACGACATCGTCCTGATCGCGGGCAAAGGCCACGAGCAGGGCCAGATCGTCGGCGCCGGGGATGCGCTGCGCGTGCTGCCGTTCGACGATGTAACCGTGGTGCGTGAATGCGCCGCACCCGATATTTCCGCACCTTCAGGAGTGTAGTTGAGATGGCTTCCCACCCCGCGATGCTTGCCTGGCCGCAGACCCCCCAAGGCGCATTGGGCGAGGACGAATTTGGCCTGGCGCTGTGGACCGCGCCGGACATCGAAGCCGCGACCGGCGGCCATGCCTCGCACGAGTTCGCGGTTGCCGGCGTCGCCTTCGATAGCCGCGAGGTGCACGAGGGCGACCTGTTCGTGGCCCTGCGCGGCGAGCAAAGCGACGGCCACGGCTATGTCGGGCAGGCATTCGCACGCGGTGCCGCGGCTGTGCTGGTCGACCAGGCTGTCGATGGGCCGCACGTCCTCGTCAACGATACCTCAAGCGCACTTGAGGGCCTCGCCACGGCGGCGCGTGCGCGGGCCGATGCCACGATTATCGGGGTAACCGGCTCGGCGGGGAAGACCGGGGTCAAGGAGGCGCTGTTCGCTGCGCTCGACCGATCGAGCAGGGGCCGCGCGCACCGTTCGGTAAAAAGCTACAACAACCAGGTCGGGGTCCCGCTGAGCCTCGCGCGGATGCCCGCGCGGACGAAATTCGGCGTGTTCGAGATGGGGATGAGTCACGCTGGCGAGCTGTCGGCGCTGACCCGGCTGGTCCGCCCGCACGTCGCCATTGTCACCACCATCGCGCCCGCGCACATCGAGTTCTTCAAGGACGAAGCCGGGATCGCCGACGCCAAGGGCGAGATTTTCGAGGGACTTGAGGCGCTCGATGGGCTGGTGGGAGGCACCGCTATCATTCCCGCCGACAACCGCCATTTCGAGCGCCTGCGCGACAAGGCGCTGGACTGCGGGGCGAAAATCATATCGTTCGGCGCTGCCGCTCACGCCGACGTCCGTCTGCTCGACACGATCCGCGCGCATAACGGGGGCTCGCTGATCACCGCCGACTTCGCCGACCGGCGGATCTGCTACACCGTCAGCCTGCCTGGCGATCACTGGGTGCTCAACAGTCTGGCGGTGATGGCGGCGGTTCGCTGCGTCGGCGGCGATCTGGGCGCGGCAGGACTGGCGCTGGCCGAGATGGCGGGACTGACCGGACGCGGCGCGCGCCATGCGGTAGCCGCTCCCGGCGGCGACGGCAGCGGCGGCGCATTGCTGATCGATGAAAGCTACAATGCCAACCCGGCTTCGATGGCGGTGACCATCGCCGATCTGGGTCACACGCCCGCGCGCCGCCGGATCGCGGTGCTTGGCGCGATGAAGGAACTGGGTGCCGCCGCCGACGCCTATCACGCCGATCTTGCCGCGCCGCTGCTGGCCGCCGGGGTCGACCGGGTGGTGCTCGTCGGTGAGGAAATGGCCCCGCTCGCCCAGGCGCTCTTGAATCAGCCGCTGGGGAAATCCGCCGCCGGGGCGCTTGGCAAGCGAATCGATGTGGCGCATGTCCCGAACGCGGGCGAGGCGCTGGCGCTGGTAACCGCATACAAGCTCGAGGGCGGCGATGCCGTGCTCATCAAAGGGTCGAATTCGGTCGGGCTCGCCGCTCTCGTGGAGGCCCTTTCCAAACCTGAAACGGGCGCCAAGCCCCACACGGGCGGGAACTAAAACTCGATGCTCTACTGGCTCGCCGCGATGCTGGGATTCGATGGGATCGCCAACCTCGTGCGCTATCAGACCTTCCGCGCCGGGGCGACGCTGATGACCGCGCTGACGATCGGGCTGATCATCGGCCCGAAATTCATCTCGATGCTGCGCGTGCGCCAGGGCAAGGGCCAGCCGATCCGCGAGGACGGTCCCAAGACCCACCTCGCCAAGCGCGGTACCCCGACGATGGGCGGGCTGATGATCGTCACCTCGCTGATCCTCGCCACGCTGCTGTGGATGAACATCGAAAGCCGGTTCGTCTGGGCCTGCTTCGCGGTCACGATCGGGTTCGGCGCGATCGGTTTCATGGACGATTACGACAAGGTCCGAAAAGCGAGCCACAAGGGCGTCTCGGCGCGTGTCCGGCTGCTGCTCGAATTCGCGGTCGCGCTGTTCGCGGCTTGGCTGGTGGTGCGCGAAACCAATCTCTACGTGCCGTTCTTCAGCAACCTCTATGTGCCGCTGGGGCCGTTCTACTATCTGTTCGCCGCTTTCGTGATCGTCGGCGCGGGCAATGCGGTGAACCTGACCGACGGGCTCGACGGGCTGGCGACGATGCCGGTGATCATCGCAGCGGGGACTTTCGCGATCATCGCCTATCTTGCGGGCCGGGTCGACTATGCGAGCTACCTGGGCATACCGCATGTCGAAGGGGCAGGCGAGCTGGCGATATTTTGTGCCGGGGTGATGGGCGCGGGGCTCGCCTTCCTGTGGTTCAACGCGCCGCCTGCGGCGGTGTTCATGGGCGATACCGGCAGTCTGGCCCTGGGCGGCGCGCTCGGCGTGATCGCGGTGGCGGCGCATCACGAGATCGTGCTGGCCATCGTCGGCGGGCTGTTCGTGCTCGAAGCGGTATCGGTGATCGTCCAGGTGTTCTGGTTCAAGCGCACCGGCAAGCGGGTGTTCCGCATGGCCCCGATCCACCACCATTTCGAACAGCTCGGCTGGGCCGAATCGACCGTCGTGATCCGCTTCTGGATCGTCTCGATCGTGCTCGCGCTGATCGGGCTGTCGACGTTGAAGTTGCGGTGACTTGATCGTTTCCCCCGCCTTTGCCGGGAAACGGTATGCCGTGCTGGGGCTGGCGCGCTCTGGCCTGTCGACGGTCGAGACCTTGCTGGCCAGCGGGGCCTCGGTCACCGCATGGGACAACCGCGAGGAAGCGCGCGAGATAGTCGCGGGCCGCGCGACGATTGCCGATCCGCTGGGAATCGACCTTGCCGGGTTCGACGGGATTGTCGTTTCCCCGGGCGTGCCGATCAACCGCCACCCGATCGCCGATGCGGCAAGGGCGGCGGGTGTGCCGCTGATCGGCGACATCGAACTGTTCGCGCAGGCCCGCTCAAGCCTGCCGCCCCACCGGGTCGTGGCGATTACCGGGACCAACGGCAAGTCGACCATCACCGCGCTGGTTCATCATATGTGCCGCAACGCCGCGCTGCCGACCCGGATGGGCGGCAACATCGGCCTGCCGATCCTGGGGCAGGAACCGCTGCAGGCGGGCGGGGTCTATGTGCTCGAAGTGTCGAGCTACCAGATCGACCTCACCCAGTCGCTCGCCGCCGACATCGCGGTGCTGATCAACCTCAGCCCCGACCATCTCGATCGCTACAATGGCTTCGAGGGCTACATGGCCTCCAAGCTGCGGTTGTTTGCGATGCAGCGCGGCGAACAGCACGCGGTGTTCGGATGCGGTGACCCGAACACGCTGGCTGCGGCGCGCGATTGCGCGGCAGCGCGCGGGGCGAGTGCGGTCCATGTGGTCGATCCGGCGGCCTTGTCGGGGCAGGAAACCTGGCCCTCGCTCCAGGGCCCGCACAACCTCCAGAACGCTGCCATCGCGGTCGAGATCGCGCGGCTGCTGGGGCTGACCGAGGCGCAGTGGCGTCCGGCGCTGGCCAGCTTCAAGGGGCTGTCGCACCGGATGGAGCGCGTCGCCGAGGCCGACGGGGTGCTGTATGTCAATGACAGCAAGGCGACCAATCCCGCCTCGACCGCGCCCGCGCTGGCGGCCTGGCCGCGGATCCACTGGATCCTCGGTGGGCTGCCCAAGGGCGACGGTCTGGACGAATGCCTGCCGCACATCGGCAGCGTCGTCGCCGCCTATACCATCGGTGAGGCCGGGCCGCGCTTTGCCGAGCTGCTTGAGCGCCATGTGCCGGTGCGGCGCAGCGAGATGCTGTGCGAGGCGGTGCGTCAGGCGATGGACGCCGCGCAGCCCGGCGATGTCGTCATGCTCTCGCCCGCATGCGCCAGCTTCGACCAGTTCCGCGATTTCGAGGCGCGCGGCGATGCCTTCCGTGACATGGTCGAAGCGCTGCTGGGCGAACGCAAGGCCGCCGCCCAAGCCGTCTCTTCGGGAGAGACAGCCTGATGGCCACTGCGCCCACCGGTCCGACCCGCGGCGTCCCCACCATCCGGCGCGACGGCGCGGTGCGGGTGCTTGGCCCCAACGCGCGCTATCGCCGCACCCGCAAAAGCGAACTGCTCGTCTGGTGGCGCGAGATCGACCGCGTGCTGCTGGCGCTGATCGCGGCGTTGCTGGTGATCGGGGTGATCGCGGTGGCCGCCGCGTCGCCCGCCAGCGCGCACCGCCTGTCGACCCGCGCAACGAAGCTCGACGACCTGTATTTCCTCTGGCCGCACCTGAAGTGGCTGATCGCGGGGCTGCTGGCGATGTTCGTCGCCTCGCTGCTGCCCAGGGAGATCGCGCGACGCGCGGGAATCCTGCTGTGCGGCGCGATGGCGGTGGCGCTGATACTGGTCCCTTTGATCGGGTTCGACGTCAACGGCGCGCGGCGCTGGATCAATCTGGGCTTTTCGTTCCAGCCGTCCGAATTTCTGAAACCCGCGTTCGCCATCGGGCTCGCGTGGATCCTGGCGTGGCGGGTGCGCGATCCGCAATTGCCGGTGATTGCGGTGTCGATCGCGCTGGTGGCGCTGGTTGCCGTGCTGCTGATGATCCAGCCCGATTTCGGCGCGACGATGCTGTTTGCGGGAGTGTGGTTCGTGCTGGTGCTGCTGTCGGGCCTGCCGGTGCAGCGGATCGGCATGGCCTTCGCCGGGCTGATCGCGTTCGTGGTGCTGGCCTATTTCTTCTATCCCAATGCCACTCACCGGATCGACAGTTTCTTCTCGGGCGGGACCGCGTTCGACCAGGTCGATCTGGCCCAGCGCACGTTGCTGGCGGGCGGATGGAGCGGCTCCGGGCTGTGGCTGGGGGTCAAGAAAATGTCGCTTCCCGAGGCGCACACCGATTACATCTTTTCGGTGATCGGAGAGGAATTCGGCCTGCTTGCCTGCGCGGTGGTGGTGCTGCTTTATGCCGCGATTGCGCTGCGGGTGCTGCTGCGGCTGTCCGAGGAGGACGACCTGTTCACGATCCTCGCCGCCGCCGGGCTGACCGTGCAGCTGGTCGGCCAGGCCTTCATCAACATCGCGGTCAACCTGCAGTTGTTTCCCTCCAAGGGGATGACGCTGCCGCTGATCTCCTATGGCGGCAGTTCGATGATTGCGCTGTGCCTGGGGGTCGGCTTCCTGCTGGCGATTACCCGGCGCAATCCGTTTATTCCGCGCGATGCTGGGCCGCGCAAGGTCATGAGCAAGTGAGCCCCAATCCGATCAGAGCTACCCGCCATTACGTGCTGGCCGCCGGGGGCACCGGCGGGCACATGCTGCCCGCCTTCGCCTTGGCGCAGGAGCTGGAGGCACGCGGGCACCACGTCGCGCTGGTCACCGACGCGCGCGGCGCGGCGATCCCCGGCAAGCCCGAAGCGCTGACCGCGCATGTCTTGCCAGCGGGTCGATTGGGCGGCGGAAAACTTATGGGCGGCCCGCTCGGCTGGCTGCGCGCGGGCAAGGCGATCTGGGAGGGGCGGCGGATGGCGCTGCGCCTGTTCGAAAGTTTCGAGCCGAGCGCGGTGGTCGGCTTCGGCGGCTACCCCGCGCTGCCTGCGCTGCTCGCGGCGACTTGGGCGAAGATCCCGACGGTGATCCACGAACAGAACGCGGTGCTCGGACGGGTCAACCGCTTCCTCGCCGGCCGGGTCGATGCGATCGCCACCTCGTACAAGGACGTCCAGCGGCTCGATCCCAAGCATGCCGCCAAGGTCCATCTGGTCGGCAACCCGGTCCGGCCCGAAGTGCTGGCGCTGCGCGACGAGCCCTATCCCCCGTTTGCCGAGGACGGCCTGTTCCGCGTGCTGGTCACCGGCGGCAGCCAGGGCGCGAGCGTGTTGTCCGAAGTG
>Ga0105050_10008932_pt1 | contig 11374 bp, 8 predicted proteins | sample FRY01_FD_78088 | JGI IMG/M metagenome (GOLD analysis project Ga0105050, IMG submission 78088) | Freshwater microbial communities from Lake Fryxell liftoff mats and glacier meltwater in Antarctica - FRY-01 | ecosystem: Environmental > Aquatic > Freshwater > Ice > Glacier meltwater ... | reverse complement strand
TTGTTCTCGGGGTGCCACAACGGGATCGCCGTCGCGTACCCCGCGGTCCACGACATCGACACCATGAGCAGCTTCAGGCCGTCGCGGTGGGGGTGGAGCGTGTTGGTCTCGGTGTCGAAGGAGAAGAACCACTTGTCAGGCGCGATGCCGTCCTCGGAGTACTTGAGGATGAGGTCGACGACCGCTTCCACTTCCGCGAGCGTCTTCGGATAGACGTAGTGCTTCTCCAGTACGGATCGTTCGACGACCTGTACGGTGTTCTGCGCGACGCACTGGAACGCGCGCTCGACGTCCGCCACGATCGAGGAGTACTTGCCGACAGCCGCTGCGATGGCCTTCAAGCTCATGGTCGCCACGACGATCACGGGAACATCCCCGATGGCCGTCTCGAACGTGCGACCAGCTGCTTCCTCGAAGGAGCTGAGGGCGATGCCGACCGCGCGAAGGCCGACTACGCCGCAGGCGATGACGACCAGCTTGTTCGTCTTGCCGGCCTGCTGGCGCGCGGCATAGACGGTGGAGAGCTCAGCCGCGAACGGTCCCTGGCAAGACGTGATGACGTTCTTGTTGGGGTTCGCGGCCGAGCACTTTACACCGTAAACATACCGAACCGTGAGATCAGCGTACTGCCGATCTTCAGCGCGGACTTGGTTCACGGCGTTGCGGAGGATCTGCCCGGCGGCGTCGGAGAACGCCTCGTGCAGGAACTGGCCCTTCTCCTGGGAGCGGAGGAGGGTCATGCGATCAGGGGCTTCGGGAACGTCCCCGACGATCAACACGTCGGGAGCGGCTTCACCAACTCCGCGGGGGAAGTAGTGAGTGTCGCGGAAGGCGGGGCACCGGGCGCACCCAGGACCCTCCTTGTCCTCGAACACGGGCATCGAGCAGATGCCGCACGAGAACGGCTCGGGCGGTGCTTTCAACGAGACATTAGCCATGAACTACTCCGGTCGGGGGAGCGCTTACTTTGGGCGCTGCCTGGATTGGAATGCGGAGACTCAGCCGATGTTGTTACCACCTCCCTTGTTGGGACCCTTCACGCCCGGTGCGGCGGGAGGGGCGAGACGGACAACCGGCGCCGATGCGCCAGCGACGGGCTTGTGGCCGCGGATCTCGGCGAGGATGTCGTCCAGGTGGACGGCCGAGATGAGGTCGGGGCGGTACTGATCGCCCTGGGCCTGGATGAACGCCTTGACCCCCTTGGCCTCGTACTCCTCCGAGCGGAGCGCCTTCTGGTTCTGATCGAAGGTGTGCTTGAGGTTGCGGTGGTCGATGGACTTGTAGTCGGGCCAGAAGTCGAGGAGTCCGCCCTTCGACTGGACGCTGATCCAGTTGATGACGGCGATCTTCTGTTCCTTCATGAAGTAGATGCCCGAGCGGCTGGCGTTGATGAGGTCCGCGTCCTTCTCGTCGGAGAGGAGCTCTTGGAGCGTGGCACTCGCCTTGGAGACCTCACCGAGCTTGATGCCGGCGGTGCGGAAGAGGCGGTCGTAGAGCACTGCCGAAGCGGTGTCCGCGGCCACGGTCTGGAGCTTCATCCGGCGCGACTCGCACACCCGGATCATGAACGCCTTCCAGTCGTACCCGAGCAGCTGCATGAGTGCGGCAGCGGGGAACATGTTGCGCAGGTAGCGCGGCGGCACCGAGAAGGGAACGAGTTCCTTGGTGTTAACCGTCTTGTCGATCTCGTCGTACGCGGCGCGCAGGGCGAGGATAAACTTGGGCATCCCGATGGTGATGATGCGACGAAGCCGCATCCACTCCTCTCGGCTGATCTGCGAGAAGAGAGTCTGCGAGGGGTCTCGCTTGCTGGGGTCCTTCTTCATCTCGATGTCGAAGCGCCGCGACTCATCCTGCGCCTTACGCGCGCGGAGAATCGAGGCGATGAACACGTTGGTGTGCAGGAGGTACTGGTGCCCCATGCCGTCCACGGAGTTCGATCCGCGGATGATCTTGGCGCCGGTCTCTCCGATGATCGTGCGGAGCATCTCTGAGATGTCCGCGACGGCCCGGCCCTTCTGCGTGGTCGCATCTCCGTCGTCCTCGAACTCGTCGAGGCCGAGGTTGAGCGTCGAGTGGTCCCATCCCTGGTAGATCGAGGCAGGGGTGAAGTTCGCCGCGAAGTCGCACGCCTCCAGAATGTGCAGCGACTTGTTGGTCACGCCGCAGAAGATCGAGAGCAACGTCGACTTGCCCGAGTGGTAGTCCCCGATGAACGACGTGATCACCTTGGACGGGAACGCGCAGTTCACGGCCGAGACGAACAGGTGGAACGCGAGGAAGGTGGGATCAGTGCCCTGGTGGACGAAGGTCCAGTTGGTGTTGATGAGATTCTCGATCTTGAAGATCGCGTCTCGCACATCGTCGAGGGTGACGTCGTTCCCCTGGATGAGATCCTGCGCACTGGTGATCTCGAACGACCAAGGCTCGGAGCGCTGGCGGAAGACGTACTTGCCGTCGCCCGGCCCTTCCAACTCCTCCCAGACGAGCGTCCGAGTGCTCAGGGTGGGGAAGTTTCCCTTGTAAACTCTCTGCCCGTTGTTGATGTAGACCGAGTGCTCCCCCGGCTTGGCCGGGTTTTCGAGCAGGAACACCCCCTGATTGAACTCCATGCAGGTCCGCCGCTCGGGCAGTCCCTTGATCAGGTCCTGGGCCGCGAGCTTCATGTAGAAGTAGATGTCCTTGATGAGCTGCTTCTCGGGGGTGAGAAGCGGCATGCCGTCCTTGTCCTCCCCCACGAGGAACGAGGGCATACCAATGTGCGACTTGACGTAGTCGTAGACGTTGCCGTGAACCGAAGCGAGCCCGTTGGAGATGGTTTCCCCGTCGTTCATCGGGAAGAGAACCAGTTTGCGGGTCTGCTTGTGGAACATGGTCATGACGTGGCCGCGCGCCGACGTCTCGAAGTACATCGGGTGGAACTCGTAACGCATGCGCTCGGTGATGCGCAGACGGAACGACTCTTCGGTGTCGCGGGCCTGGACGATCTCCTGCCGCAGCGGCCCAGGCGGAAGGCCGAACAGCTGCGCCACACGGTCGATGAAGGCTCCCTGCGCCGCCGGATGGCGAACGCACTGGCCGTAGCGTCCCGCGATCTCGGTGATCGCTCGGGCGTTGTCGTGCTAGACGTTCTTGGCGCCCACCTCGTCGTGGATCTTGTCGATCGCCCACTCGGTCGCGGTGCGGTAGTTCTCCCGCCCGCCCTTGACCACGAGCGCGTAGAAGCGGTCGAAGCCGAGAACCTGGATCACCTCGTCCGGGTCCTTGGCGGCGGGCGCCTCGGCCTGGAAGGTGTTCCACTTGGAGAATACGTGGCAGTCGACTCCGACTGCCGTTTCGAGGCGGTTCTGTGTCCAGACGTCGCCCTTGCCGAAGGCTTCGCTGGGCTCGTCTCCGACGAGGTGAATCTTCTCGATGCCGGCGTCCAGCAAACCGTCCGTGGGGGACGCCGTGCCGCACGAGGCGATGAAGATCACGTTCGTCTTGGAGCTACGGATCACGCCCTCCATGCAGGCGTTCGCGTCCATCTCGCCTTCGACCATGTAGAAGTCAATGGAGGCTTGGTTCTTGTCGGTGGCGACGCGGGCGACCGCGAACGGCGTGAAGAGGCCGTAGAACCCATTGGGGGATTCCGGTTCAAACCCCAGCAGCACCTTGAGCGCCTCACTCTTGGGCACGTTCGGCCGTCGCAGCCTGATCCGTCCCGGCTGCGTGAGGCTGTAGCCCGTGTGGAAGCTGACGGCGTGGATGAAGTTGGTGTCGATCATCTTCCACATCTCGTCGATGCGGGCGGCGACGGCCTCCTTGAACGACTTGTCCATGAGCGACTTGTTGACGTGCAAACGCTTCTCGGCGTCCACGTCGAACCAGTTGACCACGAGCTTGTCGAAGATGTGTCGGGGCGGGACCACCCCGTACGGCAGACGCGACACCAGTTCCGAGTCGCGCTTTCGCTCGATGAAGAGCCAGTCGAGCGTCGCCTGAGCTGCCGCCTTCACGATCTCCGTGTACTCGGCCATGGCCGGTCGCGGAGAGAGCAGGTTCTGGAGGTGCGTGTTGAAGCAGTCCCCGATGATACGGGTAGCCTGCTGGTGCGCGTCGAATGCGTCGAGCTCCTTGGTCGAGTTGTCCGAGAAGATCTTGGCGGCGGTGTGCTGCCGGATCTGGTCGAGCGCTTCGCGGAAGAGCCAACCCTTCGCGTCCTGTAGGAAGCGGAACAGACTGCTGGTGTGGTATCCGCAGCCGTAGCAGTGAATCGATCCCTTGATGAAGTCGATGTCCATCGACGGAGTGTTGTCGGAGTGGAGCGGGCAGCGCATGCGGAGCACGCCCTGCTGCTTGTTCGTGATCTGGTACTCGGGCCACAGGCGCGCGATCAAGTTCCGACCCGACACCACGCCGAGCGTTTTGATCACGTCCGAGGTGAACTGTGCGGACAGCGCGCCGTGGGCCTTCGCCTTCTTCTTCGCCATGAGCCTTCCTTCTGACTAGATCGACATGCCGGTGGGCTTCTGGCCCTTCTTCATCTTCGCATCAAGGCGACGGGTGTGTTCGGCCAGCCCCTCGGGGCAGTCCCTCACGTACCCGCACCACGAACACCACCAGCCGATCTCCGCGGGCGGGGCCGCTTCGACTTGGTCGATGAGCTTCAGCTTGTGGTGCTGCTTGTTCAAGTACACGAGGAGCCACGGCTTGAGCTGCCGGAAGATGGCCTCTCGGCTCATCGGAGGGGTCCAGTCGATGCGCCCGGTTTCAACATAGTGGATGGCGCCCTGCACGGACCTGACATTGTAGACTGCGGCGATGAACAACCGGTAGACGTTGAGCTGGGGGCCGTGATCCGCGATGTTCTTGTGCTTGCCCGTCTTGTGATCGATCACGACCATGTCGTTGTTGCCCGTGAGGAGCGCCAGATCGAGCACGCCGCGCATGACGGGCGCGCTGCCGTCGAGCACTGCCTGCACAAGCGCGGCCCCTTCGTACGCGCGAAGCTCCGGTCGAACCGGGTCGCGGCTGGTGGCCTCCCACGGGAGCGCGAGCTCCTCCGGGGTCCAGATCACGCCGGGGGTGAACGGCGAGGGCTCGAACCGGCGGTTGATGCCCATCTTGTACTCGATCAGGGTGTCCTTGACCTTGTACTGATGAGTGAAGTTGCGCAGCCAGTCTGCGAAGCGCTCCACCTTGGGCATGAAGCCCATCATGGAGTCGACCTCGTTGGCGGTGAGCTTGCCCTGCGTCACGGCGTCCTGGAGCAGTTGGGCCGTGGGGGCCATATCATGCTTCACTACGTGCTCGGAGATGTAGTGAACCGCGACTCCGACCTTCGACTCCGCGCTGGAACCCTGCTCCTTCTTTCGCGCTACGTACCGGTTGTGGTACTGAAGCTGACACTTCTCGATCGACCCGAACTTGCTGAATGACCAGGGCGCGTGTCGTAGGACGTACTCCGAAAACTCCATGAAGCCTCGTTCCCGTGTAAAGGTTAGCCTGGGTGCCAAAGATGAAGGCCCAAACCGGGGGCGATGCGCCGAAACGCATCGCCCCCGATCTGGGCCCCCTCAGGTCAGTGTGTCAGGCGTTGATGTTGTTGCCGTGGGCCGCGCCCCCGGAGTAGTCCGTGCCGCCCGCGGCGGCTTCGATGTCGGACAGCGAGCCCGCGGGCGTCGCGTCGGCCACGCCCGAGCGGGCGTAGATGGCGGCGAGGCGCGGGAAGTGGACCTCGGTGCGGATCTGGCGAGCCATGAGCTCCATGATCTTGAGCGCACCCGGACCGTTCATGACGCCGTTGGGCTCCTGGCGGCTGGTGACCGGAGTCGCCTGCCACACGTAGTAGTTCTGGCCGGGCTTCTCGACGAGAAGCGGGGACATGTCGAACTGGCCCATGTAGTCGGCGTCCCAGGCGTTCGCCTTGCCCATCATGATGTTCGCGCTGGTCTTGAAGCTCGTCGCGCCGAGGCCGACCTGATAGATGCCCGTCAGGTCGGGCTTGACGATGAAGAGGTCGATCGAGTCCTTGCACGCCTTCGTCTTGCTGTCGAAGGACGGCTTGTAGGGGCAGTCCGAGCACTTGCCGTAGCGGCTGCCCATGAGGCGGTCGTTGGAACCGCAGATCATCCGGTTGCCCTGGATGTCCAGGCCGTCGGGGATGATCGGCTGCCCGTTGCCGTCGCGCGCGGGCCAGTACGCCCGGCCGACGGACATGAAGAGGAAGCTCACGCGGATCTTCTGCGACACGCCCTCGAAGTCCTCCTTGAACGCCTCGGGCACGAGCACGATGTTGCCCGTGGAGTCCTCGACGCCGCCCTTGGGGAGCTTGACGTTCTTGGGCTTCTCGCCGGTGCCCTGGTAGAGCCGGAGGGTCGTCGGGCGGAAGACGGCCTCGCCCATCTCGCGCGTGTCGCGCACGGGGTTCATGCGGCGCAGGAGGCCCGAGAAGTTCTTGCGGAGATCCTCGGGGAGCTCAGCCAGCACCGCGTCGAACTCCTCGGGGTGGACCTTGTGCAGCGAGAGGAGCACCTCGCGCTTGTGCGGGAGCACCGGGATCAGGTGCGCGAGCGAGTCGGGGTGGGCCTTCGCGATCTCGATGTCGACGGGGGCGCTCAGGGCCACCTCGGGCTCGCTGCCGACGCTGGCGGCGGGCGAGTCGAGGGCGGGCTCCGCGGAGGCATTCTCGTCCGCGGGCGGGTTCGGCGGGTCCGAGACGGGCGCCGAGGTGTTGGGGAAGCGGTTCTTGTCCTTGGCCATGTCGATTGAATCCTCGAATCTTTGAGTCAGGCAGCCCCGTCCGGGAACCGAACATCGGTCACGAAAGGGACGACCTTTATACACCAACCACGGGTAAAGGCAAACCCGTAAAGGAAGCTAAAAGTGGACGGAAACGATGATCGGATCGCCTCGCAGTACTACCGCGAGGTGGGCCTGCTCCCGAACCAAACGCCCGAGCGCGAGAGGACGACCTTCGCCGCCTATCGAGCGGCGTGCGACTCGGGGAACAAGACGAAGGCGACTCGCCTGCGGCACGAGATCGCCTGTGGCTATGTCAAGTTCGTCATGCAGCGGGCGCACCGCCGCACGAAGAACCGTGACCTTCGACTCGACCTGATCGCGGAGGGAAACATCGGGCTGATGGTGGCGATCGACAAGTTCGACAACACCTACGGAACCCGCTTCCTCACCTACGCCGCGCCGTGGATCGAAGTCTACATGCGTGAGTTCATCAACAAGTCACTGCCGGTCCACATGCCGAACCACAAGCGCAAGGAGCTTCGCCGCGTGAGGGCGGCGGAAGACAAGCTCATCGCGTTGGGGATCTTGCGCGATTACAGCGCGTTCGAGCCCACCGCCACGTCGATCGACAACGTGTCGGTGGCAGCGAACAGCGACGTGGAAGACGACGCGCAGGCCCGCGGAGTGAACATGCTGGCGCACATTGAGGCCGCCGGCCTGTCTTTCCGCGAACGCTTCGTCGTCGTCTACCACTACGGCTTGCGGGGCGGTGATACGAAGAACTTCCGAGACCTCGCCGCGCTCCTGTACCTGACGGACGGCACCTGTCTCACGAGTGAGCAGGTGCGTCAGATTCGGGACGCCGGAACCTCGCGGTTGACGGCGCACCTGACTTCACTGGGGTTGGAGAGCGCGGCGGAAGTGCAGTGAGGGGTTTCGCCGCCCCGCCGTCGATCGGCGGGGCGGCGAAAAGAAACGACCGCCGAGGCTACTCGGAGGCGTCGGCCGCGGCGGACGCGACGACGCTCTTCGGCGCGGCCTTCTTGCCGAACAGCTGCTTCATCGTGTCGTAGCAGCCCTTCTCGTAGGCGAGCTTCTCGGCGATGGCGGCCTTGTCCTTGGCGGTCTCCGCCTCGGCGTACTTGGCGCGCACCTTCTCGAAGCGCGACTTGATCAGGTCCGCGAGCGCCCGCTGCTCCGCGAGCTTGAGGGCGGGCGACGCCTTCTCGAACTCCGACTCGACCTCCTCGGCCTCCTCGTCGCTCTCCTCGTCCTCCTCGCCCTCGACCGCCGCGGTCTTGCGGGGCTTCTTCTCACCCCGCTCCTTGGCCGCGGCCTTCTCGGCCTCCTTGCGGACGCGCTCCTCCTCCTTCAGCTTGATGCTCTCGACGACATCGTTCAGCTGCGTGACGGTCCAGGGGTCCGTCTTGGAGAAGCAGAGCTTCGCCACCTCGACCTGCTGGTCGGGGTCCTTGATCTGCTTGAGCAGCCGCGCCTTGCTGATGATGCCCGTGTCGTTTGCGTTGACACGGATCACGTTCTGCGTGCGCTTGTCGAGGTCGAACAGGCCGAGGTACTGCGAGACGAACGGGTCCTTGCGGCCGATCGACTTGGCGATCTTGGTCTGCGACCAGCCGATCTCCTTGAAGTGCTTGAACTGCACGGCCATGTCCCAGGCGTTCAGGTCCTGGCGGTGCAGGTTCTCGGAGAGGCAGAGCACGAGCGCCTGCTCCTTCTTCGTGAGGTCACCGGCCGCGGCCTTGAGGACGCGCGGCGCGATCGGGATGGTCTTGAGCCCGAGGGCCTTCGCCGCCTTGAAGCGGCGGCGCCCCGCGACGAGCAGCCAGCGGCCGTCGTCCAGCGCCGCGACGGCGATGGGCGAGATGATGCCGCGCTCGCGCACGTCGGCCAGGAACGCCTCGTCGGGCTCGGCCTCGGTCGCGCGGCTGTCGAAGTCGGGCATCACGATGGACGTGAGGGCCGCCTCGGGCGTGGCCACGTTGCTCGTCTCCGCGAAGCCGTACTCGACGCCCGTGGGGCTCTCGGCCTCCTCCCGCGACGCGGGGGCCTTCTTGGCGGCCTTCTTCGGGGCCGGGGTCTCTTCGTTCTTCTGAGTCATTGAGTCGTCTCCGTCATTCGTCGTTGAGAATGGAGCCACTTTCGATCGCCGCTACTACGCGACGCTTGAAAGTCTCCCGGTTGACTAAGGTAAGCGGCATCGTATCGACATCCCCTCCCTCGATCAAGTGGCGCGAGCACTTGAGATACTCAAGTGCGACCTCGACCTCGGGTCTGGATGAAAGAAAGAGAGTGTGGAACAGAAGCACCAGGACCTGCCGTAGGCAGTCGTGGGTGGCAGGTGGGGGGACGTGAGGCTTACCTACCGCTCGAAAGGCGCGGTCCCGCACTTGGGACAGACGAGCGAGGCGGTTGACGTCAGCCTTCGTGGGTCCGTGTCGAGAGGGCTTTGGCACCTTGGGCATTGCAGAGGCACATCTACCCCGGCCGCTTTCCCGTGTAAAGAAACGCCCTCGCCTTCGTTGTACTCCGTCACAACTCCGTACTTCACTGCCATGGTGGCCTCCTACATCCACCGTAACACGTCTAGGGGCCGAAAAGAACGGCCCCGTTGGGTGCGACCGGCTTTCGCCGATCGCGTCACCCGATCTCGTCGCTCATGTCCGTGGGGTCTTTCCCCAGGTCTTCGAGCGTGTTCCCGACACGAACCATTCGCGATGCAGCGTCGGGAGCCTTCAACCCCACCGCGGGGGCCTTCGGCATGGAGCGATTGAACCGTCGGACGTCCCTGGTCACCTCCTCGACGTCTTCGTCCTGTTCGAGCGCGCGGGGCTCGTCCGGGTTGTAGGGCTTGCGCTTGGCCTTCGGCTTGTCCTCGTCGTCGCGCGGGGCGCGCTGAGCACGCAACTCGGCCAAGGGCGTGCCCTTTTCGCGGGCGGTCTGAACCACAGAGACACCGACGACTTCTACCAGTACATCATCGCCGTTTACGGCGTCCATGTTGATGCAGAACGACTCGTCTCCGTCGGGAGCTTCCAGACCGTCGCGCTTCAGCCCATCCCGGATGTAGTTGATGACGTCCGAGTAGGAGATCTCGACCTTGACCCGGATGTCTCGCTTCTTACTCATGCCAGCTCCTCTACCGACACTTGCGGCCGGTCCACGTCTGCCTGATAGATACAACCCTTGCGGAAGGGCTGAAACCCTTCCTTCGCACACCGCGTCTGCTCGAAGCAAGTCGAGCAGGCGATCTTCTCGGAGAGGGTGAACGCCACCCGGTCCTTGAAGTTGAGAGCCACCGCCACGTACTCCGCGATCGTATCACGCGCGAGCAGGCGGTAGACGAAGGTTCGCCTCGTCTGCTTCGGGCCGCTGTTGCGCTCCAGGGCCTGACGGTACTGGATACGGTCCCAAGGCAGCGCATAGAAGATCATGTGGTTGGCGGGCGTGAGGTCGATGCCGATGCCCGAAGACACTTGGCCCAACACGACCTTGAGCCCTGGGTCGTCGCGGAAGTCGGTCTGAAGGGCGCGCACCTTGGCGATGGAGGATGCGTCCACGATGCGGTACTTGAGCTTGCGCTCGCGGCACACCGCGGCCATGTCCTCGATCTCCTGCGTATAGACGCCCCAGCCGATGATCTTGGCCGTCGAGTCCTCGTCGAAGATCCCGTCGATGAGGTTCTTGAAGAGGTCGAGCTTCGGGTTCTCGACGTCTCGGATGATCTCTCGCGGCGGGTCGTTGCCGGCGACGACGCAGAGCTTGGTGTAGGGGCGCACGCTCTCTTCGACGCACCGCATGAGATTCGGGCACTTGTCGCAGATGGACAAGTCCTTGCCCTTGATGACGAAGCCCGAGGTGATCTGGAGGAGCTTCGTCACGCGCGCGGCGCCGTGCGGCACCCGGAAGAGGATCGCCGCGGGCGGGGAATCTTGATCGATGCCGTTGTCCTCCTCGGAGAGCATGTCGAACTCGGGATCGAGGTACGCCTCCAAGGCGGCGGGCAGCTCGGTCAAGCGCATGTCCCTCACGAGCTCGTTGTACCGGGTCTTGCCGATGGGGCCGAGCTCGTACTTGAGATCGGTGAAGGTTCGTTCGGGCAGCTTCACGCAGTCTGCCTGCTTCATGCGCGTGGCCACCTTGTCGACCTTGGCGTTCATGTCGTCGAGGTGGCGGAAGCCGACGATCGCGTGAGCGACCTTCTTCGAGTAGACGAAGAATCGTTCTTGGAACTTGGACCAGTCGAGAGGCATCAGCCCAGGCGAGAGGAACCGGAGCTGCGGATAGAACTTACCCGGCTGGTCGCCCGCGGTCCCCGAAAGGGCGTATCGGCGAGCGGCCTTGGCCGAGAGCTCGATGACCGCCTGGGTTTGCTGGCTCTCCCAGTTGCCGAACTGGTGTGACTCGTCCCCGACGATCATGTCGTAGTCGAGGTCGAGAAGAGGGTTGTGCGCCGCCCGCGCTGCCGCGGCCAGCACGTCCTTCGGTGCCTTGCGCCTGAAAAGGTCATTCGCTTCGACGAGCATCTTCGCCGCGCGGTCACGCTCGATGCGAGTGCCGGCATAGGTAACCGTGACGATGTCGGCCTTGGCCGCGAGCACGGCGCGCTCGGGGTCCGAAGGTTCCCAGG
>Ga0105050_10008930_pt1 | contig 11378 bp, 5 predicted proteins | sample FRY01_FD_78088 | JGI IMG/M metagenome (GOLD analysis project Ga0105050, IMG submission 78088) | Freshwater microbial communities from Lake Fryxell liftoff mats and glacier meltwater in Antarctica - FRY-01 | ecosystem: Environmental > Aquatic > Freshwater > Ice > Glacier meltwater ... | reverse complement strand
TCGATGACGCCGCCGTCGCGGATCATACGCTGGTGATTTTCACCAGTGACAACGGTGCCACGCATGAAGGACAAGCCGATCCCAACTTTCACATCGGCGGCGCGGATCCAAAATTTTTCAACAGTACCGCGGGCTTTCGTGGCTACAAGGGCAGCGTGTACGAAGGCGGTATTCGTGTGCCAATGATCGCACGGTTGCCCGGCAAGATCGCAGCGGGAGTCGCCAATGCAACTCCAAGCTATTTCCCCGACTGGTTTCCAACCTTGTGTGATGCCGCAGGATTCGATAAGCCCGCTGGACTTGATGGCGAGAGCCTGTGGCCGGTGCTGACGGGTGCCGAGACTCGCTCGAGACGCAAGCCGATGGTTTGGGTATTTCCAGAATACGGCGGACAAGTGGCGGTGAGGATTGATGACTTCAAGATTATTCGCCAAGGGTTGAAGACAAAAAAACCTGGCCCCTGGGAAGTTTATGATTTAACGAAAGATCAAGCGGAAGCGACTGATCTTGCGGCCGTGCGTTCGGATTTGATCGATCAAGCGAAAGAGATTCTCAGACAAGAGGTTGCTGAGAATGAAGTGTTCCCGTTGCTGATTCCTCTTTAACCGCGAATCGATTTTTTCGAACTCGCGAGATTCTTTCATCCGTTTCTTCGTGAGACAACCCGAATAAGTTTGCAGTCGTCGCGTCCATCGCTCAGAATCCTTTTCAAGCAGTGACCGTTGCTGCGAAGCCTACCTTACCAACCCACCTCATCGGTCGACTTTGTCCGCGGCCGTCTTCAGGAAAATCATTCATGATCAAACCACGACTGAACCGCCGCTCGTTCTTGCAAACTCAGGCTGCCGTTGGTGCGGCGGCAGTTTTCTCGGCACCCGCGATTTTGCGGGCTAGAAATCTTAATGACAAATTAAACATCGCGGTCATTGGTTCTGGTGGCCGAGGCTTTGCCAATTTGAAAGCGGTAGAGTCCGAAAATATCGTTGCGTTATGTGACGTGAATCAGAACAACTTAGACGCCGCAGCGCAGCGACACCCTGGAGCACGCACGGCGGATGATTTTAGAAGGCTGTTTGATCATCAAAATGAGTTTGATGCGGTTGTCGTCAGCACATGCGAACATACGCATGCGTTCGCAACGTTGCCCGCACTTCAACTCGGCAAACATGTCTATTGTGAAAAGCCGCTGACCTACAATATCGAAGAAGCTCGCATCATTCGAATGGCGGCTCGAAACGCCAATGTTGCTACGCAGATGGGCACGCAGATCCACGCAACTGAGAATTATCGCCGCATCGTCGAGTTGATCCAGTCCGGCGTGATCGGCAATGTGCGTGAAGCTCATGTTTGGGTCTCGCGAGCCTGGGGTTGGCATCCAAACGAACAAGCCGCTCGTGATGCTGGGGATCATTACATCGTTTCGGAAAGTGATCGTGAGTCAAAGGACGTACCTAAAGGCTTGAACTGGGACTTGTGGTTGGGCCCTGCTCCAGCACGACCGTTTCACGAAGACTATTTTCCGGGACCGAAGTGGTATCGATGGTGGGACTTTGGCAACGGCACGATGTCGGATTTGGGAAGTCACTTCATTGACTTGCCGTTTTGGGCGTTGGACCTGGATGCTCCCAAGACGATCGAAGCCTTTGGTCCATCGCCACATGCGGAACTCGCGCCGGCTTCGATGCGAGCGGTCTATGAATACGGAAGTCGTGGTGAGCGGCCACCAGTCAGCTTGACTTGGTATCAAGGTTTGGAGAAGCCAGAGATTTGGAAGAGCCAAGGCATTCCGCAGTGGCCCAATGGGCATCTATTCATCGGCGATAAAGGGATGCTGCTGTCGGACTACGGCAAGCATATTTTGTTGCCTGAAGATAAGTTTGTCGACTTCAAAGGTCCGGATCCCTTCATCCCACGATCGATGGGGCATCATCAGGACTGGCTCAACGCATGCAAAGGCGGTCCTCCGACGCTGAGCAACTTCGAATACGCGGGCTTGCTTACCGAAGCGAACCACTTGGGCAACGTCGCATTTCGAACTGGCGGAAAAATCAACTGGGACACCGAGGCGATGCGAGTCACCAACGCACCCGCCGCCGAAGCCTTCATCAAACGTGAGTACCGCAAAGGATGGACGCTATGAAAAATACGAAACCAACGAAATCATTAAAGGAGCACGTATGAAAAACATGTCTTATCAAACTCTTGCGTGTCTTCTGTTAATAGTCGCAGCCTCAATCGCCACTCCGTTATCCCGTAACGCTCACGCGGCGGATGACAATGATGATGGAAAGCTTCGCATTATCTGCTTTGGTGCACACCCCGATGATGCGGAATACAAGAGTGGTGGGGTCGCGGCGCTGTGGGCGAAGCAAGGCCACCATGTCAAATTGGTCTCGGTCACCAATGGTGACATTGGACATTGGCAGATGTCCGGAGGAGCACTTGCCAAGCGTCGCACGGCGGAGTCAGCGGAGGTTGCAAAACGATTGGGTGTGACCTCGGAAGTGCTTGATATTCATGACGGAGAGCTTTTGCCAACGCTCGAAAACCGGCGGCTGATCACGCGTTTGATTCGCGAATGGAACGCGGACATTGTGATCTCTCACCGCCCTTGGGACTATCACCCCGACCATCGCTATGTCGGTGTCTTGGTTCAAGACGCGGCTTACATGGTCGCTGTCCCTTTCTTCTGTCCCGATATCGAACCGCTGGCTAAGAATCCTGTCTTTTTGTACTCCAGCGATGGCTTTAAAAAACCCTATCCGTTTCAAGCGGATATCGCGGTCGATGTGAGTTCGGTGTTTGAACAAAAAGTGAATGCTTTGTTAGCGCTTGAATCGCAAACCTTCGAAGGTGGTGCGCTGGGAAGTGCTGAATTCATGGCAAAGAATCCGCCCGCCTCGCAGCCTGAGTTGCGACGTGAGTGGCTACGTGAACGTTGGCAGAAACGTCAGAGCGCCGAAGCGAAGAATTCACTCAGCGCCCTGGTGCGTTGGTATGGTGAAGAGGGAGCAGTGAAGGTTGAATATGCGGAAGCATTTGAGATTTGCGAATATGGTCACCAGCCAACGCCGGAAGAGATTCCCAAGTTGTTCCCGTTCCTTCCACAAACACCGAACGATAATCCGTGATGGTCGACTCATGTGCTTCTCGTTCCTCGGGCTTTTCTCGTTCCTCGGGCTTTTCTCGTTCCTCGGGCTTTTCTCGTTCCTCGGGCTTTTCTCATCTGCGAAGTTGAAACCATGAATTTCCGCCTGCCGCTTTGGGCTCTCTTCATCCCGTCGCTATTGACCTGGACGACATCGTTCGTTCTCGCGACCGACGTTTCGCGAGGTCCATCTGGTGCGAAACAAGAATCCGCCTCGACGAATGAGTTAGGCCGCAAGGACAAGCCGAACGTCATCTATTGCATGGCGGATGAACTGGGTTATTACGAACCAGGTTTCATGGGCAATCCGCACATCAAGACGCCCAACCTGGATCGCATGGCGGCGGAAGGTGTCATCTTTACCAACTGTTTGGCCGGTTCCGCAGTATGTGCTCCGACACGTGGTTGCTTGTTGACCGGCAAACACAGTGGGCACACTTCGGTACGGCTTAATGGTGGTGGGACACCATTGCGAGCCGAAGAGCAAACCTTTGCTTCGATCCTGAAACCGCTCGGTTATGCCACGGGCGGTTTTGGAAAATGGGGCGCTGGCGGTCGCGGATCAACGGGTGTTCCCGAAGCACACGGCTTCGATCTGTTCGTGGGCTACTATGACCAAGTGCACGCTCATTCGTATTACACGCCATACATTCTCCGGAACAGCGAAGAGGTGCCACTAACGGGCAATCGGGGGCTTAGCGATGGAGAAACCTATTCGCATTACGTCATCGTTGATGAAGCGATGCAGTTCATTCGCGAAAATAAAGACAAGCCGTTCCTGTGTTACCTTCCCGTCACACCGCCGCATGGGCTGTTTGACATTCCCGATGAAGATCCCGCGTGGGCGATTTACAAAGACCAACCTTGGCCAGAACAGGCTCGCCGATACGCGGCCATGGTGACCATGGTCGATCGTCAACTGGGTGAGTTGAATGCGTTGCTAAAAGAATTGTCGATCGACGAACAGACCTTGATCATGTTCAGCGGCGACAACGGAGGAGCGGATTATTTTGTGACGGACGAATACCCTCGCGGTGTGCATGGTGCGAACAAACATCCGAAAACCGGCGTCGAGTTTCGTGGTAAGAAAGGCAATCTTTATGAAGGCGGATTGCGAATTCCGGCGGTTGCTCGCTGGCCAGGCAAGATCTCGCCGGGCCGAGTCAGCGATCACGTTTGGTACTTCCCAGATTTCCTTCCCACGGTGGCTGAGTTGACCGGTGCAACCGCGCCGAGCGACATTGATGGCATCTCCCTGGTGCCGGAATTGCTTGGCGCAGAGGTCGTCGGTCGAGCGCAGCCAAAACACGAGTATCTTTACTGGGAGCTGACCGGACAAACCGCGGTTCGCATGGGCAAGTGGAAAGCCGTGCAACCGTTAGGACCCAAAAAGCAGTCGCGTGATTGGGAACTCTATGATCTGGAACAGGACATCAGTGAAACGCAAGATCTAGCCAAGGAGCAACCGGCGATTCTTGTGCAGATGCGTCAGATCGCCGCCGCCGCTCATTCGCCGGTCGTCGAAGGAACGTTCTCAAGTACGGAATTGCACGAACGTGATCGCGCAGCAAAGTTCGGCTTCGATTCAGAGCGAGTGAAGTCAAAGGCTCGGTAGCGATTCCACTGTTTTGTATGTTCACGGCTTCGATAATGCGTAGTAGCGAAGCGAGCAGGATGGCTTTGAAGACTATATCAAACGAGGCGTTGTTGCGATGAAATCGATGGCGGCATTCTTAAACTGTATCTTTGCTTTGTCGTTTTGTTGTCATCCGGTTCAAGGAGACGAGATCGAGTTTCCGCAGTCGCTAGATGATCGCTTGACGGTGGAGTTGTTCGCTTCGGAACCGGACGTCGTCACGGTCACGGGGTTGACGGTCGATTCAAAGGGACGAGTGCTGGTCGTTGAAAGTCATACGCACTTTCGGCCCGAAGGTTACGAAGGGCCGGAGACCGATCGGATTCGTTTACTGGAGGATACCAATGGCGACGGGCGAGCGGATCGCATCGAAACGTTCTTCGAAGGAACGACGCAAACGATGAACGTCGCCGCCCATCCCAATGGCTGGGTGTATGTCGCGACTCGCAATTCCGTCTTTCGGATTCATGATCGCGATGGTGATGGCAAGGCGGAGCAGCGCGAGGATTTGGTGAAGTTCGAAACGGCCTCCGATTATCCTCATAACGGTATCTCGGGCTTCGCGTTCGACTTCGCTGGTCGAGTGTTCTTTGGCATGGGAGAGAACATGGGCGAGGATGGAATTCTGGTCACCAGGGATGTTCGCTTGTCCGCGAATCGTGGTGCCGGTGGCATCTTTCTTTGCAACGAAGACGGCTCGGGATTGGAAAGAATGGCGACCGGATTTTGGAACCCGTTTCATCTTTGCTTCGACGCTTACGGACGCATGTTCACGGGAGATAACGATCCTGGGAATCGGCCGCCCTGCCGCTTTCTCTCGATCGTTGACGGTGGCGACTATGGGTATCGGCGGCAAACTTTAGAGCCGTTCATTGCGATCAATGGGGAGGTGCCCGGCACGCTACCGATGACCTCATCAACCGGCGAGTCGCCCACGGGGATCCTCGCTTACGAGTCCGATCACCTGCCGAACGAGTACCGAGGAGATTTGTTGGTTGCGAGTTGGGGCGAGCACCGGATTGATCGTTATCGTTTGAACCGAGAAAGTGCCTCTTTCACCGCGACGACACAGACGATGATCGCTGGCGGTGAGTACTTTCGGCCTGCGGGAATCGCCGTGGCGCCCGATGGTTCGCTTTACATTGGCGATTGGGCGGATCGTTCGTATGACCTCCACAAGAAAGGCCGAATCTGGCATGTCCGTGCAAAGCATAGCTTGCCGTCAGGAAATCTCGCCGCGGGATTGCAGAGTACCGATCGGTGGACGCGAGAGGATGCGGCTCGTCAGTGGTTAGCTGATGGCGAGCCAGGACGAAAGAAACTTGAAGAGGCGTTGCGAAGCGATGAGGAACCGCGAGTGCGATCGACGGCGCTGGCTGCTTTGATTACCTCGGGAGCGATCACTCCGGAATTGGCAACGCTTGCGCTAAAGGATTCAACCGAAGCGGTGCGTGAACAAGCCGCGCGAAGTTTGCCAATTGCATTCGCGGATCCTGTTCGTGTGGCAACCACCGATCCGTCCACGGCCGTTCGTGCCGAAGCGTTGCGACGGGTGACGGATGCGTCTGCGGAAGCTTTGCTTTTGAATGCGATTGAACATATCGATCCGTTCATGAACCAGGCGGCACGCAAGGGGCTGTGGCAGTCTCTCGGCAACGAGCGGCTTTTTGAGTTGCAGCAAGACGATCGTCCTGCGGTGCGTTTAGCGGCGGTGCTCTTGATGCGTGATGCAGAGGGTGAGCGGATGTTGGATTCGAGCTCACGTGACAAGGCGATTGAGTTGTCATTGAACGATACCGATGCGAATGTGCTTCGTGCAACGCTTGAGTGGATCGGGCGAGATGAGCTGAAGCATTTTCATGAACGATTGGCGACCGACCTGGGGAGTAAAGCGACCACGCCTGAGCTGCTGGAGTCGTATCTCGCGGCGCTCGCTCAACTTGATGGCGTCATGCAAAGCTGGACAAGCGGAACGGTTGGCGATTGGTGGGTCACCAAGGGGGACGTTTACCGGTATACGATTCCAATGCTGGACGACACGTCACTCTCCCCGGTGGTCATTGCTCAGGTATTGCGAGCGATGCCAAAGGGGCATGCGTCGTTGACAAACGAGCGTTTGAGCAAGCTGCTAACGTCAAAGGATCGCCGCTTGCAAATCGAAGCCCTTCAGCGGCTGCGTGAACTGCCTGGACCATCGGTTCAGGAGCAGTTGTGTTCCGTGGCCATTGACTTGGCGTTCGATACCGGCGTTCGAGCCGAGGCGATCGTTGGAATCGACAGGTCACAAGCGGACGGCCTCACGCTACTGTTGCAACTTGCCGCGAGTGACATCCAAGCGTTACGAGACGAAGCGCTTCGCGGATTGAGAACTGCACCACTGGACGACTCGCAAAAATCGACGCTTCGTAAAATTGCAGAACGCGATGAAGCCGCGGCGGAACTGGTTAGTAGGATTCTGCAAACGGCGAAAAGTGACTCGCTTCCAGCCGCGGAGAATTTGGATCTTTGGGAGCAACGTTTGAGTGGTCCCGCCGATGCGTTGGCGGGCCAACGAGTCTTCTTTCATACCCAAGGTGCAGGTTGCGCGAAGTGTCATCGCATCGATGGCCGAGGGCAAGCGGTCGGGCCGGCGCTGGTGCGAGTCGATGGTCGGATTGCGTTGACTCGCCGTCGATTGATCGAAGCGATTCTGTCACCCAGCAAAGAGGTTGATCCGGGTTACATGCCAACGGTCGTTTTGACGGTGGATGGCCGCGTCGGTTCCGGAATCTTTTATCGCCACGGCAATAACCTGCTGCAACTCATCAACTCGCAAGGGGCGATCGAAGCGTTCAAGGTCAATGAGATCGAAGAGACGCAGCCATCCAAGAAATCGATCATGCCCGACGGGCTCGCGCAGCAGATGACGACGCAAGAATTTCGTGACCTGTTGGCTTATTTGCTAGAACCAGTTGATAACAACCCGTAGACAAAGACCGTGAGGAAAAAAGCGATGGCTCACCGTTGTTGTTTTTGATGACACCGCTTTATTTGTCTTTCTCTGTGACTGGTTTATTTGATTTGCCCCTCGGAGAGAAGGTAGGCGAGCAGGTCGTTGATTTCTTGATTCGTCAATGTTTCCAGTAACCCAGTTGGCATGGGAGATACCGGGGATTCATTCCAAGTCTCGATGTCGTCCTTAGAAATGGTTTGCAAACGGGAGACTGTTATCTCGTTCGTCGCTAATACCAATTTTGATTCACGAAAGTCGTTTTGGACAATGCGTCCTGTCGTGGTTTTTCCATCATGATGCAAGACGACGACATTGCGATACGCCTCGGCAATGACCTTAGATGGTTCTATGATCGATTCCAATATCTCTTGTCTGCTAAAGCGTCGCCCCACCGTGGTTAAGTCGGGACCGACAGGCCTGCCTTCGACGCCGCATACGTGACAATTAGCGCACATTGCTGCGTTAAACAGCTCACGGCCTCGAATTAAATCTGGCTTGCTTCCCGTTTGTGATGCAGCGCCAGAAATCACATCCGAGACGGTCCATTGCTTTACGAAAGGACGCGAAGTCGCCGCAGGTAACGGAACCTCTTGCGTTTCGACAAGCAGGCCCGCGAGTCGCTTACGTTCTTCGGAGTCGGGAACATTTTCCAACGCGGATGTTTGAACCGATTCGAAGAACGGCGCCATGAACCGATCTCCGTACGAAAAGTTTTTTGCATAGGAAAAGGTGGTGAAAAACAGTTTTCGTTGTTCCGAAGTCCAACCTGTTTTGGCTTCGCTAAGCAGTTCCAAATAGTGAAGGCGTTCAAGCTGGTTGCTCGCTGAGGCGAGTCGCTCCAAACCAAAGGTGACAGCATGCGGCGACTCAAGCGAGACCAGCCGACGTGCCACTTCTCGCCCCACCGAATCCGAGGCATCCGTTGCCAAGGCGAGTGACTGTAAGACACTTTTTGTGGTTGTCGCTTGGTCGCTTGCCGTTTCAGAGAGTTCGGCAATTCGAAGCAGAGTCAACTTCCGAAGATCACTCCAACCACTTGTCGGTTTGAAACGCAAAATCAATTTTGCGATTTCGGATCGATCATTATCGGTCCCCGCGCGAGCGAGTCCGAGAATCTCTGTCAGGCCGGCGAGATCCGCGTGTGCATCCAGAGCGAGTGACCGCCACTCTTCAACAGGTTGCCATTCGATCGCAACACGTGCCGCGTTACGAATCCAAGGATCTGCGCTCCCGAGATGTGGCCATGCTTCGGAGATTGCCGCTGAATCGTTGCGCCCGTGGAACCGCTCAAGTTGTTGGCGAAGTTTGCGTGCCCGTTGTGAAAACTCGGCTCGCGCCGCAGACTGAACGCTTGTACTTATTGCAACTTTGGAAGGCTCGCCGTTGTACCGAACTCGGTACAACGCTGACTTGGTTTTGCGACCACCGGTGATGAACCACATCGCTCCATCGGCATCAAAATCGAGGTCGGTCACGTTCAGGGGACGACCTTCGACAAACAACTCGGCACTGCCGGAATAGCTCGCGCCGTTGGGTGTCAGGTGGACTGCGATGATCCGGCCGTAAGCCCAATCGAGAACAAACAAAGCCTCTCGCCATGGCGAAGGAAAATGGCTGCGAGAACCAAACTTGACAGCCGTTGGTGAACCACGATCCAGATCCAGGGCGGTTGGCACACTATCGGGTGCATAGCCGGGTAGGCTACGTGTTTGGTTTCGATCCTGATGCCAACCATAGTTCGCGCCCGAGACGAGATGGTTGATGCTTGTCGGTCGATAAAAAGGCAGGCCAATATCGCCCTCATTGTCGGCATCGTAGGTGAATGCTTCCCCATCCGCATTGAAGTCGATGCCGTACGGATTGCGCAACCCGCGGTTCATCGCTTCCCAAGTCACCACATCACCTGCTTGGACCACTCGCGCCCAATGTCCGAGTTCCTTGACCGCTGTGGCCTCCGGGCGAGCCCTTCGCGGAGACGTCTCTGGCACTTCCACATCGTCACCGACAATCACATGAATGGCTCCATCGGGGCCAACCGTTAAGTCATTGCGTCCATGTCCCGTTCCACCAACGGTTGAGATAATTTTCTTCACTTCATCAAAACGATCATTGCCATCGGTGTCCCGTAGCCGAACCAGTGCGTTATCGCGATTGGCGTGCGCATATAAAGCGTCGTTGTGCCACAGCAGTCCCCTGCATTCACCCAGCGAATCGTCAATCGTTTCTGCGGCAACGACTTCGTTTCGATTGTCCGATAGGGTCAGGCGCAGCAAGCCTTTTTGTTCCTTGCCGATGATAAACCTTCCGCGGGGATCGATCGTCATGCTGACCCAAGAGTCCTCACCCTCCAACGCATCGCGAATCTTGGCAATTTCAAACCCAGATGGAAGCGGCGATAGCTTTGCATCGCTTTTGTTTTCTATCTTCTGGCCATCACCTCCGAGCGCTTCCTTCCATTGGTTGTATTCCGCAAAGGGAGTGATGTCCGGTACTTGATTCATCTGCCATCGTTCCGCTTCGACTTTGCCAAAACTGACGATGGATTGATCGCCACTTGTTCGCCAACTGGCATCCGAAGCGACCCAGACGGGGTCTCCGCTTTGAGGGATCATTGTCAATGAAAACGCGATCGCAGACGGTCCGGGGACGCCGGTTGCTTTCACCTCAATCACGTTGTCGCCAGCAAGCATCATGCTGGTGACATTCACTTCCGCGGGAGCAACATAGGCCGCAAGATTCAAGGCCCGTTTACCGTTGATCTCAATTTCAACCGCGGCAAAATCTGCCACGACGCGAATGGTTGCGTTTTGAATTTTGTCATTAACCACGAATGATCTTCGCGCGGCAAAATCAGTTTCACCGAGCCGGTCATTGTCCGTCGCCCAAATCCAGTCCGCGTTTGGCGAATCGGCAATCGTTGGCTCGAAGAACATCAACGACATACACGCCGAAACCAGGAACGTGGCCACCAATGTCCGCGATGACGCGAAACCAAGCCGACGCTCTCCCGCAAATTTTTGCCGAAAGCACGCAATGCAACAAAAAGTTATGCAGCACCCAGCAACTGGCGGTTGTCTTTGTAAAAACTTCCGGCACAAGTAGTTCATCTTGATTGCCTTACGCGTATCTCGTTCACTCGCCAGAAACCAGCTCGACGAGTCACTCAAAGTGAAGTTGGGAATCGAATCTTTTGTAGCAAGTTACCGGATCAAATCAGGCTGAGCAAACAGAAATCGCGATCGCTCGCCTCTCCAGATTTCGTATGCGGATGCGAAGAGATACAAAAAAGAATGCCCAGATCCAACAAATGCGAGCACCTGCCATTGAGATCGCGAATGTCACAGATCGTGATTACAAAGACGGTGCGATTGCGGATAAGCTGATCGAAACTTTTCAGCGACTGTCAAAATCTGATCCGCCTTTTTTTGGCGACTGCTTTCACACGGCCAATGGATTTGGTTCTTCTTGAATTTTAGTGGCAAGGGTGAGGTTCGATTTCGGTCTTTCGACCTCGGAACAGGGCGGTGGATTTTTGAGGGCATCCGCTCCTGCGTCCAATGATTTGGCAGCAGACGTTGAAACGTGGTACTCTCGTCAGTGCC
>Ga0105050_10008929_pt1 | contig 11378 bp, 7 predicted proteins | sample FRY01_FD_78088 | JGI IMG/M metagenome (GOLD analysis project Ga0105050, IMG submission 78088) | Freshwater microbial communities from Lake Fryxell liftoff mats and glacier meltwater in Antarctica - FRY-01 | ecosystem: Environmental > Aquatic > Freshwater > Ice > Glacier meltwater ... | reverse complement strand
CTGCTCGCGGTGCTGGCCGAAGCGGTCGTGCTCGGCCGCTCCGGCGCGGTGCTGCGGGGCGGCACGGTGCTGGGCGACACGCTGACCCCGGGCGCCCCGTCGCCGGTGGCCGCACTTCCGGCGACGCACCGGATCGAGGGCCGGGGCTTCCTGGGGGTCGGCCCGGGCTGGGAGGCCGACCCGCACGGCATGGCCACCATCCTGCCGCGCCTGGTCGCCTGCGCGCGGTTGCGACGGCAACACCCGGATGTGCGCCTGCTGCTGCCGGAGGCGGCCACCGCCCCCTGGCTGCGCGAGATGCTGGCGCTGCTGGGCCTGGAGTCGCACGTGGCCTGGCTGCCCGACGCGCCGGTCGCCTGCGCCGGGCTGGTGGTGACCAGCCGGTTCGGCACCGACGCGGTCTCACAGTTCGCCCATGGCGCCGCCCTTGCCCTGGCGGCGCTGGTGCCGCTGGCCCCAGCCGGCCCGCGGCTGGTCTATCTGCGCACCTCCGCCACCACCGGGAAGCTGGCCAACGAGGCGGCGGTGGCTTCGTGCCTGGCCGCGCGCGGCTTCGCGGTGCTGAATGCCGACGCCGCGACCCTGGCCGAGCGCATCGCCGTGCTGCGCCACGCCGGCGCGGTGGTGGCCGCGCAAGGCCCCGCGCTGGCGGAAATCGCCTTCTGCCCACCGGGTGCCGCGGTGCTGGAACTCGTGGGCCCGGCCGACCCCTCGCTGACCTATTGGTCGATCGCCTCCTGCGCCGGCCTGCACTACGGCTACGTGGTCGGCGAGGCGGTGGGGCTGGCGGTGCCGGGCGGCGCCTACGAGGTACCGCTGGCGATGCTGGACCACGCCGCCGGGATGATGTCCGGCCCGTAGCCCCCTCCCTCGCGGAAGGGGGCCCGGGATCGGCTCAGGCGCTCGTCACGTGCACGACGCCGGCGGCCATGCGGTTGATCGCCATGACCTCCTCGCCCATCACCGCCTCGGCCTTGACCAGCTGGGCGGCGACATTGGCCATCAGCTCGCGCGACACCGCCTCGGCCTGCTGCGTCGGCTCCCGGTCGGAGATGGTGACCGTGTTGATCAGGTCGACCAGCGTGTCGTTCAGCCCCGCGGGGTTGCGCAGCCCATCGCGCGGGGACTGGCGGTGCACATCGACCAGCACGCCCTCGACGGCCGCGAGCGTGGCGCTGGCGGCCTTGGCCTTGTCGGCCAGCTCCCCTGGCCCGGCGCCTTCGGCCAGCGCGCCGAGCTGCTTGCGGGTTCGCCGCAGGCGCCCCACCGCCCGGTTCAGCGCATCGAGCGAGGCGAACAGCTCCTGCAGCAGGGCGAACTGCGCCCTGTGCTGCGCCGGGGTCGTGGGCAGGCGTGGGTCCTTCACGATGGTGAACGGCTGCAACTGCGTGGCGCCGCCCGTGGTCATCTCCAGCGCATAATCGCCAGGGATGGCCAGCGGTCCCGGCGTGATGTCGGCATCGGCCACCAGCGCCTTGGGCTTCGGCAACCCGAGGCTGTTGTCCATCTTGGCCGGGCCAGGATAGCGCATGTCCCAGACATAGCGGTTCAGGCCCGGCTTGGTCGGCGGGCGCTTGGGCGCCGGCACCTTGCTGTCGTCGCTGGCGTAGCTCACGATCTCGGCGCCGGCGGCGTCGCGGAAAGTCAGCTTCACCGGGAGGCTGTGGTCGGCGGCCAGCCAGTACCAGACCAGGGTGCCGAAGGGCGGGTTCTCGCCGATGTCCAGGTGCTCGCGGATTTTGGTGCCGTCCGGCGTCTCCTGGTGAACAATCGCCCCGCCGATGCCGAACACCAGCTGGAACGACACCGGCCCCTTCGCCCCGCCCAGCGCGCCATGGTGCATGCGCGTGCGGATGGTCTTGCGCGGCGGCAGCAGGGCGGGGCCGCTGTCGCCGGCCGGCAGGCTGCGCAGCGCGGTCAGGTCGTCCAGGATCCAGAACGCCCGCCCATGGGTGCCGGCGATCAGGTCGTCGTGCTTGATCTTCAGGTCATAGACCGGCACGACCGGCAGCCCGCCCGGCAGCCGCTTCCACGTGGCGCCATCGTCCAGGGTGAAGAACACGCCGGTCTCCGTGCCCGCGAACAGCAGGCCCTTGCGCACCGGGTCCGCGCGCAGCACCCGGGTAATCTCGCCGTCCGGGAAGGTGCCGTTGATCGACTGCCAGGTCCGACCGCCATCGGTGGTGCGGTACAGATAGGGCCTGTAGTCGGACAGCTTGTAGCGCGTCGCCGCGACATAAACCGTGTCGGCCTCGTGCGGCGAGGGCTCGACGCAGCCGACATAGGCCAGCTCCGGCAGGGTCGGCGGCGTCACGTTCGACCAGGTGTTGGCCCCCGCCCGCATCACATGCACCAGGCCGTCATCGGTGGACGCCCACACCTCGCCCTTGCGGTGCGGGCTCTCAACCACGCTGGCGGTGGTGGCATGCACCTCCGCACCTGCGCTCTCGCGCGTGATGTCGCCGCCCGAATGGCCCTGGCGGGACTTGTCGTTCAGCGACAGGTCCGGCGAGATCGGCTCCCACGACTGACCCTCATTGGTCGAGCGGAACACCACGTTGCCACCGGCATACAGCATGTCCGGGTCGTGCGGGGAGAACACGATCGGGAAAGTCCAGGCGAAGCGGTACTTCAGGTCGCGCGGCGCAACGCCGGTGGATTCCTCCGGCCACACGTTCACCAGCGAGATCTGGTCGGTGGCGTAGTCGTAGCGTTGCAGCGCGCCGGCGCCGCCCGGGCTCGATCCGACCGCGCCGCAGAACACCACGTCGGGGTTGTTCGGCTTCACCGCGATGAACCCGCTCTCGCCGGTGCCGGGATAGCTGCAATCACCCAGCGAGATCGCCCCCCACACCGCCATGTTCGGCACGGCGATGGAGGTATTGTCCTGCTGCGTGCCATACACGCGGTACGGATACCGGTCATCCACGTCGATGCGATAGAACTGGCCGGTCGGCTGGTTGTAGATCGTCGACCAGGTATAACCGCCGTTGAACGTCACCTGGGCGCCGCCGTCATTGCCCTCGATCATCCGGCTGCTGTCGCGCGGGTCGATCCACAGATCGTGGTTGTCGCCGTGGGAGGTGTTGATCTCGGTGAAGTTCGTGCCGCCATCAGTGGATTTCCACATGGCAAGGTTGGTCACATACACCGTGTCGCCATGGCTCGGGTCGGCGAACACGTGGGTGTAATACCAGGGCCGATGCATCAGGTCGCGGCTGGCCTGGGTCTGCGTCCAGCTCGCGCCGTGGTCGTCGGAGCGGTACAGGCCGCATTGATCCCCTTCCGCCTCCACCAGCGCCCACACCCGCCCGCTGCGCGCCGGCGACACGGTCACGCCGATCTTGCCCAGCGGGCCGGTCGGCAGCCCCCGGTTGCGCGAAATCTCCGTCCAGGTGTCGCCCCCGTCAGTCGACTTGAACAGCCCGCAGCCCGGCCCGCCCGAGGAGATGTTCCAGAAATTGCGCCGCGTCTGCCAGATGCTGGCGTAGAGAACCCGCGGGTTGCCCGGGTCCATCGACATGTCAACGGCGCCGCTGTCCTCGTCGCGGAACAGGATCTTCTGCCAGGTCCTGCCGCCATCCGTGGTGCGGTACACGCCGCGCGCCTCGTTCGGGCCGAAGATGTCGCCGAGGGCTGCGATATAGACGATGTCGGGGTTGGTCGGGTGGATCAGCACGCGGCCGATATGCTTGGTGTCCTTCAGCCCCACATTGGTCCAACTGCGGCCCGCATCCGTGCTTTTGTAAACGCCGTCGCCGTACGACACGTCCAGCCGGATCGTGGTCTCGCCCATCCCGGCATAGACCACGTTGGAATCAGACCGCGCCACCGCAATGGCGCCCACCGCGGCGGTGGCGAGGTAGCCGTCGGAAACGCAGCGCCAATGCTGGCCGCCGTCCGTGGTCTTCCAGATGCCCCCCGCGCAGGCGCCGAAGTAGAAGGTCATCGGGTGGTTGAAGTCGCCAGCCACGGCCACCACGCGCCCACCGCGCGAAGGCCCGATGGAGCGCCACTTGAGGCCGGCGAGCGAGGCGTCGAGAGAGATGTCGTTCATGGCGGGTCCCGAACTGATGCGCGATGGCCAAACAGTGCGGCGGTTCGCCATGGCTGGCAACGGTGGTGGCACCTGCTTGACCGGCCAGGGCGGCGGGCGGAGGCTGGATGCATGTCCAGCATCGCCCAGGTTGCCGTCGCGACCCGTCCGGAACGCCTGTGGGCGGCGCTGCTGGCGGCCACGCTGCTGAACCTGCCGCTGGGCTCGGTCTATTCCTTCAGCGTGTTCCTGCGCCCGATCGAGCAGGAGTTGGCGATCCCGCGCTCGGCGCTGTCGCTGGTGTTCGGCCTGGCCACGGTGGGCTTCACCGTGGGCTCCGTGGGCGCCACCTTCCTGTTCCGCGTGGCCTCCGCCCCCATCCTGGTGTTCGCCGCCGCCGCGGTGGCTGCGTGCGGCATCGCCGTGGCGGCAACCGCCACCGGCATGGCCCAACTCCTGCTCGGCTACGGCGTGGTGTTCGGCACCGGCGGCGGGGTCGCCTACATCCTGCTGCAGCAGGGCGTGAACATGCTGGTGCGCCGGCGCCAGGGCCTGGTGAACGGCTACATCGTCAGCCTGTATCCGCTCGGCGCGATGATCGCGACCCCCGTCTTCCACTGGTCCAACGAAAGCTTCGGCTGGCGCACCACGCTGGCCGGGCTGGCCGTGGCGCTGGTGGCGTGCGGCGCGGCCGCGGCCCTCCTGGCACGCCACGGCGGCGCCCGGCTGGCCGCCCCCGCCGGTAGCGCCGCCGCCCGCCCCGCCCTCCTCGGCATGACCTTCCTGAAGCTGTCGGCCACCTTCTTTCTCGCCGCCTCAGCCGGCCTGATGGTGCTCAGCCAGGCGCGCGAGATCGTCGCCGCCTATGGCGGGGCGGCAGCACTCGCGGTCGGCGCCACCACCGGGATCACCGGCGCCATCGCGCTGGCCCGCATCTCCGGCGGCTGGCTGGTGGACCGCTTCGCAGTGCCGCACGTGATGTGCGCCGCCCACGCCCTCGCCCTGGCCGGCGGCGTGCTGCTGACCCTGTTCCCCTCGCCCGCGACGGCCGTGATCGGCCTCGGCATGGTCGGCATGGGCTACGGCTTCGTCTCCGGCTCCACCGCCGGCGGCATCGGCATCTATTGGCCGGCGGCCGATTTCGGGCGCGTGGCCGGGCGCACCTACATCGCCTGGTGCCTGGCCGCCGTCAGTCTGCCGGTGCTGGCCGGCACCCTGTTCGACCTCACCCGCGGCTACAGCACGGCCGTGATCATCGCCACCGCCGCCAACCTGCTCGGCATGGCCACCGCCCTCACCCTCCCGCGACGCGGCTGGCGCGCGTAGCTACTCCGCCGCAACGGCGAACTGCGCAGCATGCAGCGCGCGATACACCCCGCCCTTCTCCAACAATTCCCGATGTGTGCCCTGCTCGGCAATCCCGTCCTCGGTCACCACCAGGATGCGATCGGCATTGCGGATCGTCGCCAGCCGATGCGCGATCACCAGCGTCGTCCGCCCCTGCGCCAGCTCCGCCAGCGATTGCTGGATCGCCTGCTCGGTGGCGGTATCAAGCGCGCTGGTGGCCTCGTCCAGGATCAGAATCGGCGGGTTCTTCAGAAAGATCCGCGCAATCGCCAGCCGTTGCTTCTGCCCGCCGGAAAGCTTCACCCCGCGCTCGCCGACCAGCGTATCCAACCCCTGTGGCAACCGCGCTATCATCTCGTCCAGCCGCGCCCGGCGCGCCGCCTCCAGGATCTCCGCCTCGCCCGCACCAAGCCGCCCATAGGCGATATTGTCGCGGATCGAGCCGGCGAACAGGAACACGTCCTGCTGCACAATGCCGATCTGCCGCCGCAGCGAGGCCAGCGTCATGTCGCGCACGTCCACCCCGTCGATGGTGATCCGCCCCGCCTGAACCTCGTAGAAACGCGGCAGCAGCGCGCAGATCGTCGTCTTCCCCGCCCCCGACGGCCCCACCAGCGCCACCGTCTCCCCCGCGCGCACGCCGAGCGAAAGCTCGCGCAGCACCGGCCGCGCCGCGTCGTAGCCGAACCCCACCCCTTCGTAGCGCACCTCGCCCCGCAGCCCGCCCACCTCCCGCGCCCCCACCCGGTCGGCGATATCCGGCTCGGTCGCCATCAGGTTCAGATAGCTGCGGAACCCCGCGATCCCCTTCGGATAGGTCTCGATCACCGCGCTGATCTTCTCCAGCGGCCGGTAGAACACCCCCACCAGCAGCAGGAACGCCACGAAATCGCCCAGGCTCAGCGTGCCGCGCACAATCATGAATGCGCCCGCCAGCATCACCACCACCTGAACCGCGCGCATCGCCACGTAGTTCAGCGTGATCCCGGCGGCCATCAGCCGGTAGGCATCCAGCTTCACCCGCCGATACTTGTCGTTGTCCACCGCGAACAACCGCCGCTCGTGGTCCTCGTTGGCGAAGGCCTGCACAACGCGGATGCCGCCCACCGTCTCCTCGATGCGCGCGTTGAAGGCATGCACGCGCCTGAACAGCGCCTGCCAGTTCGCCGTCATCCGCCCGCCATAGCGCGCCACCACGAAGGCCGCCGCCGGCACGATGGTCGCCGCGATCAGCGCCAATTGCGGGTTGATGACCGTCATCAGCGTGAACGCCCCGGCAAAGGTCAGGATGGCGATCAGCAAATCCTCGGGCCCGTGATGCGCCACCTCGCCGATCTCCTCCAGGTCCTTGGTCACCCGCCCCACCAGGTGCCCGGTCTTCTGGTTGTCGTAGAAGCTCAGCGACAGCTTCTGCAGATGGTCGAACGCCCGCCGCCGCAGTTCCGTCTCGATGGCAATGCCCAGCACATGGCCGTAATAGGTCACGATCGCCATCAGCCCGGAATTGAGCAGATACACGACGAACAGCCCCGCCATCGCCACCGTGATCACATACAGGTCCTGCTGCGGCAGCAGGTGGTCGATCACCCCCCGCACCGCCATCGGAAACAGCAGTTCCAGCACGCCCGACAACGCGGCGCAGCCGAAGTCGAGCGCCAGCAGGCGCCGGTGGGGGCGGTAGTAGCGCAGGAACTGTCGGATCATGCCTCCCAGGTAGGCAAAAGCGCCCCCGATGTCGATGGAATGTTGCAGTGGTCCACGCCAGGCCGGCGCGCATGGACTGGCGGGCCTGCCAACCGCCCCCATCTCCGCCCCATGAAGCTGCCCCGCCGCACCCTCCTGGCCCTCCTCGGCACCACGCCCGCCCGGGCCGACACCCCGCTCGCCCTGCTGGCCCGCCCCGGCCATCTCGCCATCATGCGCCACGCCGACGCCCCCGGCGGCGGCGACCCCGGCGCCTTCCGGCTTGACGACTGCACCACCCAGCGCAACCTCGGCCCAATCGGCCGCGCCCAGGCCACACGCCTCGGCGAACGCCTGCGCGAAGCCGGCATCGGCCAGCTGCGGGTGCTGACCAGCCAATGGTGCCGCAGCCGCGAGACTGCCCGCCTGCTCGGTGTCGGCCCTCCCGAAGACCTGCCGATCCTGAATTCCTTCTTCGCCGACCGCCCCGCCGGCCCATCGCGCACCGAGGCCCTGCGCGCCTGGATCGCCGACGCCGCGCTGGACCGGCCCACCCTGCTGGTCACGCACCAGGTGAACATCACCTCGCTCACCGGCATCTTCCCCGCCTCCGCCGAGCTCCTGGTGCTGCGGCGCGAACCGGCGGGCGTCGCGGTCGCCGCCCGCCTGCCACCGGCTTGACCCCACCACCCACTCGCCAGGGATCGCCCGCCCCGCGCGCGCGTTGACCCCCCGACAGCGGAGGGCACACCCGATGGCACACACGCTCACCTACGGCTTCGCAACCCGACGCGACGCCGAACTCGCCCTGGAACACCTGGTCCAGGAACATCGCATCGACCGCGCCGCCATCACCCTGCACGCCGCCGGCCCGGACAACACCGCCGGCGAACGCGCCGCCGGGGCCGATGTCGAAAGCGGCCACCCCGGCGTGGAGAGACACGGAACCCCCTCCCTGCACGGGCCGATCGCGCTACGCGTCATTTGCTCCGCGAGCCAACACCCCACGGTCGAGGCCGCGCTGAAGGAAGCCGGCGGGAGTGCGCGCTGAAGGAAGAATATTCTTTTTCTGAAGAAAAAGAAGCAAAAAGACTTCTATCCATTTGCATCCTGCCTAGATGACCTAGCACGGCACAAACAGATAGAAGTTTTTTGGTTCTTTTTTACAAAAAAAACTTCTTACCTATACTCGATCCGAGGATCGATATACGCGTAAAGCACGTCCACCATCACGTTCATCAGCACGTAGATCACCAGCACGAACAGTATGCAGCCCTGGATCAGCGGATAGTCCCGCACCCCGATCGCCTGGATCAGCAGCCGCCCGATGCCCGGATAGGTAAACACCGCCTCCGTCACCACCGTGCCGCCCACAAACGCCGCCAGCATCAGCCCCACGATCGTCACGAACGGCAGCAGCGCGTTGCGCATCACATGCCGCCCCACCACGTCCCGCTCCGGCAGCCCCTTGCTGCGCGCCGTGCGCACATAGTCCGCCTTCAACTCCCCCAGCAGCGAGGCCCGCAGGAACCGCGCGAAGATGCCCGACACATAAACCCCGAGCGTCAGCGCCGGCAGCAACAGGTTCCGCACCGCCCCCAGCGGGTCCTCCAGGAACGAGACATAGGTCGAAACCGAAGGCAGCCAGCGCAGCTCCACCGCGAACAGCAGGATCAGCAGGATGCCCAGCCAGAACGTCGGCACCCCCAGCGCCAGCGCGCTCCACGCCGACAGCACCCGGTCGATCCAGCTCCCCGGCACCAGCGCGCTCACCACCGCCACCGGCACCCCGATCACCAGCCCCACCACGATCGCCGCCAGCCCCAGCTGGATCGTCGCCGGCACCCGCGCCATGATCAGGCCCCACACCGGCTCCCGGCTCTGGATCGACAGCCCGAAATCCCCCACCACCGCCCCGCGCAACCAGCTCCAGTACTGCTCGTACAGCGGCCGGTCGAGCCCAAGGCGCGTGATCGTGTCCTGGATCTGCTCCGGCGTCGCGTTCTCACCCACGATCGCGCCCACCGGCGAGCCCGGCACCGCATACACCATCGCCCAGATGCCGATCGAGGCCAGGAACAGCACCGGCACCAGCTGCGCCAGGCGGCGCAGGATATAGGTCGTCATCGCTGGCCCCGCTTCATCGTTGGCCCTGCCTCAGTTCGGCGGCCTCGGCCGCGTCCTCCTCGACAATCTCGCGCCGGTCCTCCAACACGCTCGCCAGCACCCGCCCCAGCGTATCCAGCGACAGGATGGTCAAGGTCAGCGCGATGCCCGGCAGCACCGCATAGGTCGGCGCCTCGTGCAGATAGGATTTGCCGGTCCGCAGCATCTCCCCCCACGACGGCGTCGGCGGCGGAATGCCCACGCCCAGGAACGCCAGCGCCGCCTCCAGCAAAATCGCCACCGACGACAGGATCACCACCTGCACCAGGATCGGCGACCACGCGTTCGGCAGCACCGTGCGGAACATGTTGTAGCTCGCCGAGCCCCCCAGCGCCTCCACCGCCAGCACGAAGTCCCGCTGCCGCAGGCTCAACACCTGCGCCCGCGTAATCCGCGCGAAGCCCGGAATGCCGGTAACCCCCACCGCCACCAGGGCTGCCATCTGGCTGCGCCCCAGCACCGCGATCATCGCCATGGCGAACAGGATGCCCGGCAGCGCCAGCATCACGTCCACCACCCGCATCAGCACCGCATCGCGCCAGCCGCCGAAATACCCGGCCACCAGCCCGATCGGCACCCCGATGAGCCCCGCAATCAGCACCGCGCCCGCCGCCGTCAGCAACGAAGTCCGCGCGCCATAGATCACCCGCGCCAGGATGTCGCGCCCCAGCTCATCGGTCCCGAACCAATAGGTCGCACCGGGCGGCTCCAGCGAGGCCGCAAGGTCCTGGTACAGCGGATCGAGCGGCAACAGCCACTCCGCGGTCAGCGACACGAAGATCGTCACCGCCAGGAACACGACGCTCACCAACGCCGCCGGCCGCGCCAGCACCCGCCCCGCAGTGGCGCGCGCTCGCCGCAACCCCCCGCTCACGATACCGCCTCGGCCACCGGCGCCGTCACCCGCGGCCCGGCAAAGTGGCAGGCCACCCGCGTCGGCAGCCCCGGATAGTCGCGGAACGCCGGCGCCTCCTTCGCGCAGCGCGCCTCGGCGCGGAAGCAGCGCGGATGAAAGGTGCAGCCCGAAGGCGGCCGCGCCGGGCTCGGAATATCGCCCTGCAGCACGATCCGCCCGGTATGCCCCCGCCGCGCCGGGTCCGGCACCGGCACTGCCGACAGCAGCGACTGCGTGTAGGGATGGGTCGGCTGCTCGTACAGCGTGTGCTTGCCGCTCTGCTCCACGATCCGCCCCAGATACATCACCGCCACCCGGTCGCAGATATGCCGCACCACGCTCAGGTCATGGGCGATGAACAGATAGGCCAGGCCAAGCTCCTTCTGCAGGTCCTGCAACAGGTTGACCACCTGCGCCTGGATCGAAACGTCCAGTGCGGCCACCGGCTCGTCCAGGATCAGCAGCTTCGGCGCCAACGCCAGCGCCCGCGCGATCCCGATGCGCTGCTTCTGCCCGCCCGAGAACTCCGCCGGATACCGCCCCAGCATGGTCCGCGACAGGCCCACCAGCTCAAACAGCTCCGCCACCCGCCGCATCCCGCCCGCCTCGTCGAACAGCCCATGGATGCGCAGCGGCTCGGCCACGATCTCGCCCACCGTCTTGATCGGATTCAGCGAGGCATAGGGGTCCTGGAAAATGTACTGCATGTTCCGCCGCGCCCGCCGCAGCGCCGCCGGCCCCATCGTCGTCACCTCCTCGCCGCCGAACCGGATCGAGCCCCCGGTGGCACGGATCAGCCCCATGATCGCCCGCCCGGTCGTCGTCTTGCCGCAGCCGCTCTCCCCCACCAGCCCCAGCGTCTCGCCCGCCCGCACCTGCAGGCTCACCCCATCCACCGCCCGCACCGTCCCGGTCTGGCGCCGCAGCAGCCCGGTGCGGATCGGGAAATACACCTGCAACCCCGCCACCTCCAGCAGCGGCACCCCGTCGCCCACCACGCTCGCCGCGGCCGCCACCACCACCGGCGCCGCCTCCTCCAGCAGCGCCTGCACCTCGTCCGGGAAATGGCATGCCGTCGCCCGCCTTTCGCCCAGCGCCACCAGCGCCGGCTCCTCCGCCGAACACACCGCCCGCCCTTGCCCGATCGGGCAACGCGGATGGAAGGTGCAGCCGCTCGGCAGCCGCGCCGGCGCCGGCGGCTGGCCCGGGATCGGCACCAGCCGGTCCGCCACCACATCCAACCGCGGCAGG
>Ga0105050_10008917_pt1 | contig 11390 bp, 6 predicted proteins | sample FRY01_FD_78088 | JGI IMG/M metagenome (GOLD analysis project Ga0105050, IMG submission 78088) | Freshwater microbial communities from Lake Fryxell liftoff mats and glacier meltwater in Antarctica - FRY-01 | ecosystem: Environmental > Aquatic > Freshwater > Ice > Glacier meltwater ... | reverse complement strand
GTTGGATGGGGCATGACCGTCGTCGTGGCGTGCCTTACACTTGGATTGTGGGCCATCTCGCGGATGGAAAGGGTCGAACATCACCGCGATCGTTCCTTGCCGCAGTCCGTGCAGCGGCCTTAGACACCCAGGAACGCTACCCTGACCACGAATGGCCTCTCCATTTCGAGAGCATCAAACGCGGTGTTCAAAGCGCATCACAGATTCGTGTGGCTGAGTTGGCCGAGGACTTTCCTTGGGTGACCGCGGTCATGGCGCCGCTGCGCGGAATGAATGTTCCTTGTGAATTCAACGATATCAAAAAGATTTGGTCCGAGTCGTTTCCAAACGGACTTCCCATCATCGAGGGTGATTCGGAAGCTAAGCTTCCCCCGCCGCATGGCGACAGCTGGCAAGGACTCGCAGACGACCTCGTCCGTCTAGGCGTTTTTGAGAACCTGCGCGGCGATCGGATTAACCTGCCCGACCTCTATCGTATCGGCTTCGGGCTCGGGCGTCGTGGCGGGGTCCGCCCCGTCCGGACGGCGTGATATGCGTGGCGCTGGTGAGCAAAGATGATGCAACTCAAGCAAGTTCAATCCAGCCACAAGGGGCACGAACCATGACGAGCCTTTTGGGTTTACGCGTTCAGAATTTTGGGACCATCGGCGATGTGCGCCTAGGCCAGGTGGGGCCCGGTAGAGGCAAGCCGTTGCGGGGGCTCGTTTGCCTTATCGGCCCCCATAATAGTGGCAAGTCAACCTTACTGGATGTGTTCCGCTTCTTAGCGGATTGCTTGATGGAGGGGGTCGAGACTGCTTGCAATAAGCCGCACCGGGGTGGCTACGACCGTATCCACAATGCCGAGGCGAACGGCCCGATGTCGTTTCAACTCTACTACCGAGAGTGGAAAGGGGCCAAGCCTATCACCTACGAGCTTGTCATTGACACGCGCAACGGGCGTCCTGTGATAGCATCTGAAACGCTTTTGCAGCGTCGCAGAGGTTCGGACAACGGCCCCCCCCGACCCTTTGCCTTTTTGGAGCTTTCCAATGGCATCGGCAAAGTGTGGCCTGGCGAGGCCCCAGAGAACGCGGAAGCAGAGGTGGAGGAGGACGCTAACGGTGTGGATGTCAACCTCGCCAACCTGACACAGCTTGGTATCATGACCTTTGGTCGGCTCAAAGAATACCCGCGCATCAGCAGGTTACAGCGATTTATTGAGGCCTGGTACCAGTTCGACTTCGTGCCTGAGGCGGCGCGGTCTTTGCCGCCAGCCGGCGCACAGCCTCACCTAGATCGCACCTGCGCGAATCTCGCAAATTACGCTAGATTTATTAGTGACAAATATCCGCGTGTTCACGAGACCATCGTCGATGAGTTGACTGTAAATGTTCCTCATCTTTGGTTGATGGGGAATTGGGAGACCTTGGATAAACGTCAGCTTCTTCACTTTCACGAGGGCCGCGAGGACGATCCATCCTTTCCCTCGCATATGTCGGACGGTACGTTGAAGCTGTTAGCGTATCTGCTCTTATTCAAAGACCCAAAGCCCCGTTCATTGATGTGTATCGACCTGCCCGAAAGCCACATCTATCCACTGTTCCTCTTCAGTCTAGTCGAGAAATTTCGTGAATACATGGACCGCGGTGGTCAGCTCTTTATCAGCACCCATTCACCAACCCTCGTAAACGCTCTACTTCCAGACGAGGTTTTTTGCATCTCAAAGGAATGGGGCATCAACAGGATTCGACGTGTCGCCGACAATCCGAAGGTCATGACTTTCGTGAAAGCAGGCGAAACTCTCGGCTCTCTGTGGCAGAGAGGGCTCCTTGGAGGGTCGATATATCAATGATATATCAATGACATATCAATGAGTTGGGCAGCTTTTCTTGAAAGCCAGTTCCTCTGTGTCAATGACGGCGCTACGTGCGCCCCAACTTGGGGCGAAGCCACCAATGACCGAATATAAGGAGTCCCAATGAATACACCCTGGGCAAATAACCCGGTCTCGGCAGCCCTTGAGGCGGATTTGCGGACATCGGTCCGCCGCCAAGGGGTCGTCGTCTGGCTGGACCAAGCCGGGCACTACACTCCTTTTGTAGAGCAACTAATCCAGGCGCGGGCCTCGAACCTAATCCCATACGAGGTGCGGGCCTTTCGAGGCAGTCACCTTGCCCTGATGATGGCCCTTGAGGGCATCGCCGGCGGTACCGAGAAAACGCAAATCGTCATTCATCTTCCCGGATTCAATGAGGAAACTGTTCGCACGACGCCTCTTCTGGAGCTGTATTCGGCGGGCGTCCGCTATCGTAAGGCCCTCGAGACGCTGGTGACCGACGCAGCGGCCGGGCGGGTGCGCCCCGAGCAGATCGCGGCCTTCAAGACCCAGCCCGACTTGTCCTTGGCCGGGGCGGACGCTTGGCTATCGGCGCTGCTTGGAAACACCGAGGGTGGCCTCGCCGCGCAGCTGGTCGCGATGACGCCTCAGGCGGTCTTTGATGACCTTCTAAGTGGCGGCTTTGTCGCGGGGCGTATCGCCGGTATCGAGGCGCAGTTTGCGGACGAGGAGGCCCTTTGGCAGCGCCTAACCGTATGGATTGGCTTGCCCGAGTCGTGGCGCGATACGACCCTGCCGCCGTCACGGCCCCGGGCCGAGGATGTGGCGTTCGCGGCGGCGAGCTGGGCGCTCTGTGTGGAATATGTGGATGACCTCAAACGCGAGCCGGTCAGCGTCCACCTGGCCACTGTCGCATCCCTACCGAGGCCAGTCATCGATACGTGCCGGGCCGTCGCGGCCCATTTGCGCGAGAGGCACGCGAGTTTCTATCAGCGGACGGCGGACGAGACCGAGGCCCTGCTGGCCGATGAGGTCGAGGCGGCCAAGGCCGAGGACCTCGGCAAGATCGACACCTTCCGTTTCGAGGAGGATAAAGTCCTAAAAGCCGCGCTGGCGGCCCTAGAGCACGCGGAATGGAACGCGGCCTTTGAGTGGGCCGAGCTGCGAGTGGAAGCCAAGATGGAGGCTAAGGCCAAGGGAGGGTCCTTCTGGCTTCGGGACGACCCGACGCGGCAGTCGGCTTGGCAGCTGATTGTCGACGCGGCCCGTTTGGGGCAAGCCGTCGTGCGGGCCGGGCCGCGTCTCGGGTTAGCGACAAGCGCCGCCAGTGTGGAGGGCGCCATTGATGCCTATACCGCGCGCGGTGCGGCCGTGGACCATGCGCACCGCCAACTTGAACAGCGGAGGGTGGCGTTGCTCTATCCGCAGGTGCCCGAGTTCGAGACCCTGCGGGCGCGGCTGGACGGGATGCGCGGGGTCTGGCGCGTGTGGGCGGATGCTTGGGCGCGAGACTTCAACGCGCTGTGTAAGGCGCACGGCTTTTTGGCGGACACGGCCCACCAGCAGCGGACCTTATTCGACGAGGTGGTCAGGCCCTTGACTCAAGAGACCGGAACAACTGCGTTTTTCGTGGTCGATGCGCTGCGCTTTGAGATGGGCGAGGAGCTCTTTCGCCAGCTTGAGGGGACGCCGGCCACGACGGTGCAGCTAAAGGCGCGGTTGGCCGAGTTGCCGACGGTGACCGAGGTCGGAATGAACGTGCTGGCGCCGGTCGAAAGAAATGGGCGGCTGGCGATGGCGATGGCCAATGACATGGGGGGCGTGCTGGGCTTTCATGCCGGCGAGTTCCGGGTGTCCGACCCCGAGACACGAAGGCGCGCCATGCACGACCGGGTGGGCGGTGGTACCTGCCCGTGGCTGACCCTTGAAGAGGTCGTTTGCCGCGACAGCCTCTCGCTGAAACGTGCGGTGGCCCAGGCAAAACTTGTGGTCGTCCACAGTTTGGAAATCGACAACGCCGGGGAAAAAGGCGTGGGGCCGGCGGTCTTCGACGTGGTCATGCAAAAGCTGCGCGCGGCGTGGCGCCTATTGCGCGATGCGGGGGTGAGGCGCTTCGTCTTTACCAGTGACCACGGTTTTCTGTTGTTGGACGACAGCACGCTGTCTGCCCAAACCCACGGGCGCCGCATCGACCCCAAGCGGCGGCACATCTTTTCGCCGGTGGCGGCGGACCATGCGGGTGAAGTCCGGGTGGCTCTGGCTGACCTTGGGTACGAGGGCGTCACTGGCCATGTCATGTTCCCAGAGACGACGGCGGTCTTCGATACGGGCCGGCGATCGATGAGTTTCGTCCATGGTGGCAATAGCTTACAAGAGCGGGTCATCCCGGTTCTGACGGTGGTCCACCGCGCGCCGGCTGGGGGGATCACGCTGCAATACGGGATTTCGGCCGTGGCGCGCGAGGGCGTAAGCGGCATGCATTGCATTGAGGTCAAAGTAGAAGTGGAGGCGCAGAGCTCGCTGAACTTCGGAGGCGCTAAGGACGTCGAGCTAGCTTTGCGTGTGCCGGAAGACGATGGGGTTCAGGTCGAGTTGTGCCAAACGCGGGGCAAGGCACGCATCGCGGGCGGCGGGATATTCGCGACGGTGGGCGAGATCTTTGAGCTGTTCTTCCGACTATCGGGCGCGGTGGATGCCAGGGTCTTGGTCGAGCTGCATCATCCAAGCGCGGTGGCTGAGGTCGCGCCCTGTGTACCGGACGCGCGGTTTGCGGTATCGGCGACACGCACCGTTCCGACGTCGGGGGCGGCTCTGCCCGCCAAGACTGGGCTCAGCAATACCAGCTGGCTTGAGCAATTTGAGGACGCCGGGGTTCGCGAAGTCTTTTCGCACCTTATGGCGCACGGTACGGCGACCGAGAGCGAGATTGCGGGCATGTTAGGCAGCCCTCGTGCGGGGCGCCGCTTTGCCGGACAGTTTGAGGACTTGGCCAAAAAGGCCCCGTTCGCCGTGCACATTACGACAGTGGGCGGCGTGAAACGATATGTACGCGAGGGAAGAGCATGACGACATTGACCCCAAGGGACGTCGAGCACGTCTTTGAATCTCTTCGGAAAGGCCTCGTTCCCCAGCGCGGGATTGACGCCTTTGCCGTGGGCATCGAAAAACAGCGGGGCGAAATACACCGGCAGTTGGACCTCGCCAAAAATGGCGAAGGGACCATCAAGTTTTTACGTGGTGGCTACGGGTGCGGAAAGACCTTTATGGCGCGCCTCGCCGTGCTTGACGCCCAGGCCAAAGGCTTTGCCACCAGCTTTGTGGTCGTGTCCGATAACGACATGAGGTTTCATCGTTTCGACGATGTGTACCGCAAAGTCCTGACCGAGCTAGGCACGGCGAGCTGCCCGCGCGGAGCCCTCGGCGACATCTTGGACCGCTGGATAGGCCGCGTCGAAGACGGCCTTATCGCGGCGGGTGAGGACGAGGACGCACCGGACTTCGACGACAAGGTTCGCCATCGCCTCGACGAGGACCTCGCCTCGATGACGGGCGGCCGTGCGCCCCAAGACTTCATCCGCGTTATTCAGACAATCTTTGAGCTGAAACAAAAAGGCGACGTCGCCGAGGCCGGGGCGCTTATCTCGTGGCTATGCGGTAGCGGCAACGTAGCCGCGTCGGCGAAGAAGGCGGCGGGCATCAAAGGCGACATCGGCAGTCGCGATGCCCTCGACTATTTGCGAGGCGTGCTTGAGATCGTGAAAGCCGCCGGATATGCCGGTCTCATCGTGGTGATCGATGAAGCTGAAACGATCTTACGCATGCGTTCGGATTCGCGGGGCAAGTCTCTCAACGGGATTCGCCAAATCGCCGATGCGGCCAGCTCCTACCCCGGGATGCTGTGGGTCTTTACGGGAACGCCCGAGTTCTTCGACACGCGTCACGGGGTGCGGGGGTTGGCGCCCCTTGACGACCGGATCCGATTTCTAAAAGAGGGGCGCTTTGCAAGCCTTCGTCAGGCACAGCTTGAGCTGGTGCCCTTCAATGCGGAACGGCTGCGTTCCGTGGCGTTGCGCCTACGCGAGCTATTTCCCTCGGTAGACCGGGGACGTCTTGAGCAAAAGGTCAGCACGGCCTTCGTCGAGCGCCTGGTGGCTGACGTAACGGCGGGCTTTAAGGGGGATGTCGGGGTCGTGCCGCGCCAGTTCCTGCGCCAGTTTGTGACCCAGATGGATCTCGTCGAAGAACACGACGACTACGACCCAATGACCGAATATGGTTTTAAGGCCGAAGAGTTGAACTACGAAGAACAGCACGTCTTGGCGGGTGGCTCGATTGAAGGCGCTGGGGCCAATGGCGATGATGACGGGGCAGACGCCGGGCTGGTGCCAAGCGAGGACGTCTGGTGAGTGTCTTTGCCCGTTTTGCGCCGCGTTTACAGCAGGCCATCGTGGCGCGTCTGGGCTGGACCAGCCTAAGGCCCGTCCAAGAAGAGGCTGGCGAGGCGCTGCTAGCGGGCGACAACGCCATCATCTTGGCGCCCACGGCGGGGGGCAAGACCGAGGCCGCGATGTTCCCGATCCTATCGCAGATGGTGGACGACGGGCCTATCGGTGTGGGTGCGCTCTATATCGCGCCGATTAAGGCGCTGCTGAATAACCAAGCCGACCGTCTGGGGCTGTACACCGAGATGGTGGGGCTGCGGCGCTTCGTTTGGCATGGGGACGTGACGACGAGTGCGCGGCGCCAGTTCCTGCGCGAGCCTGCTGAGCTGTTGATGACGACCCCGGAATCACTTGAGGTGATGCTGGTGTCGCGCCGAGTAGATACGAACAAGCTCTTTCGGGACTTGCGGGTGGTGGTCGTCGACGAGATTCACGCGATGGCGGGGACGGACCGGGGCGCGCACTTAATCAGTGTTCTCGAAAGGTTGGCCGCGATTTCACGGCACGATGTACAGCGTATTGGGCTGTCGGCGACGGTGGGTAATCCAACGGATATTCTGCGGTGGGTGACGGGCACCTCGCGGCGTCAGGGGCGAGTCGTGGACCCGCCGCGAACGCCGTCGAAGCGCCAAGTTTTGATCGCGATGCGCGAGAATCTGGAGGCGGTCGCGCGGGATGCGGCGAAGTTGGCGCAGGGCAGCAAGAGCCTCTTCTTTTGCCAGTCACGCGCGATGACCGAGTCCGTGGCTGTGCAGATGCGGCGTATTGGGACGACGGTCTTTGTGCATCACAGCGCGGTTTCTCAGCAAGAGCGGGCTCTGGCGGAGGCGCGTTTTTATGAGGGGACCGACGCGTGTATTGTATGCACATCAACGCTTGAGTTGGGTATCGATGTAGGTGACCTCGACCGGGTGTTCCAGGCCGAGGCCCCGGCGACTGTGAGCTCGTTCCTGCAGCGCATGGGGCGTACGGGTCGGCGCGCGGGTAAGGCGTCGAATACGACGTTCTTCTGTGAGACCAGCGAATCGGTGCTGCTGGCGATCGCGCTGGTCGAGCTAGCCAAAACCGGATGGGTCGAAAGCATTCAAGTGAATCCGCGCTGTTGGACTGTGCTGATTCATCAGCTTTTGGCCTTGGCCCTTGCAAACGAAGGCGTGGGGGCCGAAGAGGCGTGGCGCCATATCTCGAAGGTACCGGACTTCCACGGGATTGGGCGGGATGAATACGACCGCCTCATTGAGTGGATGGTCGAGGACGAGGCATTCATCCTGACCAGCGGCCGGCTGGTGCTGGGGCCAAAGGCCGAAAAGCGCTTTGGTCGCAAGAACTTCATGGAGCTCTTCTCGGTCTTTACGGCGCCGCAGACCTATACGGTGCAGTCGCCCAATGGCCAGCCCATCGGGACTCTAGAGCAGGACTTCGTCGACAGGCTTGTCGACGGGATTAGCGCGTTCCTGCTTGGCGGGCGGGCCTGGGCGGTGGTGCATGTGACCCACGATGATAGGCGCGTCACGGTGGTACCGGCGCCGCGAGGCCGCGAGCCGGCCTGGGGCGGCGTGATGCCGCACTTCCTGGGGCTGGATATATGCCAGCGCATCCGTAGTTTTTTGCTATCGAAAGAAAGATTTCCGTACCTAGACGAGGCCGCAGCGGGGGTCTTGGAAAGGCAACGCGAGACCATGGTCGAGGTCTTGGTCCCCGGTCGCGGCGGCTTCGAGGTCGACCCCGACGAGCTACGCTGGTGGACCTTCGCGGGCGGGCGCATCAACATGACCCTGCGGGTGGCGCTAGAGGCGCTGCTGCCGGGCGGCAAGGTCATCGCGGACAACTTCCGCGTGCTGGTCCGCGGCGAGACCCTCGACGGCCAGCGCCTGCGCGAGGCCTTTGCGACCCTAGCCACGACCGAGTTCTGGGACGACGCGGTCCTGTGGAAAGAGATCGCCGAGAGCCTGCCCAACTACCGCATCAGCAAGTTCCAACCTCTGATGCCGCCCTGGATTGAGCGCGAGGTCATCGCGACCCACCTCTTGGATGTCCCGGGGACCATCGCCTGGCTTCAGACCCAACTCGGAGGCCGGGCCCGGCTGCCCGGGGCCCCTGCCCTTGGCCACACGCCGGCCTTGCCTTTGGCTACTGTGGGAGGCGCGCCCATCAGCTAGTCTGGCCGCAACTCGGCGCAGCCCCCTTTAAACAGACGACACCGCAGCAAACGACACCAGTCCCCACCTCCGCGACGCTTTAACCACACCTTTGCATCACTACTCGTCGCCAGCGGTGGGCTCCTTCGCTGGTTTGTAAGAGTCACGGATTCACCTGCCGAGCGCTTCGGCGTCGAGATAATCAAACCCAATAACAGTGCCGTCTGCAAGGGTCTGTCGCGCTGAGCGCAGCTCGAAACGGTTCTCGTGGTTGATGAAGCCCTCTGGACCGCCCGCAAGTGTCTCGATGATCACCTTGTCGGGCTCGAATGCCTCGGCCCCTGGAACGGAGTCGGGCGAGGTATGCTCGTCTAGGTGACGCCTCGCGCGCCTCTTTCGGATATTGCTTAGATCGGTCAAGAGGTCGATCGTGGTAGGCGTTCGGCTATAGTGTAGCTCCAGATCGATCTTCCGCTTGGCATCCCACGGGATCTGCATCCGGCTGAAAATCACGGATAGGAATCCGAATCTGGTTTTCTCAATACACTCGTCCAGAAAAGCTTTGTCGACCTTTGCCCGGATAATAATGGTGTAGGTCTCATGCCTTGCCGCACCTAGCCGGATCTCGACCTCGTGTGCATTCAAGTCGAGGCGGCTGGGGCCATACTCGCCGCGCTCAAGCGCATCTTCGCTAGCATCTTCTTCTAACACAATGGGCTTCTCTGGATGCCAAAACACGACCTTGGTCGTTCTCTCTTTCACAGGAGGCGCGCCCTGCGAGTCGGAAACCTCGCCAGTGTCACCGGGTACTGGCGAGGTTCCCGCGCTCTTCGCCTGTTCTCTAAGTGTTTCGAGGTCGCTGTGTGAAAAGCCCATCCGCGTTCCATCCGCTGATTTCTGGTAGGCTGAATCGAGCTCAAAGCCACGTGCGAGATTCAGAAACGTCAGCTCTCGCGATTCGAACTCCGCAATGATCGCTTCGTTGACGACCAACGCGTCGGCATCCCGGCTAAAGTCCTTCAAATTCCCAATGGCATCCGCAAGCCGGGTGGCACCGTAGCGGTCGGTGTAGTGTAGCTCGACCTCAATCGGCAACGACGTGTTCCAAGACTTGGAAATATGCCGAAAAATTCGACCATCGAGCCCGAACTGCTCCTCGGCGGCATAGCCTTTCAGGGATGCCAAGTCCATTTGAGCACGAAAGATAATCGTCGACGACTCATGGCTAGGTGGAACCAACCGGATCTCAGCTTCACGCACATCTAGCTCAACCCATGCGAGGTCGATACCGTCGATCAACTCGTCCGGTGACGAAGGCCGGGACAAGCGTACCGCCTCCTTTGGATACCAAAGAGTTACGTCCTTTGATTTCATCACGCGCTCCTGCTTCGGGTCTTGGCCCGAGCTGATATCCTCTGATAATTTAGAGGGCGTTTTGCCCACGGACGGAACCGAACTCGAAGTGACAAGCGCCTGTCCCTCGGCCTCGCCTTTGGATGGGGATTGCGTGACCTTGCATGCCACCAACCCAGATGCCCCAATGATGACGCCGGCTAGCATCCGTCTGCTATGTTTCGATACCATTTTCTCTCCATCCCTTTTCTAAATCGCAATTTCGCAGGTGTCGCCCAGGGAAACGCTTCCGGTGACACCTGCTGCTGCCGCTGCCCCTAAATGCTTTGCAGCAGTCAAGTTGAGCGTTATCACGGTCAACTTTAGAACACCACCAGTCAACGCGCCGGTCTTTCTGTCAAAAATAAGCCGCGGGTCAACTTGAACGGATGTCGATGCTGCCATATTGAAATTTGTCCGGGCTGCGGTTGCGGCAGGATCCGCAAAAGCAGCCTTTTGCTTGGCCAATACTCCGCCCATCGCATCAACGACAGATCGTGTAGCTAAGGCTGGGCCCCCCTTCAGCTGGAATGCCCAAGCCAGCCCGCGAAACGACGGCGCCAATGCGGCGATGGTTTGCGGAGCCGCCGATGCCGCCATCGTCGAGCGCTCGTTGAGGAAACTCGCGCCGATCTCGACGGTCGCTGGCTTGTAGGTACCCGTCATTGCGATAGTCCACGGGGGCGCGCGTAGGCGGCCAGTTATGACCTCGCTCTTTTCCGACCCAAGGCTCCATTCCTTTTCACCGACCTTGTCAGAGATGCTGTTGACAGAGTGTTGTCGTGTCACCTATTTAAAGGTGCAGAGCCGAATCCCGGCCACGCTACGTGATGGCGGAGGCGTAGGCTCCCATCACGCGCTGACCGGGACCTTGTCGCGCATAATGATGTAAAGCCTCCCCCAGGAGGGAGGCATCGGCACGTCGCCGACCGAGCGTAGGGTGGCGAGAGGGGAAAGTTAGACGCCCCCTCTCGCCGTGCTTTCTTTAACCTTGAAGAGCGAAAGAAGAAGCCCGGATGGAGTCATACGATCAACGCGCGACGTCAAGTCTTGGGTCGACGAGTTGCCGTCGGTCTCAGCCGTCAGGCCCCGGACATGCCCGTCCTGCGGGGCCGCGGGCCATCCAGAGGGGTCCGGCCCCGTCGTGCAGGGGCACGGCCCGCGCGAGCGAACCGTGCGTGGTCCCGGATCTGGGGACTCTCCGCCGGTCGTTCTCGTAATCTTGGTGCGTCGCTACCTCTGCAAAGCCTGCAACACCGCCTGCACTGTGGTCCCGCGAGGGATCGCCCCTGGCTACCAGTACGCGGGGTTCGCGAGCGCGATGGCCTTTGCGCTTTGGGGCATCGAGAGGCATTGCCCCGGCGTCGTGCGCGCCGCGGTGTCGCCGTGGCAGCTGGTGGGCGCAAGCCAGGTCGGACGGTGGCGCTCGCTTAGACGTTGGGTCCAGGCGGTGCGCGACGGGCGACTTTTTCCGGGCCTCCTCCTCGCCGATAGCGCTGCCCGAGCGCAGGCCGAGCGCGTCGCTCACATCGCGATCGGCCACAGCCCGCCTGCTGATCGCGAGGCCTCGACTGTCCAGCGTGCATGGCAAGGAGGTGC
>Ga0105050_10008912_pt1 | contig 11394 bp, 8 predicted proteins | sample FRY01_FD_78088 | JGI IMG/M metagenome (GOLD analysis project Ga0105050, IMG submission 78088) | Freshwater microbial communities from Lake Fryxell liftoff mats and glacier meltwater in Antarctica - FRY-01 | ecosystem: Environmental > Aquatic > Freshwater > Ice > Glacier meltwater ... | reverse complement strand
GACATGTTCGTGACCGCCACCACCAAATCCTCCTGGCATGCGGTGGGCGAGCAGATCGCGGCGTCGATCCTGTTCGTCAACAAGACCTATTCCGAGACCGGCGAGGTGAAGCTGCAATCGACCGACTGGCGCGTGGAGCCGGAGGTGGCGTTCAACCTGCTGTCGGACAAGCGCGACCTGGACCGGCTGGCGGACGGGTTCCGGCGCATGGCGGCGATCCACATGATGGAGGCGATGAAGCGGGTGACGGACGATCCGTTTCCGGCCAGCTATTCGGACAAGGTGCGCCAGGTGGGCGAGATCAACCCGAAGAACAAGCTGCTGACCGACATCATGGCGAAGCTGCTGGACGGGCCGGCGGCGCTGCGGCGGCTGCTGATGCAGAAGCTGGTGATGGAGGAGTTCACGCTGGAGCAGGTGCTGGCCGACGAGGACGCGATGGAAGCCTTCGTGCGCCGCGCCGCGGTGGGGGTGTGGCATGCCAGCTGCACCTGCCGCATGGGTGCCGACGACGACCCGATGGCAGTGACAGATCCGGCCGGGCGGGTGCGCGGGGTGGAGGGGCTGCGGGTGTGCGATGCCTCGGTGTTCCCCGTGGTGCCGTGCGCCAACACCAACTTCCCCACGCTGATGACGGCCGAGAAGATCGCCGATGCGATCCTGGCGGGGCACTGAGGCGGTGGGGCAGGACGGAAGGCCAGGGCTCCGCCCTGGACCCGCCAAGGGCCGAGCCCTTGGAACCCCATGCTTTTTCCTAGGATTCGAGGGTCCAGGGACCTCGGGTTCCTGGTGGGGTCCAGGGGCAAAGCCCATGGCCTTCCCTTCCATCCCATCACCACAGGAGCCGCACCATGGCGCGTGACATTCTGGTTGGGATCAGTGGCGGGGGGGTGTTGCACACCGACGCGAATGTGCCGGATGTGGACACGCAGTTCCGCATGGTGCGCGATGCCGGGGTGTTCGATTACTTCGAGCGCACGCCGCTGCCGGGGCTGCTCGACATCTACAAGAAAGCGAGTGCGGCGACCGGTGTGCCGTTGTTGTCGGGTGGGTTCTTCTATGCGCTCGGGCGCGACGAGCCGTTGCTGGAGTGGCATCTGCGCATCGGGGCGGAGTGCGGGATGCGGGTGCAGAACGTGCAGGTGCCGTTCCGCGACGCGACGGGCGCGCGCGTGACCGACGATCAGGTGGCGGCGTTCTGTTTGTGGGCGGCGGAGCTGGGGGATCGGCTGGGCGTGGTGCCGTGCTTCGAGGTGCACATCAACATGTGGTCGGAGCGGCTGAGCCGCGTGGCCAAGGTGGCGCGGCTGGTGGAGGCGCGGGGCGTTGCGTTCAACATGACGCTCGACCACAGCCACGTGATTTTCAAGATCGGCAATGCGGGCGAGCTGGACATCGAGGGGCTGCGCGAGGATCTGGCCCAGGGGCTGGTGCTGGACCCTGCCGTGCCCGGGAATGTCTGCGCCGAGTGGATCGGGCGCAACTGGGTGCGCCATGCCCATGCGCGGCCGGCGGTGCCGAACAATCCGCGCAACCTGTGGGGCGCGCATCCCGATGGCAGCCTGGGGCGCGGGGTGCAGTATCCGTTCATCCGACCGAAGCCGGGCGAGTGGCACAGCGACTGGGACGAAGCGCTGCTGGAGCCGTGGAAGGAGGTGGTGCGACAGATGTTCGCCCACCACGCGCGCGACCCGAACAGCCGCTTGCAGCAGGTGACGGTGGAGATGATCCCAGGAATCGACTACGGATTCGGGCATCGCTACTCGATCTTCGAGCACAGTGTGGCCTTGGCGACGTGGCTGAAGGCGGCGTGGGTGCAGGCGAAGGCCGCGACTGCTTGACCAGGCCGGCCGCGGCGCGCTGAGATACGGGGCAGACAACACCCGGAGCACGGCCGATGAACGACCTCGCCACCAGCAACAATCCGTATCTCGCGCTTGGCGTGCGGCCGTTCATCAACTGCTGCTCGGTGCGCACGATGCATGGCGGCAGCCTGATGCTGCCGCAGGTGCGCGCGGCGATGGCCGAGGCGAGCCGGCATTTCGTGAACCTGGACGAGCTGATGGAAAAGGCCGGCGCGCGGCTGGCGGAGCTGACCGGGGCGGAGGGCGCGCTGGTGACGTGCGGCAGCGCCGCGGCGGTGGCGCTCGGCACGATGGCGTGCGTGGCCGGGAACGACCCGATCAAGATGCTGCGCCTGCCGGACACCAGCGGCATGACGAACCGGGTGGTGATGGTGAAGAACCAGCGCTTCGCCTACGACCAGGCGATCCGGATGAGCGGTACGGTGATTGTCGAGGTCGAGACGATCGAGGAACTCGACGCCGCGTTCCTGGAGCCGGTGGCGATGGTTGCCGTGCTGGGCACGCATGAGCACGAAAGCCGCGTGCGCATGGAGGACCTGGTGGCGCGCACCAAGCCGCGCGGCGTGCCGGTGATGGTGGATGCGGCGAGCGAGCACATCGTGAAGCCGTCGCCCTGGCTGGTGCGCGGGGCGGACCTGGTGATCTATTCAGGCGGCAAGTTCCTGCGCGGGCCGCAAACATCCGGGCTGCTGCTGGGGCGGCGCGACCTTGTGGAGGCGGCATGGCGCAATGCCTCGCCGCACCAGGCGCTGGGGCGGCCGATGAAGGTCTCCAAGGAGGACGTGATCGGGCTGTTGACGGCGGTGGAGTACTGGATGGAGCAGCGCGACACCAGCGAGGAGATGGGGCGCTGGCAGGGGCAGAATGCCGAGATCGCGCACCTTGTGGCGGTGGTGCCCGGCGTGCGCACCGAGGCGGTCGCGCCGGAGGGCGTGGTGGTGGTGCCGGCGTTGCGCATTATCTGGGACCGCACGCGCATCGGCATCGATGGGCTCGGGCTGCGGCAGGGAGTGCTGGAAGGCACGCCGCGGATCATGCTCGACGACCACTCGGCCAAGGAGGACCGGATCACCATCGACCCGTTCCAGTTGCAGCCGGGCGAGGCGGCGGAGGTGGGCCGGGCGATCGCGCGGGTGCTGGAAGGGGCGCGGATCACCGCACCGCGGCCACTGGCCGCACCTGCGGTGGACCTGTCGGGCGAGTGGGAGGTGCGGGTACGCTTCTTGCATGGCGAGAGGGTGCACAAGGTGACGCTGCAACAGGCCGGCAACGCGATTTCCGGTGCGCAGCACTCGCAACTGTTCGAGGGCGGCGTGACCGGGCAGATCGAGGGCGGGAATGTGCAGATGAGTTTCGGCACGCGCTACGAAGGCAGCAACATCCGCTACAACTTCGAGGGCGAGGCGGGGGCGAAGGCGATGTCGGGGATCACGAAGCTGGGGACCTCGAGCGACCACCACCAGGGGCCGTTGAATCTCGCGCAGTTCGGCACCGCGCAGTGGAGTGCCACGAAGCTGGGGTGATGCGGCATTCGCGACGGCAGGTCTCGCCGGGCATGGCCGGACGATAGCGTTGTCGTGGCGTGGGCGTGGGGCGGTGCTGATCCAGGCAATCGGTGCGGCACAGAAGGCCGATGCGGGGATGGACATAGAAGGGCTGGTGCCAGAGGTCGCTGGCAAAGCTGGTTGCCGAGCCGGCGGGGTTTGACCGCGACGAAATCGTGCACTTGGTCGCGGACGTCCTGCTGCACGGCGCTTGTGGGACATAGGTAGGCGCTGATCTCGACGTAGACCTTGTCCCATGGGCGGCCGATCTGCTTTTCGAGGAAACGACGCAGCGGCTTGAGGTTCTCGTTCAGCACCTTGCCGCCCCAGTTGCGGACATGGCGCGCGATGCCCTCGTGGGTCGGCGCGTCGTCGAGGGCGACCGCGCGGGCCCGTGGCGTGGCGTGTTCGAGGCGGCGGGGCCGTTCCACGATCACGCGCGCCATGTCTGGGCGCATGGCGGGGCTCCTAGTTGAGCAGGACCTTCACGTAGCTGCCGGGCGCGTCCTCCAGCACCGGCAATTTTCCGTCGCCGGGGGTGCGGGCCTTGACCTGGCGCTTGTCGAGCGCGGTGACCCAGCGTTGCCAGTCCGGCCACCAGGAGCCGGCGATCTCGGTGGCGCCCAGGAACCAGGCTTCGGGCTCTTTGGGCAGGTCCGGGTTGATCCAGTGGCTGTACTTGCCGCCCTCGGGCGGGTTCACCACGCCGGCGATGTGGCCGCTGGCGGCCAGCACGAAGCGGTTCTCGCCGCCCAGCAACTTCGTGCCGCGATAGGTGGCGCGCCACGGGGCGATGTGGTCCTCGCGGGTGGAGATGAAATAGGCCGGGACCTCGACCTTGGAGAGGTCGATCGGGGTGCCGGCGAGGGTGATGCCGCCGGGCTGGGCCAGGCGGTTCTCTTGGTACATGTTCCGAAGATAGAAGGAATGCATCCGGGCAGGCATGCGCGTGGAATCGGAGTTCCAGTAGAGCAGGTCGAAGGGGAACGGGTCGTTGCCGAGCAGGTAGTTGTTCACCACGAACGACCAGATCAGGTCGTTGGCGCGGAGCATGTTGAAGGTGGTGGCCATCTCGCTGCCTTCGAGGAAGCCGCGCTTGTTCATCTTGTCCTCAAGCGCCTTGATCTGCTCCTCGTCGATGAAGACGTTCAGCTCGCCGGATTCGCGGAAATCCATCAGCGTGACGAAGAAGGTGGCGCATTTGATGCGGTCGTCGCCGTGGACGGCCATCCAGGCGAGGGTGGAGGACAGCAGCGTGCCGCCCAGGCAGTAGCCGATGGCGTTGATTGCGCGTTCCCCGGTGGCCTGCTCGATCGCGTCGAGCGCGGCCAGGACACCGTCCTTCATGTAGTCTTCAAAGCCCTTCTCGGCGAGCTTCTCGTCGGGGTTGACCCAGGAGACGATGAAAACGCTGTGGCCCTGGGCGGTGGCCCAGCGGACGAAGCTGTTCCGGGCGCGCAGATCGAGGATGTAGAACTTGTTGATCCAGGGGGGCAGGATCAGCAACGGGCGCTTCAGCACCTTCTCGGTGGTGGGGGTGTATTGGATCAGCTGCATCAGGTCGTTCTGATAGACGACCTTGCCGGGGGTGACGGCGATGTTCTCGCCAATCCGGAACGCCTCCATGTCGGTCATCTTGATGCGCAGGTTGCCCTTGCCGCGCTCAAGGTCGCCCAGCAGGTTGTTCAGGCCCTTGATGAGGTTCTCGCCCCCGGTCTCGGCGGTTTTGCGCAGGACCTCGGGGTTGGTCAGCAGGAAGTTGCTCGGGCTCATCGCATCGATGAACTGGCGGGAATAGAAATCGACCTTCTGGGCGGTGGCCGGCGGCAGGTCGTCGGCCTGCTTGACCACGTCCTGGATATAGCGGGCGGAGAGCAGGTAGGACTGCTTGATGAAGTTGAAGATTTCGTTGTCCTTCCAGGCGTCGTCCTTGAAGCGGCGGTCGCGCGGGTCGCCCTCGATGACCGGCGGGGCCTCGATGCCCATCATGCGCCGCGCGGTGCTCTGCCAGAGGGACATGTAGTCCTGCCAGAAGCCCATCTGCGCCTGGACCAGGCGCTGGGGGTTGGCCATCAGGCGGGTGGTCATCTCCATGAAGGCTGCGCCGATGTTGGCCGGGTCCGGCTGGCCGGGGCCCTCCTGCGCTTGGCGCTTGAGCCATTCGCCGACGAGGCGCTGGCTGCGCTCGGCGATCTCGGCCATCGAGCGCGAGAGGGCGGCGGGATCCGGGAGCTTGAACGGCACCGTTTCGGGCTTCTGCGGGTCGGCCATGGCGTCGTCCTTTCCGTGGGCGGCACTGCGCTGCTACACCGGCTGGGGCGCCCGCTCGCCGTGCGGGGCGCCGATGAAGGGTGGATGCAGCCTATGCGATCCGGGTGCGCCGAGTCTGCCACAGGTGTGGGATATAGTCGTGATGGCGGGCTAGCCCAAGGCCGGCGCGGATCGGGGCGGGCGGCGAAGCTGCGGGCCTGCCTCGCGATGGGCGCGCTGCTGGGGCTGGGGGCGTGCAGTTCGGCGCCCGGGGCGGACCCTATCGCGTGGTGGCGGCAGCTGGAGGGCGGGCGCCTGGCCGAGGAAAGGCCGTTGCCGCCGAATGCCGATGCGCCCTATCCGAACCTGGCCAGCGTGCCGGCGCGGCCGGGGGCGACCGAGGCCGGGCAACGGGCGCGCATTGCCGCCGGGCTGGAGGGCGACCGGCGCGATGCCGCCTTCGCCGCGGCGCGGCCGATCACGCCTCCCGGCGCACGCCGGGCGGCGCCTGCTGACCCGCCGGGCGGCGGTGGGATGGGCGCGTCGCTGTCGGCCGCTTCGGCAGCGCCCGCGCCGCGTGCGGCACGTGTCGCTGTGGCCGCCCCTGCCCCAGCCCCAGCCCCTGCCCCTGCCCCTGCTCCGGCGGCCGTGGCTCCAGCGTCAACCGCGACGGCAGCGCCCGTGCCGGCGCCGGTGGCGCGCGCCGCCGCGAGGGAAGCATTGGCGGGGTTGCCGGCAGCACCGCCGCCGCCGCCGCGCCTGCCGGGGGTGTCCGGTGTGACCGTGCCGGCGCCGGCATCGCGCGCGCCTGCGCCCGCGGCGGCACCGCCGGCCGCCTTCAGGCCCGGTGCGCCGGTGCGCGTGGCTTTCGCCGCAGGTTCGGGCGTGCTGCCCGAGGGAGCGGCCGAGTCGCTGCGGCTTCTGGCGGGAACGCGGGCTGGGCGGGATATCCAGGTGGTGGGGCATGGCGAAAGCGAGGCCAACGACGCCGCCACCCAGGCTGGCGCGCTGGGGCTGGCGTTCGCGCGGGCGCGGGGCATGGCCACCGTGCTGGCCCAGTCCGGGGTGCCGGCTGGCGCCATCCGGCTGACTGCCGAGGCAATGGGGCGCGGCGGTATCGCGCGCGTGGCGGAATGATCGGTCGCCGCACATGCCGCCTGCGCCCCCCTGGGCCGGCGCGTCGCGAGGCGCTAAGTGTCGCGGCGGCATCGGGTTTCGTGACGTGCCGGATGCCACGATGAAGACCGAAGCGAATCCGCTATTTCTTCCCTGCCGACCGGAGCGCCGCGCATGACCCGTCCCCTGTCCATTGGCATCGCCGGGCTTGGCACCGTCGGCGGTGGCGTGCTGACCATGTTGCGGCAGAACGCCGAGCTGATCGCGGCCCGCGCCGGGCGGCCGATTGCGGTGACCGCCGTTTCCGCGCGCGACCGCGCTCTCGACCGCGGCATGCCGCTGACCGGGCTGCGCTGGTACGAGGACCCGGTGGCGCTGGCCGGCGACCCTGGCGTGGATGTGGTGGTCGAGGTGATCGGCGGATCAGAGGGCCCGGCGAAGGCGCTGGTGGAGGCGGCGATCGCGGCGGGCAAGCCGGTGGTCACGGCGAACAAGGCGCTGCTGGCGGTGCACGGCGCGGCGCTGGCGGCGGCGGCGGAGAAGGGCGGCGTGACTCTTGCCTTCGAAGCGGCGGTGGCGGGCGGCATTCCGGTGATCAAGGCGCTGCGCGAGGGTCTGGCGGGCAACCGCATCACGAGCGTGGCCGGCATCCTGAACGGCACCTGCAACTACATCCTGACGGTGATGCGCGAGCGCGGGCGGGAATTCGCCGAGGTGCTGGCCGACGCGCAGAAGCTCGGCTACGCCGAGGCCGACCCGGCTTTCGACGTGGACGGGATCGACGCGGCGCACAAGCTGGCGATCCTGGCGGCCCTCGCCTTCGGTCGGCCGGTGGATTTCAGGTCGGTGTATGTGGAGGGGATCCGGCGGATCTCGGCGCTGGACATCGCCTTCGCCGGCGAGTTGGGCTACCGGATCAAGCTGCTGGGCCTGGCGCGGCAGACCGAGGCGGGGATCGAGATGCGGGTGCATCCATGCATGGTGCCGGCCAACGCGCCGATCGCGCGGGTGGACGGGGTGTTCAACGCGGTGGTGGCCGAGGGAGATTTCGTCGGCCGCGTGATGCTGGAAGGGCGCGGCGCCGGTGCGGGGCCGACGGCCTCGGCGGTGGTGGCGGACCTGGTGGATATCGCGCGCGGGCGGGCGACGCCGGTGTGGGGTGCTGCCTCCGGCGCGCTGACCGCCGTGCCCTCCGTGCCGATGGAGGCGCATGTCGGGCCGTTCTACCTGCGGTTGATGGTGGTGGACCGGCCGGGCGTGATCGCCGACGTGTCGGCCGTGCTGCGCGATGCCGGGATCTCGATGGAGAGCATGCTGCAGCGCGGGCGCTCGCCCGGCGAGGCGGTGCCGGTGGTGCTGACCACCCACGAGACCAGCGAGGCGGCGATGCGCGCGGCGATCGCGCGGATCGGGGCGCTGGGCGCGGTGCTGGAAGCGCCGGCGCTGATCCGCATCGAGCCGGCTTGAGTCAAGCAACGCACAAGGGAGAGCCGCGATGGCCGATACCTCCGTTCCCGAGACCGTGACCGACCGCAACCTGGCCCTGGAGCTGGTGCGGGTGACCGAGGCGGCAGCGCTGGCCGCCAGCCACTGGATGGGGCTGGGCCAGAAGAACGATGCCGACGGCGCGGCCGTGACCGCGATGCGCAAGGCGTTCGACACGGTTGCCATCGACGGCACGGTGGTGATCGGCGAGGGCGAGATGGACGAGGCGCCGATGCTGTTCATCGGCGAGAAGGTCGGCGCGGGCGGGCCGAAGATGGACATTGCCGTCGATCCGCTGGAGGGCACCACGCTGACCGCCAAGGGCGGGCCGAACGCGATGGCCGTGGTGGCGCTGGCCGAGCACGGCAACTTCCTGCATGCGCCGGATATCTACATGGACAAGCTGGCCGTGGGCGGCGGGCTGCCCGACGGCGTGGTGGACATCGAGGCGCCGGTGCATGTAAACCTCCGCAACCTGGCGCGGGCAAAGAACCGCGATGTTTCCGACCTCGTCGCCTGCATCCTGGACCGCGACCGGCACAAGGAGCTGATCGCCAAGGTGCGCGAGGCCGGTGCGCGCATCATGTTGATCAGCGACGGCGACGTGGCGGGCGTGGTGGCGACAGCCCAGCTCGACAGCGAGATCGACATCTACATGGGCTCCGGCGGTGCGCCGGAGGGTGTTCTGGCGGCCGCGGCACTGCGCTGCATCGGCGGGCAGATGCAGGGGCGGTTGATCTTCGAGGACGATGCGCAGATCGCGCGCGCCCGCGAAATGGGCCTGACCGACCCGCACAAGGTGCTGTCGCTCATGGACATGGCGCGCGGCGACGTGATGTTCGCGGCGACCGGGGTGACCAGCGGCGCGATGCTGAAGGGCGTGCGGCGCTATGGCCACGGGGCGATGACGCATTCGGTGGTGATGCGCAGCAAGTCGGGCACCGTGCGGTATGTCGAGGCGCACCACAACTTCGCGACCAAGACCTGGACGCCGCATTAGCGCCCCGGGACGGGCCGGCTGGCATGAACGGCCCGGCACCTCCCCTGGCCCTTGGCATCGGGCGCAGCCTGTCGGGGCGCCGTTGGGTGTGGCGCGAGGGTGAGGCGCGCACAGGGCTGGCGATCGCCCAGCGGCTGGGGCTCGATGAGGTGGTCGCGCGGCTACTGGCCGGACGGGGGGTGAGCATCGAGGAGGCCGCGCACTTCCTGGAGCCCACGCTGCGCGCATTGCTGCCCGATCCGTCGCGCCTGGCGGACATGGACGCGGCGGCCGAGCGGCTGGCGTGGGCCGTGCAGCAGGGCGAGACGGTGGCGGTGTTCGGCGACTACGACGTGGACGGGGCGTGCAGTGCTGCGCTGATGTCCGGTTTCCTCCGCGACCTTGGCTGCGCGGTGCTGCCCTACGTGCCCGACCGGATCACCGAGGGGTATGGACCGAACCTCGCGGCGCTGGAGGGGCTGGTGGCGCGCGGGGCCACGCTGGTGGTGTGCGTCGATTGCGGGACGGCGGCGGGGGTGGTGCTGGAGGCGCTGGGCGGGGCGGACATCGTCGTGCTGGACCACCATACCGCCGAGGGGCCGCCGCCGCGGGTGGTGGCCACGGTGAACCCGAACCGGCTCGACTGCACCTCCGGCCAGAAGATGCTGTGCGCGACGGCGGTGGCGTTCCTGACGTCCATTGCCACGGTGCGCAGCCTGCGTCGGTCGGGTCATTTCTCGGGCCGGGCCGAGCCGAACTTGATGGAATGGCTCGATCTGGTAGCGCTGGCGACGGTATGCGACGTGATGCCGCTGGTGGGGGTGAACCGGGCGCTGGTGGCCCAAGGGCTGCGGGTGATGCAGCGGCGCGACCGCCCGGGGATCGCGGCCCTGCTCGAAGTGGCGGCGGTGCGCGACAAGGTCAGCGCGATGACGCTCGGTTTCGCGCTGGGGCCGCGGATCAATGCCGGGGGCCGGATCGGGGAGGCCGATCTCGGCTTGCGACTGTTGCTGAGCACAGACCCGCTGGATGCGCGGGCGATGGCCGCGACGCTGGACGGGGTGAACCGCCAGCGCCAGGCGGTCGAGATGGGCATGCTGGCCCAGGCGCTGGAGGCCGCGGAGGCGCAGCTGGCGGCGGGGCATGCGGCGGTGCTGGTGGCGGGTGCCGACTGGCATCCCGGGGTGGTCGGGATCGTTGCAGGACGGATCAAGGAGAAGTTCAACCGGCCGGCGCTGGTGGCCGGCATCGCCGACGGGATCGCCAAGGGGTCCGGGCGCTCGGTGGTCGGCATCGACCTGGGCAGCGCGGTGATCGCGGCACGGCAGTCGGGGCTGCTGGCGACCGGCGGCGGCCACCCGATGGCGGCGGGGTTCTCGCTGGCGGCGGATCGGGTAGCGGCGTTCCATGCCTTTCTGGATGAGCGGTTGGCCGTCGCGTCGACCTATCCGCAGGCGGCGGACCTGGTGGTGGAAGGGACGGCGGCGGTGGGTGGATGCACGCTGGAGTTGGCGGAGAGCCTGACCCGGCTGGCGCCGTTCGGCAACGGCAATGAGGAGCCGGTGCTGGCGCTGCCGCGCTGCCGCATCGTGCGGGCGGAGCGGATCGGGCGGGAGATGACGACGATCCGCGCCTTCCTGGAGGGCGAGGGCGGCGGGCCGCGGTTGAAGGCGGTGATGTTCCGCGCCAAGGACGGGCCGCTGCCGCCGGCGCTGCTGGAGCGGGGCGGGGCGCCGCTGCACGTGGCGGGGCATCTGCGCGCGGAGGAGTGGAACGGGCGGGTTTCGACCAGTTTCATCATCACGGATCTGGCCGAGACGTGAGCCCCGCCGCTTGACCCTGCCGCCGCCCTCGGCTACCCACCGGCCGTCTTTGCGTCCCGTTCGTCTAGAGGCCTAGGACACCGCCCTTTCACGGCGGTAACAGGGGTTCGAATCCCCTACGGGATGCCAAGGTTTTCAATGGGTTAGGCGCTTCGCGGGCCAACCTGTCCAACCAAATGTCCAACTCCGCCTTTCGAGTCGGGCGGCGTGCTGGCGTCCGGGGCGTGCTGGCGATGGGGCGCACGTGACGCGCCACCCCCTTCCCCAATATCCCCAAAATCCCCAATATTCCTTTTTGAGACGGGGAAGCGGTCAGAATGGCGCGCGACTTC
>Ga0105050_10008910_pt1 | contig 11397 bp, 11 predicted proteins | sample FRY01_FD_78088 | JGI IMG/M metagenome (GOLD analysis project Ga0105050, IMG submission 78088) | Freshwater microbial communities from Lake Fryxell liftoff mats and glacier meltwater in Antarctica - FRY-01 | ecosystem: Environmental > Aquatic > Freshwater > Ice > Glacier meltwater ... | reverse complement strand
TCGAATGGGATGTCGAGCGCGATGGCTATATTGCGCACCTAGGTCGCGATGAAACCGCATAAGTTAGTATCATAAGTTACAATAATAAGTTTGGAAGAAGGGTATGACTTTTAATTCGAATGTAACCAAAACACAAGTTTGTACCAGATGCACTATAGAAAAGTCTTGGGAAGCGTTCCATCCCTATAATTACAAACCTAAAACCTTACGCCCAGAAAGACGGGCAAGTTGGTGCAAAGCATGTCTAGAAGGCCATACACGAGAGCTAGAGTTTACGCGAAGATGGTCCTTAGATGTTTTTAAAGATGAGCCTTGCGCCGATTGTGGCGTAGAGCAAGACATTGCTTGTATGCAGTTCCATCATCGTATACCAGAAGATAAGTTATTTACAATAGGGGCCCACGTAACGCGGAAGTGGTCTGCTTTGAGAGACGAAATAAGTAAATGTGATATTATTTGTGCTAACTGCCACAAGATGAGGCACGCCTATGTTTAACTCAAATGTTTCTCCTAAGCGTGTTGTTAAGGCTGCTCCTCGTGAGCGGCCGCCTACAAAATATATCTCAGCACATAAATAATAAGTGAACCCTGTCGCTACCGTCGTGCCTTGGCACAATGGAGAACGACCACAACAGAAAAGGACATATATCTTATGCCCGAATATATTAGCATTCGCCGAATGGGCCGTCAACCGCTTCGGCTCGGCAACACACTCGTCACCAACACAACTGGCGGCACAGTCGTTGACGTTGAGGATCCAGGCGTCCAGCGCGACCTCCGTCTTACTTGGCCTGGTCGCTGGGTCGTCATTGACACGACCGTTACTGGTCCCGCAGGTCCTACTGGTCCCGCAGGTCCTACTGGTCCTACTGGTCCTACTGGTCCTACTGGCGACACCGGTCCTACCGGCGACACTGGTCCTACTGGTCCGTAAACAACCGGGGGCGGCAGGCTTCGGTCTGCCGCCCCTTGTTAGTTCCAGGTCTTAAGGTATGCCGTAAAGGCTCTCGTTGAATAGTATTCGCCGTCTTTGAGTCTGACCCATCCGATGGCCTCCATTCGTCTGATGTCTTCCTCTTCTAGTTCCACCTCTAGGTGGTGACCGCGGCCGAACGAGAAGTTCCACTTTCGGTACCACCAGTCACGCAGACGCCCAACGCGATTGACGGGACCACCGCCGAGGGCTATGGGGAACTCTCCGTTGGGCGTATCGTCAACTCCAAGTGGCCGACTCACAAGAACACGCTCTTAACAGTGTAGGCCGCAACAGAGACAACAACACCAACAACAAGACCCATAACAAAGAAGTCTCTAAGCATCTTGTCTGTCTCAGACTCTTGAAGTGAAAGATCCCAAGTCAGCATGCCGCCAGTATCGCTTGTTGGATCCTTGTAGGAAAAACGGAAAATATGATCTGCCAAAAAAACTAGAAACCTCATCGCTTGCTCCTTTTGTTGGTTGACCCGGTCGGATTTGAACCGACGACCGGTTGCATATAAGACAACTGCTCTAACCGCTGAGCTACGGGTCAGTCTAGCATAGCAGAAGGTCAACGACCGAACAGAATGTATTTGAGTTCTTTTTTACCAAGCCTTGCACCGCCAGAAATCTCAGCAACAGAGCCACGGAGAACGGCGTCATGGAAGCCCTCCTTCAAGAGGATCTTGTCGCGCTTGCGCTCCTCGACAGTATTGGAAAACATCAACGTGTAGAAGCGAACTCGGTTGTGAGAAGACGTGATCCTGTGAGCTCTGTTCTGCCGCTGAACAAGCGTTGACCACTTCCATGGCATGTCATAATGAATCACTGTGTCTGCGACTTCAAGATTGATGGAGTCAGATCCAGCGTCAGAAGAAAGAAACACCTTGCAGTTCGGATCGCTCTTGAATCGATCTTCGGCTTTCTGCTTTTCCTTCATGGTGAGAGATCCGTGGTAGACGACATGGTCGTACCCCCATCCCTCTATCGCAGCACTGATCAGTGGTATAAGCGACTCATTCATTGATGTGAAGACGAGGCACTTGCCCTCCCTGGACTCAAGGAGGTCTTTGACGACAGCCAGTTTCTCTGCTTCCGCTTTCATGATTGCTGGTTTGCCTACGGCCTCGACAAGTCTTCTTGCTATTTCAGACCCACCAACCTCCTCGTCGTTTAACTTTTTATCAGAACTGATAATCACCGACTGGGGGTGGTTCAAAAGCATTTGTGCAACGCCAATCCTCGATAGCATGTTTGCTACGTCCAGGTTTTGCGACATGTCTTTGTGGTATTGACCCATGAGAATATCGTAAATTCTTTTATGACCCTCCCCCATATCAACATACACAATCTCATCAATAATGTCAGGAAACTGTTTGGCAATGTCTTCATCGTTCTTGTCAACCTGGTGAGTAATGTGTGCAGCCTTCGCGCCCATTAAGTCTAGATTCTTCCAGCCGGTTGGCTGCCAACCCCAATGGGTGTTAAACGATGCCACAAACTTTGATCGGAATTCTTTGATAGTTCCAAATACGTTTGGGTCTAAAAGTCTAACGCAATTGAAAAAGTCCTCCGGGGAGTTCTCAATCGGCGTGGCAGACAGCATGATCTGCCGCAAGAACTTCGGGTGGCAGTTGTCAAGCGACAACCTGTTTCTGTTCTTGTAAAGCAGAGACGCAATTGATCGGTAAAGTTTGGTGTTCCTGTTCTTGAGCTTTGTCGGCATCTCGTCCCAAACAATAAACACCCTTTGATCTCGAATCAGATTTGATATCTCGGTGCTGTCGTCTCTGAACTTCTCGTAGTTGAGAATAACAATTGGTCTGTCCATCTCTTCAGCCTGCTTGTAGAACTGAAGCCTTTTGTCTTTGTTTCCGTCAACAACGATAGAGTTGTCCTCTAGACCAATCAGTCGCCCCATGATGCGCTGTGTGTTGATCTTGTTGTGAGCCTTGACAACCCAAAGGCAGATGTCAAAGTCATGAGCGTCGTAGTGATGTCGGACAAGACCGCAGGCCAAAACGCTTTTGCCAGTACCTGTAGACCAGTTTGCGATTCCCGCCTGCTTCGTCTTGAGGAAGTTGTACCCTTGGACCTGGAACGGCAGGAGCCCCTTGACCGTGCCCGGCAATAGGCTTTCGATTTTAATGTCTGGCTCATCGTCTAGCTGCTTCATCCATTCCATAATTTGAAACGGTTCGTCAATCCATATGACTCTATAGCCAGACGTCTTTGCTTGAGCAAGCAGCGCGCTTATCTTAAACGGATTGACAATGCGACGATTCAGTAGTGGAAAGTCTTTGATGAAAGAATTGTCAAACGCCGAAACGAACCAGTGCATCTCAACTGTCGGGTGCTTTTCAAGAAAGAGAATCTTGGTCCTTCCCTCAGAAGACAAACCAGAGAGTTCTGTTTCAATATCTTGGTTAAGGACTTCGACTAGCATTCGACGTAAGGCTTCCTGGAAGATGTGTCAATAGATCCCAAGATAGTCGGCATATCCAAAAGAGCAGTGTAAATCGTTCTGTACTCGCCGCCCTGGGTGGTGCAAACTATTTTTTCAATACCTAGTTTTTTGATATTACGGAGGCAGAAGAAGCAAGGGGTACCGTCGGTACGGTTGCCAGACTTCCTAGATATGGTTACGATGGCAATTGTAGAGTCGACGGTATCCCTTGCGTCACAACGAGACAGGGCGTGTTGCTCCGCGTGCATCGATCTGTAGCAAGAGAAGTGCCTGTCAGAGGGGTGGCTCCACCCAGTGGACAAGACCTCGTCGTTTTTCATTATGACTGCGCCTGTTTGAAACCTACGAACAGGGGATCTTTGCGCCATCTTGTGGGCAAGATCAAGCAATTCTTTTTCCTTCATCGTTGCATTGTAGCAAGACTAGACGAGAACGAGAAACGCCGACCCTAGACTAAGGTCTAGGAATCGGCGCAACCCCCACCGGCCTCCATTTTCCCTTCAAACGCGGCCAATGTACCGGTGGCCCGAGAGAGCGACTCTCGGCGATGTCCATACGGTACCACACTGCGGGCGACACTTCAAGCCCAGAGCCTCACGTAAGTCGCTTCGTCTTTCTTCCACACCTCAGCGTCCACTCCTCCTGTTTGCGATTCCGCATGGTCACAACCAATGCCACGAACAATGGCGGCGCGCCCGCCCCGAGTCATGCAGCGCCGATAAAGGTCGTCATCGCCAAAATAATGCACATAGTCTGGGTGAACGGCAAACGACTCGTCTTTCCAAAACTCTGCGGCTACGACAAAGGCCCAACCAACTCTGTCTCCAATGTTCAGTTCCTCGCAGTAGGGATCAATAGGAGGGGGGAGGGCGCGTGAGAAGTCCCACCAACCAATAGAGAAGGTGTGTAGTCCAGTACGAGTTGGATCGACGGCGGCAATCTGAAAATTGCCCTCGCGCATACGGAGAGACATATCACGAACAGCATAGGGAGGCAAACGAATATCGTTATTCAGAATTGCGAGATTGCATGAGGGATATTGCGCAGCCTCTCTCACCATATCGTTCCACATGTGATAGAGCTGGACACCAAAAGCGTCAACCAACACAAGGCGATTATCAAGTCTCTGTCTGTTATCCGCCCACTCTTTGGTGAGATCGGTAGAGCCATTGTCATACACCCACACCTGGTCAAGATCATCATGCAGAAGCAGGTGCTCCACAAGGGGAGCCGTCCACTCGATCTTGTTCCGCACAGGGATGGCCGCGATGTTCATGACAAAGACGGCATTGGGAGAGGCTTACGGTTGCGGTCCACCTTCCCCCAAAAATAAAGATCGCAAGTGTCATCGTTCGTAGACATGGAATAGTCAGAGAACATATGCGACAGATCAAAATTGATAGCAAGATCTTCTGCCGTCAAGTTTTTGTAATAGTCTTCGTCGGCCGTGAATGGCGAGGAGTCGGGATAGTTTTGTGATGTCCCATGCTCGAACCTTCCAGTCGTGGCGCATGTCACAATGACCAGACCGGAGGTCATTCTGTACATGTTCTGGAACGTCTCTACCCAGTACGGGTTATGCTCAAAGCATTCTGCGCTGATCGCCACATCGAACGAGTCCTGGTCGTACGCGAGGTACTGACCCGGACACACGACATCAACGCCGGGTCCTACGTCAATATCGACTCCAACGTATTCGCAATCGTCAAAGACGTTACGCACCGAACCGTTAATGTCCAGACTCCCGATCTCAATGACGCGACGGCGCGTGAAGAGATCCGGGAACAGGCTTCGCACACCCCAAACAAAAGCGTTCTGCTCGGGGTGCGCCATTGCCTCGCCTTAGGTGATACGGATGATGGTTTGAGGAGGCTTAGCATTACGCGACCTGCGCCATAGCCCGTCTCCGTCCGCTTGGCTGCCAGATGTTCCTGAACTGGTGTTCGCTTCAACCGTCAAGCAATTGCCTGTCAGCAAATTCGGCCGACCGAGTAGAAGGCCGATATGCCCCGGCACTGGGCCAGAGAAACGGAACGCAATCGGATCTCCGATACGACTCGAGCGCCAACTGACGACACTCATGCCGTACTTGCCCTCCTCGGCAGCCTTAACCCACGCAGGCACCCAAGCCTCTTCAGTGCCTTTCATAAATGCCGTCCAAGACTTCCATCCGGCGCAACGGTAAGCCCACGATGTAGCGGCCGCGCACCATGGCCAAGGACCAGCAGCGTACTGCGAGCCAAGTGTCTGGATCTCGGCAACGTATGGTCCGAGGTTATTGCCCAGAGTTTCCAAAGGACCTTCGACAATGCGCATACACCACGTAGCTCGTTTCCCTAACGCACCGGGCAGGAACTTACCGATTATCAAGAGAGTTTTTGGTGTTAGGTCGCCCGTCGACGGGAGTCGGTGCTTCCGTTGGACTCTGCGTGTGAGTGTGCGTGCCGCCGTGCCGAAGGTATCAGCTGTGTTGAATCCCAACGGGATCGGAATACCAGCCACTTTCGCATAGCCAGCGAGGGCGATCTTGGCTGCTTGGCGATGCGTCATGCCTCGCCGTCCACAACCGTGTCAGTGCTGCGAGCCGGGTCAACGCGCAGATACCCAGCAAAACCAACGAGAACTGTAGTCAAGGCTCCCTGCGCCACAACTGGGATCTCAATACCGGCAAACGTCGCCAGATACACGATAAGGGTCACAATCGCAGCCGTTAAAACGGCTGCGCTAACTTTTGGGGAGATGTTTGTCATAACGTATCCTTTTCTAGGAAGGTAGAGTGGTAACAACAATGAAAGCGTAGCACACTTAAAGAAAAAAACAAATGAAGGAGCCCATTATCCGACAGCGAAAGGAGGAAACTCTGCCGAAGCGCCGTGCCGCGCTGTCTCTCTTCTGCACGCTTGCCTAACAAGTACGATCATAGCACCTTATCGACGGAAGCGCCAATACCAATATCGACAATCTCACAACTTGTACCAGCGCAAGCAAGAGTCTGAACTCCCTCGGTGTTGTCTTCTTGCTCGTACTCGCACAGACGCGACCAATCAATCTCCTTGGGCATCGCCGACAGCATCTCTTCGTACGTCTCCTTGTCAATGTCTTCGTAGGGGGCTTGGCGATAGGTGTGGTCAGAGTGTGGGAGGAACGAAACTCCGCTCACGTATTCGAAGTTGTCCCACACCCAGGAGCCTACGCCCATCCATTCGTGATCCTTGACGGACACGGTGATAGAAGGCTTGTGCTCGGTGTACTCAATCTGGTACGTCTTCCAAAGTTCCAACTGAGCAATAGCTGTCATGTCTTCACGAAGCACCGCACCATCAGGAGACTTCATTGGAAACGAAAAGACTGAAACGTTCTCTGGATTCGTGACATCTTCTTCACAAGGAATGCCAGAATCGATCATGAACTGAGTAAGAGGGTCCCTCTGATCACCACGAACACGACGAATGTAATACTCAGCATGACGAGCATGAATGCCAGACGCACTATCAACCAATTGAGACACCGTACCAGACGGCTTGACACATGTGATCGATGTTGATTGTGTGATACCAATATGTTCTGCATATTCTTTGTTTGTGTCAACGGCCGTATCACGAAGAACGTTAAGCCACTTTTTTAGTTCCTCATCACCCGTTCTACCATTCATAACCATGTTGTCCATGATCCCAGTAAGAGAAACGCCAAGCAATCTTTCATCTTCAGTGTTTTCCCTCCAGATCTTTCTCAAGTACTTAAAGTCTGTCAGCGTTGACTGGAACGTTCCAAGAATTGTCGCAAGTCGAACCTTGTTCTTAATAGATTTAACTGTATCTTCAGAACGAACAACAACTTCGGTTAGATTACAAAACTGGTATGGCCTAAGGAGAATTTCACTATTGGAGGCGACAAACCCGTTAGCATCAAGGACGTGTCTGTCAGAGTGTGCTTCCATGTCAAAAACTTCTTGATTGCCAAGCGACTCAAGATGAGAGAATCGGGCGGTAAACTTTGTCTCGTAGGTTCCTCGCTTGCCTGATTTAAACGACTTAAGAACCCCTTCCAGCTTTTCCGCCTTATCGCTATGGGTGAATCCAACCTTGTTGGCGTAGTGAATAACATCAGAAGAGGAAATAATTAGCCTATAAGAGCGCTTACGATTGTATTCTGCCAGGCCACCTCTCCCGTCGGGCATCATGTACGTTGATTCTTCGTTTCCATCACGAATTACTGATTTAATACCAAGGCGCAAGAGCATTCTTTGCGTAATTTCCAACGTCTGGAGGTTGCTCTGACCTAGACGAACCGAGAACCCCTTCTCTGTTGTTCCCTCAATGTGCCCGTCAGTATCAAAAAGACCCCTTAGGAATCCTCGATGAAACATCCCGGAGGTTCCCTCTACGCTTGGCAGAGCGTATTTTCCCTTCTCAAGAGCAACATACTCCTCAACCCATTCACGACGAATGGACAGGTGCTCTTGTTTGCCCGCCACCGCTGTTCGCCAACCGACGGCGTCTATCCTTCGTGGAGGGTCGAGCGTTGCTATGGCTGAAGACAGGGCGTCTTTCATCGATCCTGTTTCTCCGTCACCCTCATATATAGAAAGGCGTGGCATCGAAACATACCCGCGAGGATCGTTGTAGTAAGCAGTGCCATCCCCAAGGAAATGACCAACGGTGAGACCATGCTCAAACGTGCCTTCCCCGTCCCAATCGTTCATGGTGCGATGATTATGGATGTTGATCTTTTGACCGGAGGCGAGGTTTTGAGCCTCAACCTTCACGCCATCAGCGGTTTCGAACTTATGCTCGCCCGTTACGTCAACAGTGAAGCCCTCGTCTGTGTGTAGGCGATACGTCGGCTTAACGCCAACGCTCCAAGGCTTAGACGCAGAAACAGCCACACCGTCCACAAGAACCTCGACCGCTTCAGTAATCTCGTCAATCCTGCGAGGACCATTAACAGTGTGAATCAGCGTAGAGCCTGCGAAGCAGCACGGATTTGTTCCGAAGTCATATTCGGGATCTCGACGACCATTGCGAGCAACCTGCTTCTTAGCCGACTCCCGGTTGAAGATCCCACGTTCGCCACTCTTCGATTGATAGAGAGACAGCCATTCCTCCATGAACGAACTCATATCAGGATTCTCTGTGTAGCAAACAGAGTTATTGGCGAGAGCACGTTGTACGTTGTCTTCCCACCAAGCGCCAGACTTTGCATGACGCATACGGTCGTCTGTGAGGTTCGAGAGAGAGATCAAGGCGCTCCGTCTCACGCCTCCCACCACAACGATGTCGGCGATTTTGCAAACAAGATCGTGGCACTCAATGCTCGTCAGTTTTCGACCAGCAGCGTTCTTAAACATGCGGATCGAGAAGAGGAAAAGATCCTCAAGAGGACCAGGACCCGAAGCTCGACCGCCAAACGTCTTGAGACGAGCACCGGAAGGACGAACCTTGCTGACGTCCCACGAAGGAATCTGGCCCGCGTAGAGCATGGCAAGGAGTTCGCGCAAAGACCGGGCCCATCCTGCCTTTGAGTCATTGACAACGATAATGGTCGGAGAGTCCTCGAAGTGTTCGTTGACAACAGGAAGGTCATTAACGAACTGGCGTTCGACACTAAAACCAACACCAGTGCCGCAGTTGTGAACAATGCTGCCATCAGCTAGTAGAAAGTTGTGGGTACCGTTGACTGTGATGTCGAAGTAGTCCTGCTCGTCAATAATGGGGATGACAGATACGATTCTCATGCTGATTCTCCGGTTTGAGCGTGACGTTTGACCCAATAATTTTTCATCTTTGCTTTTGTTTCTTCTGTGTGCTTTTGTCCGTAGAATGGATTCTTTTCGCCTGTATTCATAGACGACATATGAGCCTTTCTCTCGTCCGAGAGGTGCTTGCCATATTGTGGATTTTTTGCACCAAGGTTTCTTTCCCGCTGCGCAAGACGATACTCGTCGGTTTGCCTAGTTTGAAGGATCTTGTCTTGGGATTTAGACAACACTGCACGTTGGGCGTCACGATGCTCTGGTGTGCGCTCATAGGCGGTGTCGGAGGCGCGTTGACGTTGTTCTTTTGTCCACTTATATCCAGACGCGCCCTCTCCGCCGAGAGTAGAGTTATATCCAGTAGTTATTGTACCATAGTGAGAAACCCAATGGCTTTCTTTCTCGCAGGCCTCTTGAGACGAGAAAGCAAAATCAATGGCCTTGATCTGCCACGCGGTCTCATCGTACTTCCGTAATGCTTTCGCGAAATGCCACTCGGACGGCTGCGTTTTGGCTACGGACAAGTGTTCCTTAAAGCGGGCCTGTATGGTCTTGGATGTTTGACCGATATAGACCTTGCCGTTGAGGAGATTGGTGACGTGGTAGACCGTCCATCGTGGTGCTACAAGGTCGTCGCCCGGCGTTAGTTCGCCAGCCTCTACCCAGCCTCTGTTCGTCGTCAACCACTGGTGATCGGCTGTGCATTTCACGATGTGTCCGTTATCAAGGACTATCTGGACTTTTGGTTTATGCGCAGATGGTGTCTTGACCTGATTACTTACGGTGCGCCAAACAGATTTCTGGCTTTCCTCGTCAAACGAGGCTACTTGATCACCGGAATGAACGTCCGCAATGCGCTTGTTTCCGTCCTTTGTCACGACCATCGTGTCTGGGTGGAAACACATTAGCACATACAAAATCTCATCAAAAGAACGAACGCTGTTGATCGGCAAATACGCGCAATTGAAACCAGCAATGTTGTCACGCTCAAGAGCTGGACCTGCGGTCATCAAAGCCCTCATGCTCGGCATGATCTCCAAATGCAGAACTGCTGACGTGAGTTCTTTTTTCAAATCAGAATCAAGAATATAGTCATGCTTTTTCATCAAGTGCATTTCCATAAAGTCGAAATATCGACTGACGGTTTCCTTCCAAGTCTCTCTTCTTCCAAGAGAATCGTCCCACCTTGCGTAACGACTAATGTGGATAAACTTCTGGTAGTCGGTTGGTAGGTCCTGGTTCTGCACTGTGTGTCTCCTGTTTTTTGAACGCATTATTTACTTCTTAGATCTCGGCCAACTTTATGTGGCGAGATCTACACTCTCTTCTAAGTTATTGGGGCGACGTCTTTAGACGTTAAAATGTCTTCGATTTCTGCCGCCATAAAGTCTCTTCTGTAGTCAAACGATGATTCTAGTTTAACCTCAAAAGAGTTACTCATGAGTAACGAAAACACCCTGTCGTAGGCTAAAAGAAAATCTTTGCTCTCTAGATTTGACGTAACCACAGTGGACATCTCGTTATGAGCCCTGTGTCTAATCGTTCTTTCTAGAAAGTCTCTGAATAACTCATTCTGTTTGTTAGATATGTGAGACTTGGTGATATCGTCAATACACACAATGTCAGAGTTCATAAGTTTTGATTCTATTTTCTTATAACAGTCGCTACTGAACGACACAAGATCTACGAACTGACAAAAGAATGCTTTCTTGCCGCTCTTAACTGCCTCCTTAAGAACGTGACAACCAATTAGCGTCTTGCCTGTGCCAAGACCTGAACTGTTGACGTACAGACCAAGACCTCTGTCAATAGCGTTGTCAAGATTGTTGACATACGCATCAATAGATTTCTTTGCTTCTGGCTGCGTATTAAAATCTGCCCAATCAATACGATGGTAGTCGAGAGGTATGTTCGCCAACTCATATCTTAGAAATAGTTTTTTCTGAATGCAAATGCCATCGTAGTCCTTCTTGCACTCATGACTCTCTCCTCGATATTCGTATGTTCCTGTGTCTTTACAGGTCGGGCAACTCTCTCCGTACTTCCTGTAACTAACTCTGGAACGGAGTTCAGAGTATTCCTCTGGTTCGAAAACGGAAGAGTAGAGGTTCACGGAGAGCACCATAGACGAGGTGCCACTCGAACGCAACTGTTTGCTGCGTTTGCAATTTTCGTCTCGATCTGCAAGGATACCTCCACC
>Ga0105050_10008908_pt1 | contig 11399 bp, 8 predicted proteins | sample FRY01_FD_78088 | JGI IMG/M metagenome (GOLD analysis project Ga0105050, IMG submission 78088) | Freshwater microbial communities from Lake Fryxell liftoff mats and glacier meltwater in Antarctica - FRY-01 | ecosystem: Environmental > Aquatic > Freshwater > Ice > Glacier meltwater ... | reverse complement strand
TGAGGCTTATCTCAACGGGTTATCCCAGCATCGGCCAAAAGGGTTCAAACTAGTCGTAATCGATAATGCAGGGTTCCATTCTACCAAAAACATGACCGTTCCCGCGAATATTTTCCTGCTCAACATTCCCGCCTATTCTCCGTAGCTCGACCCTTGCGAACAGGTCTGGGCGTACATGAAAACGAGATTTAAAAACAAGGTGTTTACCACCATGGAAGACTTGAAGGAATGGCTGTATGAAAGCGTGGAGAATCTGTCTGAAGCAACAATTTTATCAATCACTTCAAACCACCATTTTCTAAATGAATTCAATGCGGTATTTAAAATGTAAATTGGTATTAGCGATACTGAAAATTTGAATCGAATTTTTGAGTTTGATTATGAAGGAAATATTTTCAATCAATATCAGCTTGATTTCCCAATCTACGGATTCGTTGTTGGAGAAGAAAATCGAGGTATCTGTGCAGTCACGTTAGATGAAGAGCCAAATCTGGTTCGATTTGATTATTAAAGCGTGATTCTAGTTCGGTAAGTATAATCCGAGACTTCTTATTTTTAAGCCATTCTTAGTTATACTTTGAAACTAAAACGATCAAAATTTTGTAAACTTGAATTATGGAAAAAATCATCATTGAAACCGAAGATAAAACCAAGCTTGACCTTGTAAAGTCTATGCTTAAGGCTATGCATATTGGCTTTGAAGTTATTTCCAGCGAGGTCGTTGTCAAAAATAAGATTCTTTCCGACCTTAAAGAAGGTTGCCTAGAGGCAAAAGACATGGAGGCAGGAAAGGTTGAATACAAATCCTATTCATCCTTTTCAGAAATGGAAGATGACCTATAGATTAGTTCCGACAAAAGCTTTTTCAAGAGAATTAAAAAGATTGAAGAAAAAATATCCTTCAGTCCTTACCGACTTAGATAAGATTCGTAAGAAATTGGTAAAACGCTCACCTTAGGTGATCAGATTTATAAAAACTGCTACAAAATCCGAGTTCCAATTTCAAGTATGAACAAAGGTAAATCTGGGTCAGCTAGATTAATCACCTATGTCGTTTATTCTAATTCCATAATATTTCTTGTAGGCATATATACCAAAGCTGAAAAGGTTTCAATTTCAGAGAAAGAAATTAGGATGCTTATTAAGGAATTGGAAGGTTAGTTTTATGTGCATGGCTTATATCCTAATATTAAAGCTGATTATCCGATAGTTGGCTTTCTGATGGATGAGGAAAATGGGTAGATGTATTCAGTGACGGTGGATTGCGAGCCAAATCTGGTGCAATTTAATTATTTAGTATTTTCAAGCCTGTCAAATACCTCCTTCAAGAAGAAGTAGCTGATTAAATCCGAGATAAAAAGTTGTACCAGTAGGCATTAGCAGCTTTGAACTACAAAAATATGTGTTTTGAAACCAAAAAAAAGTTTTGTAAATAATTGAGTCAAATTTTTTCAAACTAAGGCTTGCTATTAAAAAAAATTAAGTTTATGCATGCACCGATTAGTGCTAGATTCTGGCCGGGCTCTTTTTTATCAATTTCTTAATTTAATTACTATGAATATCAGTAAGATTAAATCGTTTGTTTTTGGATTGGCCTTTTTGGGGACGATGGGGTTTGGGTGGATTTCTTTGAATGCCCAAACTCTAGGAGGTCCTGGCAGTGGCGAGGACCAATGTAAAGTTGAAATACTATTTGCAGCATCTGGACTGGGTCGACTAGGCAAATATGCCATATTAATGGGGATGGAGTAGACTGTACCGGCGGGAAATCCACAACGTGCTAATTAATTTATAGAGGCTGTCTCAAAAGATGGGATAGCCTCTATTTATTCGGATAAAGATATGAGTCAATTTCTAAGGAGCTAAATTTCTGCTCCTCCACTAGACTTATTTAACAGCCGTTTTAACTTTCATTCTCGGTATGAGGCTTCAAATAAAAATTCTTTTACTTTTTGCTATTTCGGGTTGCCAGTCCACCTCAAATTCTACAAATGATTTAATTATTCCAGATGAAGTTGAAGAAAATAAAAACTTAAGTTTCCTCACTGCTGAAGTTCAGTTTAGCCCCTTGTTTGGTGCAGATTACCTTTTACCCCATGAGGCAGACAAGGTGAGTATTAGTGATCAACTAATTGTTATCGGAGATTTTACTTTTTCAAAATCTCTTTACGTTTTTGAGAAACAAACTGGTCAAGCAGTAGAAATTCCTTTGAAGAAAGGTGAGGGCCCGATGGAAGTCCGTGAGGTTAGCGATTTTTGGTTAACTGATGATCAACTCTTTGTACTAGACGCCTTGGGAAGAAAAATAATTCCAATGCGCTATTCTCAGAATAATTTTGAGCTAGCAGAACCTATAATTTTAAAAATTCCGATGAAACGCTTCGCCAAAACCCAGACTGGTTTCGTGGGCTTGACTGGTGGTGGTCAAGATCATGCTGTGGCATTTGTTGATCATCAGGGAAAAATTCTTTCGACTCATTTTCCGATGAATATTTCTTTTTTAATGAGTCCTATGAATCCATTTCTGCAATTCGCAGGGAATGGTGTAGGCCAAGTTTGGTTTCACAGTCCATTCGACCCCAATATTTATCGAATGGACGAGGGACAAGTTGGAGGAAATTTTGCTTTTCACTACAGAGGAGAAGCACTAACATCTCCAACGAAAACAGATTTTAGAATGGATGGAGACGGATTCAATAGTTTTCGAGAAACTTTAATAAATCAACCTTCTTTTTTCAATCTCTTCGAACGATGGTCAAATCAATGGATTCTCTTATATTTTTTGAAAAATCAACCTAGAATAGCCTTAGTTGATAAAAGCGAAGGTTATAGTTTTCGACTCGAAAACTTAAAAAATGATGTTAGTTTTGACCAGCCATTTCCCAAAATAATCGGAGTTAGTGCCTTAGGTTTTTCAGCATTGGTAGTCAAAGATCAGATCAATCTTTCTGATCATGCCTTTTCAAGGTCGCTTTTAGAAAAGGCTATCAATAAAAATCCTGATGCTAAGCTATTCATGCTTGAATTTCAATTAAAACTAGAGTAGCAAGAACCAGCCTCTGTAAACTATTTGGTTGAAATTGATGGTATTGGAGAATAGAAGGAGTCTGGGAGATTGATTTTTAGACGCCTTGTTTAAAAAATTTAACTTCTTTCTTGCTTCTTCCGTTATCTGTAGCAGATTACACAGGGTAAATTTTGTCTTTGCTGAGGCTCAGATCGGAATGCCAGCAAAGCTGACTGAGTATATTGAGAGATTTTTTGGAAAGGAATAGATTTTCTTTTGATTTAAAATTTAGCAATCTGGGAGCTTTTTCCTACCGCATTTTTTGCATCCTAGCTCCAATTTTGTTTTCTTAGTCATTCACCCGGCAGCCTATTTTTTTTCTCAAATAAACCAACCTATGACTAAACACACCTACCAAAGTGGTCTGATCGGCAATTGTGCCTACATCGCCCATGTAGAAAAAAATACCAATATCAGCTGGCTTTGCATGCCTCGATTTGATTCTGATTTTATTTTTGGAGGAATGCTCGATCGCCAAAAAGGGGGGCAGTTTACTATACTTCCTGATTCGGAAGACTTTGAATCTTCACAGACTTACTTGGAAAACACCAATATCCTGCAGACTCAAATCAGCTATTCGGAAGGAAGCTATCAGGTAACCGATTTTGCGCCTCGATTCAAGAATTTCAATCGATACTATAAGCCCTTGATGCTGATTCGGAAAATTGAGTGTCTTTCCGGTTCACCACGAGTAAAAATCTCTTGCCAGCCAGTTACTGACCGCGGACAAACCCAGTTGACTTTTAGCCAAGGAAGTAATCATATCCGATACATGGGGATTGATCAAGAGTTGAGATTGACCAGTAATGCACCGCTGAGCTATATTCAAAATAGCAGGCCCTTTGCACTGAATAAAACGATCTATTTGATTCTGACCTACGGAAGACCGCTTGAAGCAGCGGTGGAGACGACCGCGGAGCGATTTCTACACGCAACAAGATCGTATTGGCAGGATTGGGTGAAGTCGACGAGTATTTCGGACTTTCATCAAAAGTTAGTCTTGCGATCTGTTTTGATTTTGAAGATTCATCAATACGAGGATACCGGAGCAATTATCGCTTCATCTACTACCTCACTTCCTGAATCTCCGGGAAGTACCCGAAATTGGGATTATCGATTTTGTTGGATTCGAGATACCTACTATACGCTTACAGCATTCAATAGCATAGGACACTTTGAGGAGTTGGAGAAGTATTTTGAGTTTATTCAAAATCTCCCCACAGATGCAAGTGGACGCTATCAGCCACTTTTCTCGATCACTGGAGCCACTTCCCTGATCGAAGAGATTGTGGATCTAGATGGCTACTTGGGAAACAAACCGGTACGCTTTGGAAATCAGGCCTATACTCATATCCAGAATGATTGCTATGGCCAAGTCTTGGTTTCATTGCTGCCCTTGTATTCTGATCAGCGGTTTACAGAAGATGAGCGGAGTCATTCGGAACCCATGATTATGAACCTGCTGGACAAAATCGAGGCAACCATGAATGAGAAGGATGCTGGGCTCTGGGAGTTTCGTCATTTAGCTCAGGAGCATTGCTATACGTTTTTATTCCATTGGGCTGGAGCCTGTGCAGCGGCGAAGATTGGGATTCGCCTGAAAAATGACGCTATGTACAATCAAGCCATTTCACTTCGTGATCAGGCGATTAAAAAAATCGAGGCCTGCTATTTGCCGGATCGAAAAGCATACTCGCAGGCTATCGGTTCCAAATACATGGATGCCAGTACGCTGCAATTGATCACTATGGGGTATTTTGGGGATGATTTGGTCCGGGCAAATACACATCTAAAGGCCTTGGAAGAAGATTTATTGGCGAAGAATTTTTTGTTTTATCGCTACAAGCATGTGGATGATTTTGGGGTGCCGGAGACTACCTTTTTGATCTGTGCATTTTGGTATATCGAAGCTTTGGCTTGTGTAGGGAGATTAGAGGAAGCTGTCGAAGGTTTTGAAACCTTAGTAAAATATTGTAACCATTTGCAATTATTCTCGGAAGATGTAGACCAAGACACTGGAAGTCAGTGGGGAAATTTCCCTCAAGCTTATTCGCATGTAGGATTGATGAATGCTGCTTTCCGGATTGGAAAGAAGCTGGATAAACCAAATTTCTTGTAGTTTCTAGTATGTGATCAGTGCCTCCAATTCAAAAAAAGATTTCCTGCGGATTCATAAAAAAGATTTCCCATAGATTCGCACGGATTTTTTTTTGGAAAATTGATTCTCATGGATCTAATTCTTGGCTTTCTTGTAGATCTACCAAAATCTGTGCTGTAATCCGCAAAGATCTATGGGAAATAGCGCTGTCAGAGTTCTCACAACTGAGCATTTCCTTACTGGCAGATATGGTGACGCATAAAAAAAGAAACTAGTATAACCTCGTCACGCACTTTATTTTCAATTTCTTTACCTTGGCTTCATCATTCTTTGAATCTAAATGAATTCATTAAAAATTACATTTCTGTTTGTACTGATAGGCTTTTCTTCCTGCACTTCAAATTCCTACCGCAAAATCAATAATCAGCATAAAAAGCAAGTCAAAGGAGTGACAGCAACACTGAGGGAAATTCCAAAGACGAAATCGCAAAGCAAACCTGACACTCTTAGCATATCGGACGAATGGATTGGAACCACAAATTTTAGCGTCAGAAGGCCAAACTATGTAATCATCCATCATACCGCGCAGGATTCATTAGCTCAAACCATCAAGACGTTTACCTTGACTCGGACTCAGGTGAGTTCCCATTACGTGATCGGAAGAGATGGTAAAGTCGTACAGATGCTCAATGATTACTTGCGTTCTTGGCATGCAGGTCGGGGAAGATGGGGAAATGATACGGATCTCAATTCAGCTTCCATCGGGATCGAGCTGGATAATAATGGTTTTGAGCCCTTTACAGAAAAGCAAATTGAAAGTTTATTGCTTGTTTTGAAGCGATTGAAAGCTAAATATTCAATCCCTGCTGCCAATTTTATCGGACACTCGGACATTGCTCCGGGACGAAAAGTAGATCCTAGTCCTTACTTTCCTTGGCAAAGGCTGGCGAATGAAGGATATGGACTTTGGTACGACGGAGTATTAAATACTCCAGATTTCTTGACAGCTGGACCGCTTTCCAAAAACTTCAATTCCATCGATGCACTCCGAATTATTGGCTATGATGTCAGTGATTCTTCTGCTGCGATCCAATCCTTCAAAGTTCACTTTATCCAACGAGACATTGAGTCCCCCATGAGTGATATGGATCGATTGATTCTTTACAATCTGTATAAAAAATACCGGTAGTATTAGATTAACCACAAAGTGTACAAAGGTTTTGCAAAGGGACGAAAAGCGCAAACTAGTACGAAAAGCTCACCAACCGACGTCTTTTAGGAATTAGTTATACCGCATAGCGAACAAAGCTACATAGATTCACCAAGGCGAGGATCGAAGAATATGAAAGCGACGTAGGTGAGATATTTTTATAGCCCCGCGTTTCAACCCAAGATTATTTTTCAAGATCCTAGCTTGGTCAGCAATTGCCGGACCTGCTTCACCGATTTGATGTTGTAATTAGCCTGTGTATAGGCATATCCCACCCGAATCGAGTAAGCACTTTTTGGCATGGCCTTGAATGTGTCCTCATCCGTCCAATCATCGCCCACAGCTAAGATAAAATCATATTCCTGATCTTTCATGATGGCTGTGGCAGCTCTTCCTTTATTGATATCCGGTCGTTTGATTTCCAGTACCATATTTCCTTCCAAAACTTGGAGATTATACCCTCTAGCCATGTATTTTAAATGACTGAAGAGTTCCCGCATTCGGAGATCACCCAAGCCGCTTTCTACCTTTCGATAATGCCAAACGAGTGAGTGATGCTTTTCCTCGATAAATGCGCCTGGAGTTCTGAGCACGTAATATTCCATGATTTCTCGAATATCTTCTTTCCATCTGTCCTCGATCTCAGCATAAAGTTTCCAGTCCCCTTTCTCATTCTTCCGCTTAACCCAAACACCATGTTCGGCGATGAGATCGACTTTTTGATCTTCGAACCAAGTACCCAAAGTATCCTTGTCTCTTCCAGAAATGATGATCACCTGTGCTTTTGGGCTCAAGTTTCTTATAATACCTTTAAGTTCCGCGTCTGGCACTGCTTCCGAAGGATTGGATACAAAGCCAGTTAAGGTTCCATCGTAATCCAAAAATAATATTGGTTTTTTAGCTTTTTTGAAAGCTGCTTCAATCTCACCCATCACTTTAGAATCTACATCTTTTGAGGTAAGCTCCTCTTGCTTACGTTTCACATGGTCGAGTCGATCCATGAAAACCTTCACCCATTGGAACACATCATATTTTTTGAGGCTCTCCTGCATACTGACCATTCGAGCTTTCTGCTCTTCAGGCTTCATGCTTAGTGAATTATAAATTGCGTCAATGACACCCTGTCTATCATTTGGATTGACCAATACAGCATCCTGCAATTCTTTGGAGGCTCCAGCCATTTCAGATAGAATTAACACTCCGGTTTGGTTGGTTTTGCTTGCTACAAATTCCTTGCAGACCAGATTCATTCCGTCTCGAAGTGGAGTGACCAAGGCAATGTCTGACATACTGTAGAAAGCGCTGAGTTCTTCGAATGGAAAGCTTCGATAGAAGTAATGAACAGGCTTCCAATTTAGAGTTGAGTACTCCGAATTGATTCTACCCACTAGGAGATCGATTTCTTCCTTCAGTACCTTGTAGGACTGGACTTTATCTCGACTTGGTACGACGATCATGATCATGGAGACTTTTCCATGAAGCTCTTTATGTTGCTGCAAAAGCTGATCAAAAGCTTGAATCCGTTGAGGAATTCCCTTTGAATAATCCAGTCGATCAATAGTGATGATCAGTTTTTTATCCTCAACTTGCTTTCTGAATTCACGAACAATATTTTGTGTTTTTCTGCTTTTTGCCTGATTGGCAAACTTGTCATAATCAATTCCCATCGGGAAGGAGTCCACATTGATGATACGGTTCTCTGCTTGTATGTAGCCACTTTCTGAGGAAAGACCAGTAATTCTGCTCACCGCACTGAGGAAGTGACGCATGTCATCATACGTATGAAATCCAATCAGATCTGCACCAACTATACCTTCAAGTAACTGCTTTCGCCAGGGAATCATCCGAATGATCTCGTAGGAAGGAAATGGGATATGCTGAAAAAATGCGATGGTGGCATTGGGTAATTTTTCACGAAGCATTTTAGGCAGCAAAAGCAGCTGGTAATCATGCACCCAAATCGTGTCTTCAGGACTAGCTTTCTTTAGAATAGCGTCGCAAAACTTCTCGTTGACCCGGACATAAGCTTTCCAATGCTCGGGATTATAGACCATATATTGGGTGAAGTAATGGAATGCTGGCCAGAGAGTTTCGTTGGAAAACCCCTCATAAAACTCCTCAATATCTTCTTTGGTGAGAAACACCGGGGCCATCTTGAGCTCATGTAGTTCCAATAGTATTTCCGCACGCTGCTCAGGGTCTTCTACCGTGTTTCCTGGCCAGCCTATCCAGATATTTTCTCCGGCTGTGTAGATAGATCCCAATCCTGTAGCAAGGCCACCGGCGCTGGGCTTAAATTCAAATTTTCCATTTCTGTGTCGAAGACTTATTGGAAGGCGATTGGAAACAATAATCGTTTTTGACATAATTTTTTACCAGATTAAAAATATGAACTGGGATAAGCCCAATTCAAAAAGGGTAGTTAAGAAGGTACTCAATAATGACCCTAATCAAAACAATAATATTTTAAAAGGGCTATTTCGTAATCGAAAAACAATTCATTCCTGCTTTAAATAAAAAAAGCAGCCATTTCTGACTACTATAGTATTAGTGTTTCAATGCTATCTTTTTTGGTTTGGTAATGAGTTTCGACCAGATAAATTCCCCAATCTGTGTTCCCTGACTCAGGCCGTCTGCTATAGCTGGCATATAATGAATTCCACCATAAAAACGGCTTATTGCGGCTTCCTTGGCTGCTCCACTGAAGGAATCAAACTCCCGAACCGGTAGCCCAAAAGCGACTTCAGAGCTGTCAACCAAATAAAACTGATCTCCAAAAAGTTGACCTAAGGTATACGCTGCGGCTGCAGAACCCACCGAATGTCCAGAAGTATGCTCTGGAAAAGGAGGTGTCTGTAACAGCGGAACCCACTCCTCATCAATGTACTGATTGATGTAGGTTTCTGGGCGTATCAACTTGCTTCGATATTTCTCATCCCAACAGGATATAAATGCCTCATTTAGTGAGATTCCAGTCAGCGCAAATGCTTCTGCAGTTCCTTTCCAATCTCTTCCCGCAGCTTTTGCAGCGATAGCGGCTATGCTCATCCAATGTCCGCCTGGAGTGATTTTCTTGGTTGCAAACATCACGTGGCCTTTCACATTCACTTTGTATGGATTGCAATCCCAAAACAAGGCAACATTCTGCTGATCCTCATTTGCGCTCAAAGCTGCTTTATAAACCTCATTCGCCAATTCATAAAAGGGAGTTCCTGGATCGGTAGAAAAAGCTGGCGGAGCGAGTGGCTTAAACTGTGCTGCAGAATCCAACACAAAGGTTCGGATCTTATTCCAATGTGGCTCGATTCCTTCCATATAGGCAGGAGGAGTTGGCTGCCAAGTTCCGACATCACCAGTGACAGTATATTTGGGGAAAGATCGGCTTTGATGGTAATTGTCCTTAGAAGAGTACGCTTTCACTGCCGCAGCTATCTCTTGTCCGAAGGCAATCGAAGCTTCGAAAACATCATTTGGTATTCCTTTACTTTTCAACTCTTCGTAAGCTGCATCCCGATGCTCATTCATCATTTCTTCAGAAAAGATCATTGTAGTACCCATAGTATAGTATGCTGCTAAAGCCGCAAGTGGAGGATATACCTTTTCCGAAGGAGTGAAGATCTTTTTCTCCGATCCCTTTAACTGCCCCAAAAGAGATAAATAGGCTGGATCAGTAGCAGCTGCAACTTCAAAAGCAGCAATAGAAGAATACGAATAAATCCGAGCAGCAACAGGCGGAGAAAAGATATCGTGGATAATCACCTGCGTCACCCGATCCTGTGCTTGATTCAGATAGTGACCGTCGGTAATCGCGTTGGAATAGTCAACTGGCTCTTGGCAGGAAAAGCTGAGCAAGATGATTCCAGACAGAAACAAGTATTTTAAAGTACGCATAGTGGCAAGGGTGATATGTGATGCAAGTTTAATAAGTTAGTGCCTAAGGAGATGAAATCCACTGATCTAGTTTGACTTAGAGATCAAAGCTAGCTGATTTGAATTCGCCTCCAAATGATATTAATTAAGTTTGACCCAGAATACTCCGCCGTTATTACTGACGGCAATCTGATAGTTAGTTCCTTTTACTTCGATTGGTTTTAGCTGACGAATTTCAGCCTGATTTGGGATCGAATTTTCGACTTCAGAAATCACCCAAATTCCATCATTATAGTGTAAGGCCTGAAATGCATTGGCAGTATTTCTTCCCAAATCTACTCTGAAGTCATTAAAGTTACCCGCAATGAAGATTCGTTTGCTGGATTCGTCCCAGGCCAAATCTTGGACCGGGCTTAGCTGCGCAAAGAATGGAAAGGGCGAAAATTGAAAGGAGCCGTCGGTCTGTTGAATATATGCTCCGGATCGAAATTCGATCGCAGCTTTTTGATCAGCTTTTGCCAAATCTTCCTTTGAGAAAAGATCAATAGGTTGGCTGATTTTTGAATATTCGACATAGGAAGAATGCTTTCGCTTCAAACTTGGGATTTGCTTGATCAGATCATCTCTTGTTCCAAACGGAACCAGCTTTTCTCCCATGTAATGAAAGATGAGCGGGTCTGCTTGACCATTTCCATCAAAATCTGCATGATAGAGCCAAAGTGGTTTTTCGACACTTGCTTTCAGTTTTGAATTCAGACCGAGATTCCCTGTCAATAAATCCATTCGGCCGTCTCCGTTGACATCTGCTGCTTGTAAACCTTCGATCCAACCTGCGGATTTTTCCAGCCCTGGGATTACTTTTTCCTGAAAGGTGTGTTTAGCTCCTAGCTCAAAAACCCGAATGGCCTGCCAGTCTCCAGTCAGGACTAATTCGAGTCGGTCATCGCTGCTTACGTTTGCCCAAATGGCCGAGTTCACCATTCCAAAATCGATGTTCTGCCCAAATCGAGCTAGAGTTTCGTCTTTGAAAAAACCATTTCCCTGATTGATTAGGATCGAACTTTTCGGACTTGCGCCATAATCGCCGGAGACTACAGCTGCTCCGACAAAAACGTCCAAGTCCCCATCCTGATCAAAATCATGGACTGCTATGG
>Ga0105050_10008904_pt1 | contig 11402 bp, 9 predicted proteins | sample FRY01_FD_78088 | JGI IMG/M metagenome (GOLD analysis project Ga0105050, IMG submission 78088) | Freshwater microbial communities from Lake Fryxell liftoff mats and glacier meltwater in Antarctica - FRY-01 | ecosystem: Environmental > Aquatic > Freshwater > Ice > Glacier meltwater ... | reverse complement strand
TATCGTGGTAGGGATCATTATAATGCTCACAGGATGGCTTGTTATAGATACCATAATGAAAGTCTTGGTCGGTGGTCGCGTGGGTCCGTGGCATAGTGTAGTCTGTATTGATAATCCAGCAATTCAACAACCCACAGGTCAAACCATGGGTGGTGCGACGATAGACCCTGCGACAGGGCTTGTGCAGTCAGTTGTGGGCGCAGGGGACTGTTCACCATCAGCATTGTCGCAGACTTTTGGGGGACAGGCCGCCGTGATGTCATGTATTGCGCAGAGAGAAAGTGGCTGTATTGCTGGTAGGCAAAGTACGGTTGATAGGACAAGCGCTGGCGGAGATGCGTTTTCCATCGGTCTCTATCAGGTAAACCTCACCGTACACAATCTTAATGAACCAGGGTGTACTGCTCTAAACGGTGGACAACCGCTCAATTGTATTTCTGCGTTTCAAGGGAGAAATAGAGGCGCGGTGGTGGTAGACCGTGGGCTGTATGATAGGTGTGTGAGCATCGCAGCAAACGTTAGTTGTAATACAGCTATGGCGCAGTCGTTGCTCCGCACTCAGCAGGGATTGGGGCATTGGAGCACGTATACTGATGGAGGGTGTCGTTAACATATCTCTATGAAAAACATATTCATCACTATTTTGATCATTACTATGTTGGCTCTTGGCGCAGGAGTGTATCTCGTGTTGAAAAACACTGGCGCTGGGCAAGATCCTCCCTTGGTGCCGGGATTTCCCACCTCAACACCAATATCGCCTTCAGCTCCTAACCCAGATGCTACGATTTCTATCGCCGGAGAGGGTGGTTCTGTGTCGGTGAAAAACTTTTTGCTGGACGAGACAACCGTCACCGACAAAAGTAATCCGGGGCAGTATTATATAGCGGGAGAGTTTTCTCCTGCCTCAAATAATCCCGCGTACAGTATTGTATATAAAGAAAAAGATCAGGCTTTTACGATAGGGCTGTGGAGAGAACCATTGTCGCAGACACGCACTCATGCAGAAGAAGAGTTTCTCCGTGTTCTCGGTATTTCAAAAGAAGCGGCATGTCGTCTACGTTACGTTATTTCAGCTCCGTATGAAATAAGTCCTTTTTACTCAGGAAAAAACCTTGGCTTTAGTTTTTGTCCGGGAGCTGTCGAGCTATAGTATAATAGAGAGTATGATAGAGATATTGTTATGATAAAAACACTTTCTATTGGTCTGTTTGCGCTCCTGGGGCTTTTTGGTTTTGGTTTTGCGATGTATACCATTCTTGCTCCTACCGACACATCACAGAAAAATACCATTGAGACTCGGATCATATTTCCTACGGCACCAGATGCGACACTCCCACCAGGCGCGACTTTTACGGTCCTTGCTAAAGACGAGAGCTCTCTTGCTGTCTACGATTTCCGCCGCGACCAGAGTAGTGTGACGCGCACGACACTGGATACTGGGGGAGACTACTACACACTTACCACACTCGCAGAACATCCTGATTTTAGCATTGTGTATTTTGCGGATGCACAAACCTTTAACCTTGTCTTGCGAAAGATACCCTTTCCGGAAACAGAAAGACGTGCTATTGCAACATTGCAAAAAATGCTACGAATATCTTCGGAGGACATATGTAGACTCCGTGTTGTTGTTGCGGGAGTAGAGAGATTTGAAGAGATCTATGCGTCATCAACCCTTACCACCTGCACGCCATGAAAAAATACATCTATAAAGTAAGTCTGTTTCTGCTTGTTGTAGTTGCTGTTTCGCTACCTGCGATAGCATTGGGCGCGCTTATTCCATGTTCTGGTCCTGAATGCCAAGCATGTCATCTGAAAGAACTTTTGGCGCGTATCATAAACTTTATCATTATGATCGGCTCGCTTTTTGCAACGCTCATATTTATGTGGGCGGGCTTTACCTATGTCACCGCAGGGGGAGACAAATCAAAAATAAAACAAGCGACAGAGACTTTCAAAAATGTGGCAATTGGGGTGATTATCATGCTCCTTGGATATCTCATTGTAAATACGGTTATGAAAACACTGGTTGACCCTCAATTTTTTGGAGGAAAACCGTGGGACGATATACAGTGTGTACCCCAGCCAGTCTTTGTGGCAGGACAAAGACTTGCTCAGGATGCCACGACGGTGATATTGCCCGGGGGAGGAGTCGGCACCGTCACCTCAGAAAATGATGCACAAGTGCGCGCTGCGCTTGCAGCTTCTGGTGTAAGTTTTCGTAGCGACGTTCTTTTGGTCGGCGCTTCGCACCAGCGTCTTTCAGAGATAGCGAGCATGGCGACGACATGTAGCGCACAGATGGGTAGGGACTGTGGTGTGGTGATCTCAAGTGGCGTGCGTCTACAGGGAAACCCTGCGGGAGTAGGTGCTCATGTGGCGGGTGGTGCGGTAGATATCAGTGGACGGAGTACAACTTTTAACACATGGATGAATACGCAAAGTGGATATCAGAGCGTCGCAAGCTTTCAGGGGTATCGTGCACAACAAACACAGTCGGGTATGAAATGTACCTGGGAGGGAAGAGATGCAGATTCTCCCAATAACCATTGGCACTGCCAGTAATAGAGACGATTGACGAAAGGGCTTGTGTCGCATACCATCATGCTGTTGGGCGATTAGTTTAGTGGCAGAACATAGGTTTCCAAAACCTACGGTGGGGGTTCGATTCCCTCATCGCCCGCCGAAGGCGGTGAAAGTCCCGAACCTAAAAGGTTCGGGACTTTCTCGTTGCCAGAGGCAACGGCGATGAGGGAATCGAACCAACAGCACGGGGTGCTGTTGTGCCTTGGGACGAGGTCGGTTCTAGATTTTACCTCCCTAAAAACCCACGCACCCCCTCCACCATCCTCTCACTCTCGCTCGCTTCATACCACCTCACACCCTCCATTCGCTTGAGCCACGTCCGCTGTCTCTTTGCGTATTGCCATACTTTTTCTATGAGCTTCTTTTTCATCTGTTCTTCGATGATTTCTCCATGTAAGTATTCAAGTACCACACGATATTCAAGACCGATTTCTTTTAGGCGTGTTTCTGAAAGGCCGTCTGCAAGTATTTTTTTTGTCTCTTCGACCAAACCTTTCTGGAGTGTCTCAGAGAGGCGCTGTGCAATTTTTTCTCGCAGTGTGTTTGCATCGGTCGAAAGACCGATGATGTATGCGTCATAGGGACATTCGACTGCTGTCTCTTCAGGTACTTTCCCCAATGCCTCTACTATTTCAAGAGCACGTACCAGTCTGCGAGGGTTTTTGGCATCAATATTTTTTGCTCGTGTAGGATCTTTTTCTTTGAGCATTTCAAACAGTGCATCAACAGAGAGCTTTTCTAGTTTCTCACGCAAAGCAGGATTGGGAGGGATTTCAGGCACCACCTTTCTTCCTAAAAGGGTTTCAATATAGAGAAGTGTTCCACCGGCGACAATGGGTACGTGCCCACGCGCAGAGATTTCTTTAATCTGTTTTCCTGCATCATTTTTGAAATCAAAAGCGGTGTAGGTGGTATGCGGGTCTACGCAATCTATCAAATGATGGGGAATGCCACCCATTTCTTCATAAGTGATTTTCTCAGTACCAACATCAAGTCCTCTGTACACTTGCCGAGAATCAGCAGAAATAACCTCGCCATTACATTCCTGTGCAATACGTACTGCCAAAGACGTCTTCCCTGAGGCAGTAGGGCCCACGATGACGAGTATTTTTTGTTTTAGGGTAGTGTTCATAGGTATGTCCGGTATGGTATCATGGCCTACACATTAGTTATAGATACATAAACGATAATATAATAAGATATGAAATCAGAACACGAACACAACGAGATGTGCTCTATGGGCTACTCACTCGGGATAGGAGATACGGTGCCAGAAGACCTTTCTTTTGAAGCATTTCAAAACGAGGAAACGAGGATAGTGAGTTTCAAGAATTTTCGTGGCAAATGGACGGTGGTCTTTTTCTACCCAGCCGACTTTTCTTTTGTATGTCCTACAGAGTTGGGTGAGCTGGCTGATATGTATGGGGAGTTCACAAAAGAGGGCGCAGAGATTCTTTCATTTTCAACCGATACTGTTTTTGTGCATAAAGCATGGCACGACACTTCGGAGATGATTAAGAAGATTAAGTATCCGATGGGCGCAGATCCATCTCACGAGGTTTCAGAACTTTTTGGTGTGTTGATCGCAGAAGAGGGGCTTGCGCGCCGAGGTACGTTTATTGTAAACCCTGAAGGAGTCATTATGTCGGCTGAAGTGAATGACAACTCCATAGGTCGCTGTGCAACAGAAACACTGCGCAAGCTTAAGGCAGCAAAGTATGTTTCTAAAAATCCTGGCAACGTCTGTCCCGCAAGTTGGGAAGAAGGAGAGGCGACCCTCAAGAAGGGTTTGGATTTGGTGGGGAAGATATAGTTTAAATACCTGAGGTTTTGGAGAGGTTTATACATAAAAACAAGGGCACCATGTGCCCTTGTTTTTATGATAGTACTGTCTGCGGAGTCGGAAATGCCGACGTGTTCGTCCGAGCTCAACCATACACAAAAGGAGGTCGTCTGTGTTAAGAGTAAGTGTCTCTAAACAGCTCATCGTTGCCGTGGATACGCTCAAGCAAGCTAAGGCGTTGTTGGGCGCAGGCGTTTGTATCAAAATCGAAACTCTGATGAGAAGGGAGGGTCTCAGGATTGTTACAACGCTTATGCGTCAAGGTTTCAATGTCTTCGCCGACCTGAAGCTTTCGGGCACACCCCATACACTCAAAGGCGAAGGGGAGGGTTTGAGGCATTCAGGTGTTTCGTACGTGACCGTTATGTGCTCGACTGGTGTGTCGAGCATGCGCGCACTCAAACAGCAGTTGCCTGATGTGTGCGTCCTTGGAGTCACTGTTCTGACTTCCATGACAGAAAAGGAAAGGAAGGAGACCTTTCCAGGTTTTTCACCAGACCGTCTCGTGCTTCATTTTGCTGATCTCGCTGAGGAGGCGGGGCTTGATGGAGTGGTGGCGTCGCCAGGTGAAATCAAGCTTATGCGAGAGCAGTTTCCTCGCCTCAAAGTGGTCACTCCCAACATTCGTCCGCAAGGATGGGTGGTTGAGGGTGATGACCAAAATTTGGCGCTTAGCATGACGCCAAGCGAAGCTTTGGAGGCTGGTGCATCCGCTATCATTTTGGGTCGGCCAATAGTTGGCCATACTAATCCCAAAGAGGCTGTGCGTATAGTGCTCGCAGACATGGCGTCCGTGGTTCATTGGAAGGAGACACGAAGTGCTTGGTTGAAGTAACGATAAAACGATATCAGAAGCTCCGCGCCCCTTGGGGTACGCGGAGCTTCTTTGTATGTGGTGCCGCGAGAGAGACTCGGTCACAGATAATTTCGCTTTGGGCGAAATTTCCGCGACCCCGCCTCGACGCTTCATCCCGCCCCGCGGGCGCGTCTGTGGCTTTCGAGTCTCTCCTCTGCGCCATTCACTGCGTTCATGTGCTGGAGGAGAGACTCGAACTCTCAAGCCTTACGGCATGCGATTTTGAGTCGCACGTGTATACCATTCCACCACTCCAGCAGTGCACCGCTTTATTTTCCACTTATTGGCTAAGCGTCATCGAAATATACCAGTATTCACACTTTTTCTCAATCGGGTCTGTGTTACAATGGCACCGTTATGTCATTTCGAAACGATGCAATTTTCTGGGTAGAGGTCAATAAGATCTTTCCAAACCCGTACCAGCCACGCCGTGAATTTGATCAGGCGCGCCTCAAAGAGCTTGGGGAATCTATCCGTCAGTACGGCGTCCTCCAGCCACTCATTGTTACAAGAAAAGAAATACAAAAAAGTGACGGGGGTATTTCTGTTGAGTACGAACTGATCGCTGGAGAGCGCAGACTTCGTGCGTCACGTCTTGCGGGCATTGAGCAAGTGCCCGTCATCATACGTGATGGCGCTGAGAGCGACCTTATGAAGCTCGAGCTTGCCATTATTGAGAATATTCAGCGTGAGGATCTCAATGCGGTAGATCGTGCGAAAGCATTTAGACAGCTGGCAGATCAATTTAAGCTCTCTCACCTACAGGTGGCCCAGAAAGTAGGAAAAAGCCGTGAGTATGTGTCCAATACGCTTCGTCTCCTTCTCCTTCCTGCGGATATTTTGCAAGCAGTTGCGGAAGGGAAGATAGCCGAAGGACATGCGCGCACGCTCCTGATACTTTCTGATAAACCAGCAGAACAGAATGTGATTTTTCGTGAGATTATGCTGAAGAAACTTTCGGTGCGCGAGGTGGAGCGTATTACACGGAAAGTTGCTACTGATAAGGTACGCAAGAAAGATTGGGGTGGTATTGATCTTCAGATTATTGAAATAGAAAAGCAACTCACTGAGGCATTGGGTACGCGTGTACAGATTGCAAAGACTAATTTTGGTGGCAAGGTCGTGATAGATTATTTTTCACCAGATGATCTCCAAAAAATTCTGCATATGATGGTGGAGTCTGACGTACGTGTGAGCCAAGGGGGGGAGAGACCAGAAGAAGTACCGGAGTTGGCGCATGAAATGCCACCGCACATACCAGCGACGCAGGTAGAGGATATTATTTCTGCAGAGGTGAGTGGCGTACCCATGGAAGAACCCCCTTCTGAGAACGCCGAAGAAGCTCCTGTAGATGATAAGCCAGCGGTGGAGAAAAAAGAAGAGGAGGAGACAGATCTGTATGATATAAAGAATTTTTCTTTGTAATCCGTTATTTAGAAATCAGAAAAAGAGCGACAATAACACAGGGGTGTTATTGTCGCTCTTTTTCTTTGCGCGCTGCAATATAAGCCCGTATGTGCCGTTGCGCAAAGGTCGTTTTAGAGAAACCGAGCCACTTTGCAGTAGGTCCACCTTTTTTGCTCCGCATTACCTCGACAATGTCACCGTTTTTGAGTTCGGTACTGAGTTGGACCAATTTATTATTTACTTTTACACCAGACATTGAGTCGCCAAGATCGGTATGGATGGCATACGCAAAGTCGACAACACTTGCACCGATAGGAAGGTCTATCACATCTCCTTTGGGGGTAAAAGCAAAAATGCGGTGACTAAAGAAATCTTCTCGGAGTCCTTCGACAAATTCACCAGTATTTTCGGTATCTTTATGAGCAAGTGCAATTTCTTTGATCCAATTGGGAACCTGGTCAAGATTGTACTCTTTGTTTGTCGTGACGGAAGGTGTTTCGCTCTTGCGCTTCCACATAAAAGGACGAAACAATGAAGGGATCAGGTCGGCCATGCGGTCGGTGAATTTTTGCCCTGCCTGGTGTTGTTTATACGCAATATGTGAAGCAACACCAAATTCCGATTCACGATGCATGGACTCGGTGCGAATTTGCACCTCTAAGATACTGCCGTCGGGAGTGATAACGGTGGTGTGGAGGGATTGGTACCCATTTGGTTTCGGGAATGCAATGTAGTCTTTTACACGTTGCGGTAACGGACGCCAAAGTTTATGGACAACGCCAAGGGTCTGATAACAGTTATCAAGAGTGGGAACAATGACGCGTATAGCAAAGAGGTCCAATACTTTATCCATATCCCACTCACGACGCTCGAGCTTGCGGAAGAGGCTATACATACCTTTCATTCGGTGCTCTGTTTTAAAGTCACCGACTTCTTCCGCGAGGTGTTTTTGAAGATTTTTGCGTAACTTCTCAAGCTTTTCGTCTGAGTTGAACAGTGACGCAGATGCAATCTTCTGCACCTTTTGAAATTCATTTTGGTACACATAAGGAAAAGCAAGGTCTTCTAATTCTTTTCTAATACGACCCATGCCGAGGCGATGCGCAACAGGCGCATATATCTCGAGTGTTTCTCGTGCGATGCGCAGTTGTTTTGCTTTGGGCACATGCTCTAGTGTCTGCATGTTGTGGAGACGGTCGACGAGCTTGATGATGAGTACACGAATATCCTCACTGGTGGCGACCAGTAATTTACGAAGACTTTCGTTGTGTCTATCGGTGCCGTGGTATCGGACAGAGCCAAGTTTGGTTACCCCTTCAACAAGAAACAATACCTCTGCACCAAATTCAATTTTGATGGTTTCTGCGGTAACGCCCGTATCTTCAATGGTGTCGTGCAGAAGTCCCGCAGCAACTGTTTTGGCACCCATGCCCATTTGTGCAAGCATCTCTGCAACAGAAGCAAGATGTACAAAATAAGGTTCACCAGAATACCGCGTATGTTTCGCGTGTGCCTCTTCTGTAAACGTATACGCTTTCTCAATCAGGGCACGGTCTTCTTTCTGGGTCGATGAGAGATTACCTAAAATAGATGCGAGATTAGCCATACAGCCATTGTATGCGTCTTCTCGGATGTGTAAAGCGCTACCCTTGCTTTAAGAGCTCGAGAGCAACCTCTACGGTGATTGTTTCTGGGTCAAGAGTATCAGCGACAGCAATTCTTTTAAACCCTCTTTTGAAGTAACGACCTGATTTTGATTCGAAAAGTACGATTAGTTTTTTGGTGCGTGGGTTGAGCCCGATCTCCTTAAGACGTTTTTCTCCAGCGCGACCCTTCTTTGGTTCTTTGAAGATTTCAAGTGCTCGCGCAAAGGTAATATCGTACGGATTATCGGCTCCTTTAAGTGAGCGAAAGTCACTTTGGTGGACAATGTACGGACCAAATTTCCCAACGTTGGCAGTAATAGGTTCCTGTGTGTCTGGGTGAGTACCCAACACGCGCGGTAGGGAGAGGTAGTGGAGTGCATCGGCTAGAGTGAGAGTCGTAAGATCCATACCTTTGGGAATACTTGAACGGCGTGGTGGGATAATTTTCGGGTCGCCTTTTTTTGCGCGACCCTTTTTCTTTTCAGGTGTTGCTCCGAGTTGCACGTAGGGTCCAAAACGTCCGGTGAGCATAAAGACAGGAAGCTTGCTTTCGGGGTCAGTGCCAATCGGTTCGTCTGGCTTTATTTCAGCTCCGTCTATCATGCGTGCGCCGATACAATCAGGGAAACGGTCACAGGAAAGAAATTTACCTGCGCGACCCAATTTGATAACCATAGAACTTCCACACAGCGGACAGACATACTGTGCATCGGCTTTGCCGAGATTGGTAATCTTGTCTATGTCTTCTTTAGACTGTACTGCTTTAGAGAACGGCCCATAAAACGTTCTCAGTGTTTTTTCGTACTCATGTGTCCCGTCAGCAATACCATCGAGCTTGTCCTCCATTTCACTGGTGAATGTGTCGCTGATGTAGTCGGTAAAATGTTCTTCAAGAAAAGAAGAGACTATGTCTCCTGTGTCAGTAGGGAGAAGCGTACGACCATTTTTTTCTACATACCCGCGGTCAATGATGGTCTTCATGGTAGACGCGTAGGTTGACGGTCGCCCGATGCCACGTTTTTCGAGCTCTTTAATAAGTCCTGCCTCGGTGTATCTACTCGGAGGCTGTGTCTCTTTTTTCTCAGTATCAAGAGACACGAGTGCAAGCGTATCGCCCTCTGTCACCTCTGGGATTTCAACATCTTCTCCGCGCGCCTGCGGGTCTGCTTTGAGCCACCCATCAAACATGACGCGCGAGCCGTTTGTGGAAAAGCTAGGTATTTTTTTCTCTGTTTGAATTTCTGCGGTGACTTTAGTACGGAGCACCTGTGCGTCCGCCATCTGGGACGCTACGGTGCGTGCCCAGATGAGGTTGTAGAGACGTTTCTGCTCTTCATTTGCGCCAAGGCTTTTCATGTTCACATTGGTAGGGCGAATAGCCTCGTGCGCTTCTTGTGCAGACTTACTTTTGGTTTTAAAAACATTTCTGTGTGCGTATTGTTTTCCATACTGTTTTTCAACCAGTGCAAGAATTTGTCCTTGCGCTATCGTGCTCATATTCACACTGTCGGTGCGCATGTAGGTGATGTAGCCCGCTTCGTAGAGCTTTTGCGCGACACCCATGGTGCGTGACGGAGAAAAACCAAGACGTGTTGAGGCGACTTGCTGGAGCGTGGATGTCGTAAAAGGAGGGCGCGTTGCGCGTTTCTGCTCAGTCTCTTTGACTCCAGTGATTTTCCACGTATTTTTCTCTCCTTCAGCGACGATGGTATCTACGAGCTTTTTATCACGCGGTTCTTCGTCGCAGGTAAGGATAAGAGTTTCTTTTTTTGGCGTGGTGGTGGTTGCAGAAATAACATAGTAGGTTTCTGGGTTGAATGCACGGATCTCACGCTCTCGTTCCATAATAATACGAAGTGCAGGAGACTGTACGCGACCTGCCGAGAGTCCATAACGCACTTTTTTCCAAATGAGACCTGAGAGGTCATAGCCCACAAGTCTATCGAGTACACGACGCGCTTCTTGTGCTTCCTTGAGATGCAGATCAATGGCGCGGGGATGCTTGAGGGCTTCTTTGACCGCAAGTTCGGTGATCTCGTGAAAGACAATACGTTTTGGATTTTTATGAAGATCTTTGAGTGTTTCTGCTACATGCCAGGCTATGGCTTCTCCTTCACGGTCGGGGTCAGTTGCAAGAAGGACGTGCTCTGCCTTTCTTGCTTCTTCGCGAAGATCAGCAATAATTTTTTCTTTTCCCTTGGAAACTTCATAGTGGGGGATAAACCCACCAGGTATGTCTACAGCTTTTGCATTGTTTTTTGGAAGGTCACGCACGTGTCCCACGCTCGCTTTAACGCGGTATTCTTTTCCAAGGTATTTCTCTATAGTCTTTGCTTTCGCAGGAGACTCAACAATAATAAGCGTTGTCATGTGTTCAACAAATACTAGGAAAAGTGTTTTGTGTCAAATGATAGTGATTTTTTTATAACAAAAAACCGCACCAGTGTGCAGTCTGTCTGTGGTGGCTGATGCAGTGTGAAGTTCCGCACCAGCCCACAGGACGTTCACTCTTCTTCGGTTTTACTGAGCCCTGCTTTGGACGATTTCCCAAAACCACACGCAAAAGGTGCTGATGGTACCAAGCATGTATGATACCAACAATAGGATGGTCCATATCTGAGTCACTGGATACCACCTTGGAACATCTCCAGGAACGGCTAGTATCCCGGAATACATTGCAATAAGAGCTGCGAGGAACCAACAGCATGTGTGTAAAAAAAGGCGAATCCACGTGCGTAGATAATATCCTTGGCGCTGTTTTTCACCCGATAACATGAGTTTAAACAGAAAAAATGTTGCTACCAAAGATAGCCCCAAGAACAACGGCGTGAAGGTGCCCAGTATCAATGTAATGACAAGGACAGCCACAAGCGGAATGTCTTGCCACAACCTGTGGAAAACACCGGTTGCGTCCTCTACAGGGTACGCAACATTAATATAGACTTAGTCTCAACAATCTAATGCACGATTAGTTAATACATACTAGCATTAGGATCATGAATACAAAACATCACTTTGTGCTCACCCTCAAAAATCGTGAGCAAATTGAAGCATGGGTACGCAC
>Ga0105050_10008900_pt1 | contig 11407 bp, 9 predicted proteins | sample FRY01_FD_78088 | JGI IMG/M metagenome (GOLD analysis project Ga0105050, IMG submission 78088) | Freshwater microbial communities from Lake Fryxell liftoff mats and glacier meltwater in Antarctica - FRY-01 | ecosystem: Environmental > Aquatic > Freshwater > Ice > Glacier meltwater ... | reverse complement strand
CCAGCCGTCGATGATGTCGCCGACAAGATAAAGCCGCTCGCTGCTGGTGCGGCGGAGGAAGTCGGCCAGGAAATCGCTGCGGCAGCCGCGCGTGCCCAGATGCAGGTCGGAGATGAAGATGGTGCGGTAATGCGTCGTGGTCGTGGCTGGATCCGGCAACAAGGCATTCATGCGCGCGAGGTCCAATGTGTGCGCGCACCATACACAGACCCGCCGTGATTCTGCACTTGAATGTTCGATGAACCAGCCCGGTCGCGCATGCCCTGGCGAGTGTCATCGGAATACCCGCGATCCGTCATTGGGATGTCACCCAATGATGCGATACCGGATGCTTCGCCCGAACGGAACGGGCCCGGTGCCTGAACAGGTCGTTCGCCATGCTTGTCGTATACAACCCCACCGCCGGTCGGCGCCGGGTCGGCCGGCTCTGGCGGGTACTCGACCGGCTGGCCATGTCGGGCGTGCGCGTGGAACTGGCACAAACGTGCTGGGCGGGCCACGCCACCGAGCTGGCGCGGCAGGCGGCGGAACGCGGCCAGGGCCTCGTGGTGGCGGCCGGCGGCGACGGCACGATCGCCGAGGTCGCGGTGGGCATCGAGGGCACCGACGCGCGGCTCGGCATCATCCCGCTCGCCACCGCAAACGTGCTGGCCCACGAACTCGGCCTGCCATTCGCGTCGGAAGACATCGCCGCCGCACTCGGCCTGGGGCGCACCTGCGGCATCTGGCCGGGGCACATGCACGGGGTCGATGACGCCGCCCTGCCGCGCAACGGCCTGTTCGTGCAGATGCTGGGCGGCTGCACGTCACCGAGGCACGCCAGCCGATCCCGGTGGTGATCGCCGCCTGAAGCGGCAGGGCGCCCCAAACCGGGACCCGCACAGCACCGGTCCGCGACGCAGCGTCGCCGCAGCCACCGCCGGAACCATCGGCGAAAATATTCTTTGGCCCCACCGCGAATCACCCTTGCCTCCCGCGAGTTGATAACCTAAATAACTAACAAATGTCATCAACCGCATCCCAGCCGGCCGCGCCCGTCGCAGCCCCGCCCCCCGCGTCCGCCCATCTCGGGCCGGACGCGGGGGCGCGCGCGCTGCTGGACCGCGCCATCGACGCGCTCATCGCCCTCGCCCTGCACCGCATCGTCCGGATGCTCGACCAGTTCGCCCAGCTCATGCAGGCCTGGCGCGACGGCACCCTCCCCCCGCTGCCTCCCGCGCGACTCAGGGCCACAGGCCCCAGCCGTGGGCGCGCGCCCGCCCCCGCGTCATCCGCTCTTCCCGCCTGGCCGATCGCCTGCATGGCCGTCGCCGCGCCCTGCCTCGCGCCATGGGCGGCCCCCGCTCCATGTCCTTCTCCGGCGCCCTGCCGCGCGCCCGCGCCACCCACCGCGCCCAGCGCCGCGCCCCTTGCTGGCGCGCCCGCATCCGCCCCCGTCCCGGGCGCGTGCCCCGTCCGCCGCCGCCCTCTCACCCACGCTCAGCGCCCCCGCCCGCCCCCAACCCGCCATTTCGTCACGTTCAGGCCGAAACGCTCATTTGCTCTAAACGATACGATATCGAAACATCACGTGTGGCGTCCGACCTAACCGCCCCACTTGAACGAATCCCCGCGCCGGACGACGCTGCCGCCAAACCGATAGCATCTGGGGCATCCCGCCATGAAAGTCGCAATTTTCGGCGCTGGCGCCATCGGCGGCATGATGGGGGTAAAGCTCGCCTCCGCCGGCGCCGACCTGTCCGTGGTCGCCCGCGGCCCCCACCTCGCCGCCATCAAGGCCACCGGCCTGACCCTCGTCGAGAACTCCGGGGCTGCGGGCGAACGGCGCACCACCGTCCATCCCCGCGCCACCGCAAACGCCGCGGAGCTCGGCCCGCAAGACTACGTCATCGTCACGCTGAAGGCCCATTCCCTCCCGTCCGCAGCACCCGATATCGCGAAGATGATGGGCCCCCACACCGCCCTCATCACCGCGATCAACGGCGTGCCCTACTGGTATTTTCACGGCCTGGACTCCCCTCACCGCGATCGCCGCGTGCAATCGGTCGACCCCGGTGGCAAGCTTTGGGATATCCTGCCCCCCAGCCAGGCCATCGGCTGCGTCGTGTATCCAGCAGCCGAGGTGACCCAACCCGGGACGATCACCCACGGCTACGGCGACCGCTTCTCGCTCGGCGAACCGGACGGCACCCGCTCCGAACGTGTCGAGGCGCTGTCGAAACTATTGATCGCCGCTGGGCTCAAGGCGCCCATCCGCCCGCGCATCCGCGATGAAATCTGGGTGAAGCTCTGGGGCAATCTCTGCTTCAACCCGGTCTCGGCGCTGACCGGCGCCACCCTGGCCACCATCACCGGCCGGCCGGATCTGCGCGCCCTGTGCCGCGCGATGATGATCGAGGCGCAGGCCGTGGCCGAAGCACTCGGCACCCGCTTCGCCGTCTCCGTGGAAAAGCGCATCGACGGCGCCGCCGAGGTGGGCGAACACAAGACCTCCATGTTGCAAGACCTGGAACGCAGCCGGCCGATGGAGATCGATGCGTTGCTGGGTGCCGTGGTGGAACTCGGCGGCATCACCGGCCATGCCATGCCGATGTGCGACGCGGTGCTGGCCCTGGTTCGCCAACGCGCCCGCGAGGCCGGCTGCTACGACGGCTGAGCGCTCACGCCGCCGCCGGCTTGCGCCGCGATCACGCCGCAGCGGGCTTTCGCCCGACCCGCATCACCGCGACCGCAACCACCGCGCTGACGATCAGCGCCATGCCGATCCAGTTCAGCGCCGCCCAGCCCAGCCGCTCCTCCAGGAACGCCGCCATGAAGCTGGAGACCGCCGTGGTGCCGAAGATCAGGAAGTCGTTTAACGCCTGCGCCTTGCCCCGCTCCGATGCGCGATAGGTCGTGGTCACCAGCGTGGTGGCACCCACGAACATGAAGTTCCAGCCGATGCCGTTCAGCGTCAGCGCGATGCGGAAGTTCCACGCCCCCTCGCCCAGCAACGCCGGCATGATGCCCAGGATCATGATCGCGGCACCTGTCATCATCACCGGCAGCGTGCCGAAGCGAGCGATCAGGTTGCCGGTGAACAGGGCCGGCACGAACATGCCGAGCACGTGCATGAAGATCACCAGGTGCGCCTCGCCCTGCGGCAGTCCGCAACCCACGATCGCCAGCGGGGAGGCGCTCATCAGGAACGACATCGTGCCGAACGCCACCATCGCGCTGAGCACGGCGACGATGTAGTGCGGCTGGGTCGCGATCTCCCACAACGGGCGCTGCGGCCCCTCGGCCGCGGTCTGCTCCGCGCTCTGCCGGGCCGGAAAGCCGATGGTGCCCATCAGCAGGAACACCAGAACGTGGATCCCGAACATGGCGGCAAAGGTGGCGAGGTACACCGGCGCCATCATGTCGTAGGTGTAGTTGACCAGCGCCGGCCCGATCATCGCCGAGGCGATGCCGCCGGCCGTAACCCAGGAGATGGCCTTCGCGCGCATGGCCCCCGGCACCAGTTCCACGGCGGCGAAGCGATACATGTGCAGGCTGGCGACCGCATAGCCGAGGATCAGCCCGCCCAGGCACATGATCAGCAGGCTGCCGAGATAGAGGCCGCCGCCCGCCACGCTGGCGCCGAGCATGCCGAATAGCGATCCGATCTGGAAACCCGCGCGCCGACCAAGACGCTGCATCAGCATCGCGGCAGGGAACACCGTGACCATGATGCCCAGGTGCTGCATGGTCACCGGCAGCGTCGCGTATTCGCGAATGTTGAGAAACGTGGAGACCGACAGCGCCGTGGCGGCGAACATCATGGTGTTGGCGGCTTGGCCAAGCGCCTGGCAGGTGGCGAGCAGCAACAGGTTGCGCCGCATCTGGGTGGTCATGGTTCGGTGTCTCCGGCGCCCCACGCGTGGCCTCGCAGTTACGCCCGAAGCCCATGGGGCGCAACCGCAGGCCGGCATGCCAGCCGCGCACCGCGCTTCAGAACAGCGACAGCTGCGCCTCTGCCAGCCCCTTGCGCATGTCGGCTGGCGGTGCGAAGGCGCCGGTGTCGAGCGGCTCGGTCTTTTCCAGGCCCCATTGCCGGGCGGCGCGGGCGAAGCGGCGGGTGAGCAGGTCGGCATAGACGCCGGTGCCGGTGAAACGCTGGCCGTACTTCGCGTCGTTCAGCGCGCCCGCGCGGGTCTCGCGGATCAGTTCGAGCACGCGCGCGGCGCGGTCGGGGAAATGGGCACCCAGCCAGTCCTCGAACATCTGCTTCAATTCGTGCGGCAGGCGCAGCAGGATGTAGCCGGCGCTGCGCGCGCCGGCCTGGGCGCACAGCTCCAGGATCTTCTCCAGCTCCGAGTCGTTCAGGCCCGGGATCATTGGCGCGGCCATGACGCCGGTGGGCACGCCGGCGCGGGTGAGTTCCTCGATCGCCTGGATGCGGCGCATGGGGGCCGCGGCGCGCGGTTCCATCCTGCGGGCCAAGGCGTTGTCGAGCGTGGTCACCGACAGGCAGACGCGCACCAGATTGCGCCGGGCCATGGGTACCAGCAGGTCGAGGTCGCGCAGCACCAGGGCCGACTTTGTGACGATGGTGACGGGGTGGTTGAAGCGATCGAGCACGCCGAGGATGGTGCGGGTGAGCTTCAGCGTGCGCTCGATCGGCTGGTAGGGGTCGGTGTTGGTGCCGAGCGCGATCGGCCGGGGCACGTAGCCGGGCTTGCGCAGCTCCTTTTCCAGCAACTCGGCGACATCGGGCTTGTAGACCAGCTTCGTTTCGAAATCGAGGCCGGGCGAGTAGCCGAGATAGGCGTGGGTCGGGCGGGCGAAGCAGTAGACGCAGCCATGCTCGCAGCCGCGATAGGGGTTCACCGAGCGGTCGAATCCCAGGTCGGGCGACTGGTTGTAGGCGATGGCGCTGCGCGTGGTGTCGCGCAGCAGCGAGGTGGGCAGCGGCGGCAGGTCGGCGAAATCGGCCGCCAGCGTGCCCCAGCCGTCGTCGAAGACGGCCGGCTGCTGGGCATCGAAGCGGTCCGGCGGGTTGGTCACCGCACCGCGCCCCTTGCGCGCCACCACCGGGGTGTCGGACTCTGTGTTTATGGAAATGACGGCAGCAGCGGCCAATGGCTTGGCGGGCGAGCGCGGGGCGACGCGCGGGGCGAGGCGCGAGGGCGGGGGCGGGGGCGGGATGACCAGCGCCGCGGCCTTGGACACGCGCGTGCGCATCCCGGCCGGCAGGTCGGGCTCGCCGGCACGATCCAGGGCGGCGATCTCGTCCGGGTCGATCTCCCGCGCGAGGTCCTCGCCCGCTTCCCGGCTGGCCAGGTGGTTCTGGTGTCCACGCATGTTCGTGTTCCCCATCCGTTCTGGGCGTAGAGTGCCTCTGGCTGGCGGCGCGGTCAAGAACGAATAGCGAACTTGAATGTGAGCCCATGTCGCTTTCCGTCGTCATCCCAACGCTGAACGCTGCGGCCGCGCTGCCCGGCTGCATCGCCGCCCTCGACCGGATGGCGGGCGAGGTGGTCGTGGTGGATGGCGGCAGCACCGACGACACCGCCGATGTGGCGGCCCGGCTGGGGGCGCTGGTGGTGCATGCGCCGCGCGGGCGGGGGCGACAATTGGCCGCGGGGGTGGCGGCAGCGCGGGGGGAGTGGCTGTTGCTGCTGCATGCCGATACTCTGCTGGCCCGGGGTTGGGCGGCGGCGGCGTATCGGTTCATGGCGGCACAGCCGGACAAGGCGGCCCATTTCCGCTTTGCCCTGGATGCGGCCGAGCCGGCGGCACGGCGGCTGGAGAGGCGCGTGGCGTGGCGCTGCCGGCGGTTCGGACTGCCCTATGGCGACCAGGGATTGCTGGTTTCCCGGTCGTTGCTGGCGGAACTGGGGGGCGTGCGCGACCTGCCGTTGATGGAGGATGTGGACCTGGTGCGGCGGATAGGACGGGCCCGGCTGGTCGGGCTGGAGGTGGATGCGCTCACCTCGGCGGAGAAGTGGCGGCGGGAAGGGTGGACGATGCGCTCGCTGCACAACCTCGGCTGCCTGGGGCTGTATTTTCTCGGCGTGCCGCCCCGGCTGATCGCGCGGCTGTATGACTAGGGACACGGTGTATGTGTTCACCCGCGCGCCGCGGCTTGGCACGGTGAAGAAGCGCCTGGCGCGCGGGATCGGCGACCGGGCGGCGCTGCGCTTCCACCTGGCGACGCTGCACCGCCTTGTGCGGGCGCTGGTGCGGGAGCGGCGGTTCCGGACCGTGCTGGCGGTGACGCCGGATGGCGGGCATGTGCCGGGGCTGCGCGGCGTCGGCCGGGTGGCGCAGGGGCAGGGCGACCTCGGCGTTCGGATGGCGCGGTTGTTGGACCGGAACCGCCATGGCCGGGCGGTGATCGTGGGCAGCGACATTCCCGCCGCTGGTGCCGCCGACGTGGTGGCCGCGTTCCGGGCGCTGAGGCGGGCCGATGCGGTGTTCGGGCCGGCGGCGGATGGCGGCTATTGGCTGGTGGGGTGGGGGCCGCGGCGGGTGGCGGGGCCGTTCGACGGGGTGCGCTGGTCGAGCGAGCACACATTGGCCGACACGCTGGCGCGGTTCGGCCAGCGCCGCGTGGCTTTCCTGCGCACCCTGCGCGACGTGGATACGGCAGCGGACCTCGTGGTTATTCCGCGGCCTTGAGGTGCTCCTGGAGCCGGGGCATCAGCTCGACGAGGTTGCAGGGACGGTGGCGGTTGTCGAGCTGCCAGACCAGGATATCGTCCCAGCCGTCCTTGACCGCGCCGGTGCTGCCGGGGAGTGCGAAGAGATAGGTGCCGCCGGCGACCCCGCCGATGGCGCGGGACTGCATCGTGGAGGTGCCGATCTTCTGGTAGCTGAGCATGCGGAACAGTTCGCCGAAGCCCTCGATGCGCTTTTCCAGCACGCGGTCGAAGGCCTCCGGGGTGACGTCGCGGCCGGTGATGCCGGTGCCGCCTGTGGTGATCACGACGTCGATGGCCGGGTCGGCGATCCAGCCGCGCAGGCGGGCTTCGATCAGGTCGGGCTCGTCCTTCTCGATGGCGCGGATGGCGACGATGTGGCCGGACGTGGCGATGCGCTCGGCGAGCGTGGCGCCGGAGGTGTCGGTGTCGAGCGTGCGGGTGTCCGACACGGTCAGCACGGCGATGTTGACGGGCAGGAAGGGGCGGGATTCGTCCAGGCGCGCCATGGCTGTCTCCTCCCGGCGCCGCGGGATCAGTGACGGGTGGAAGCGCCGACGTTCCAAGCGTAGCGCGGCCAGGCGCCGATGGCCAGTTGGTCGAGCGAGGGGGAGGGCAGGCCGAGCCTGGTGGCATAGAGCCAGGTGTGGGTGAGGACGCGCGGGACGAAGGCGCGGGTCTCGTCGATCGGAATCGCCTCGATGAACAGCAGCGGGTCGCCGTGGTCGGTCAGCGCGGCGCTCCAGCGGGCGAAGGCGCTGGGACCGGCATTGTAGCTGGCGAGCAGGCGGATCTTGTCGCCGGCGACGATGTCGGTGGCGGCGAGGAAGGCGAGGTAGCGCTGGCCGAGGCTGAGATTGATGGCGGGGTCGTGCAGGGCGGGCAGGGGGCTGTCGGGCGTGTCGGGCAGGCCGGCGAGGAAGCGGGCGGTGGCGGGCATGAGCTGCATCAGGCCGCGGGCGCCGGCGGGGGAGACGGCGGCGGGGTCGAAGTTCGATTCGGTGCGGGCGATGGCATAGACCAGCGCGGGATCGGTGGTGAAACCGCCGGCGGGGCGCAGGCGGGGGACGGCGAAGCGGGTGTGCTCGCGCGGGCGGCCGTCGGCGGCCTGGGCGAGGTCGGCGAGCTGGGCGGCCAGGCCGCGCATGCCCACGCTTTCGGCGACCAGCATCAGGGCGCGGCCGAGGCCGGGCGCGGCGAGCGTGGCGGGCCAGAGCAAGCGCAGCTCAGCCTCGGCCCGGTCGCGCTGGCCGACTTGCAGCAGGGCGAAGGCGCGCAGCCCGGCCGGGTGGCTGGCGACCGCGTCGAGGTCGGCCTCGCCCAGCGTTTCGCGCGGCAGGGGCGGGCCCTCGAGGGCCATGCCGAGGCTGCGGCGGGCGATGAGGCCGTGGAAGGTGCGCTCCTCGGCGGCGGCGCGGTGCAGCCAGGTGGCGTGGCTTTCGGTGTCGCCCAGGCGCTGGTGGGCGCGCGCGGCCCAGAAGGCGGCGGCGGCGCGCTGCGAGGCGGAGGCGATGTCGGCCGCCCAGGCGAGTTCGAACATGGCCCGGGCCTGCGGGATACGGCCCTGGCGCCATGCGGCCAGCCCGGCCCAATGGCCGGCGGCGGCGATGGTGACGCAGGGGGTGCTGGGCGATCGCTGGCAGGATTCGGCGCCAATCGCGGCGACCTCGTAGGCCTCGGTGTCGCGATTGAGGGCGAACAGGATCTGGCCGGCCTCGCCACGCAGCAGGGCGGCATAGCCCGGGGGCAGGTCGCGGGCGGCAAGGATGGCGTGGGACGCGGCGCCATAGGTGCGGCTGCGGGCTGCTTCGCGCACCCTGCGGTCGAGGTCGGTCAGGCGGGGCAGAGTGGGGCCGGGCGATTCCACCTCCTCCGGCACCGCGGTGGTGTCGTCTGGATGGGGCAGGGTGGGGGTGGCGGGGGGGGGTGGAACCGGGGCACCGCGGGCCAGGCGGCGCTTCAGCAGGGTGTGGATCGCCGGCGCGTCGGGCAGGGTGGGCCACTGCTCCAGCCACTCCTGCAGTTCCGCGGCGGTGGTTCGGGTGTGCGGGCCGAGATGGCGGTCGGCGAGGAGGTGGCCGAGGACGCCGATGATGACGGGGTGGTCGTGGTCTAGCGCGAGCGACTGGCGTACCGCCTCGGCGATGGCGCCACGGGACTGGAGCGCAAACAGGCGGCGCAGGCGCGCGGCCTCGCTCGGCGGCAACGGCTGGGGCAGGCCGAGGTCGGTACCGCCATCGCGCGGTGCCAGGCGTGGCACGGCGAGCGCAGTTTCCTCGGTTGGGGGTTGTGGCTGTCCATACGCCTTCGGGACCGCGGTTGCGGCCAGGACCGCGGCGCCGAGCACGAATGCCCGGGCGACGGGAAGGCGGGAGAGCGCGTGACCGATCGCTCGCATGCGCTGGGCCTACACAGGGCGTCCGGGCGCGGCAACTGTCAAAACTGGGATTCAGATGTGTAGTTGAGACGGTGTGTGTTGTTTCAGATGCTTGCGGGACTGAGTGAAATTAATCTCTTGTTCACGATTCGTCGAGGGTGCGGCGCAGCGAACGCCAGTCGGCCCAGGCATCGCGGCGGGTCGCGGGGCGGCGCAGCAGGTAGGACGGGTGCAGCGTGGGCAGGGTGGGGATAGGGGCGTCGAGCCCTGGAACCTGCGCGGCCAGCCACTTGCCGCGCATGCGCGTGATGCCGGTGCTGGTGCCGGTGATCGCCTTGGTGGCCGGGGCGCCCAGCAAGACGAGGTGGCGCGGACGGACCAGGGCGATCTGGCGGTGCAGGAAGGGGAGGCAGACCTGCGCCTCGGCGTCCGTGGGAGTTCGGTTGCCGGGCGGGCGCCAGAAGACGGTATTGGTGATGAGGCAGCGCGTGCGGTCGAGGCCGATGCTGGCGAGGATGCGGTCGAGCAGTTGGCCGGCGGCGCCGACGAAGGGCTTGCCGCTGCGGTCTTCCTCCGCGCCGGGAGCCTCGCCGATCAGCATCAGCCCGGACTCTGGGTTGCCGTCGTTAAAGACGAGGTTGGTGGCGGTGGTCGAGAGGGCGCAGCCGTCGAAGGTGGCGAGGGCGGCGCGCAACTCGTCGAGGGTGGCGCAGGCGGCGGCGAGGTCGCGGGCGCGCTGGATGGCTGCGGCACCGGGCAGGGGGAGAGCGGGGGCTGCGGGGCGCGGCGCGGGCGGGCGCGGGGCGGGCGTTGCCGCAGCTGGTGTTTGCGGTGCGGCGGGTTGCGGGCGTGCGGCGGGGAGCGCCAGCCGGTCGAGCGGCAGATCGGCCAGGGCTTCGTCGGCGCCCCATTCCAGCTGCAGGCGCAGCGCCTCGCCCATGTCCCATGCCGTGTTCATGGCCGGCAGCATAGCTGGGGGCCGCGCGATGGGCGAGTTTTGCGCATTCGCGCGTCTGTCCGTAACCTATGGCCGTTCCCATATCCGGTGAGCAGCTTAGGAATGGATTCGGCCGGCGGGGCTGGGCCTCCGCCGGGCCAAGGAGGACGTATGCCAGACGCACCTGCCCGCGAGCAGATGGAATTCGACGTCGTGATCGTCGGTGCCGGGCCTTCTGGTCTGGCCGCCGCGATCCGGCTGAAACAGCTGGCGCCCGAGGCTGGGGTCTGCGTGGTTGAGAAGGGCAGCGAGGTGGGGGCGCACATCCTGTCGGGCGCGGTCATCGAGCCGCGTGCGCTGGAGGAGCTGTTGCCGGATTGGCGCGAGAGCGACGGGCTGCCGGAGATGACGCCGGCGAAGCAGGACAAGTTCCTGTACCTGACGCCGGTGGCCGATATCCGGCTGCCGACTCCGCCGACGATGCACAACGAGGGCAACTACATCGCCTCGCTGGGCGACGTGTGTCGGTGGCTGGCGGGGCAGGCCGAGGCGCTGGGGGTGGAGATCTATCCCGGCTTCGCGGCAGCCGAGGTGCTGGAGGAGGATGGCCGCGTGGTGGGCATCGCCACCGGCGACATGGGCATCACGCGCGAGGGCAGGCAGGGGCCGAACTATGCGCCGGGCATGGAGCTGCGCGCGCGCTACACGATCTTTGCCGAGGGGTGCCGCGGCTCGCTGACCAAGGGGCTGATGCGGCGGTTCAACCTGCGCGAGGGCCGTGACCCCCAGACCTTCGGCATCGGGATCAAGGAGCTGTGGGAGATACCGGCCGAGCAGCACAAGCCGGGGCTGGTGATCCATACCATCGGCTGGCCTGTGGACGGCGCCACCTATGGCGGGTCGTTCCTGTACCATTGGGGCAAGAACCTGGTATCGTATGGCTACGTGGTGGGGCTCGACTACACCAACCCGTGGCTGTCGCCGTTTGAGGAGATGCAGCGGCTGAAGACGCATCCGTCGATGCGGCCGCATTTCGAGGGCGGCCGGCGGATTTCCTATGGCGCGCGGGCGATCAGCGAGGGCGGCATCCAGTCCCTGCCGAAGCTGACCTTCCCGGGCGGGTGCCTGGTGGGGGATACGGCGGGGTTCCTGAACGTGCCGAAGATCAAGGGCACGCATACGGCGATGAAGTCCGGCATGCTGGCGGCCGAGGCGGTGGCGGAGTGCCTGGCCGACGCGGGCAACCCGGCCGAGCCCGTCCAGTACGAGACGCTGTTCCGCGAGAGCTGGCTGCACGAGGAACTGCAGGGGGTGCGCAACATCCGCCCGGGCTTCGCCAAGTGGGGGCTGTATGGCGGGCTGGTGGCGGCTGGGCTGGATGCGTACGTGTTCCGCGGCAAGGCGCCCTGGACGCTGCACCATCCGCAT
>Ga0105050_10008899_pt1 | contig 11408 bp, 12 predicted proteins | sample FRY01_FD_78088 | JGI IMG/M metagenome (GOLD analysis project Ga0105050, IMG submission 78088) | Freshwater microbial communities from Lake Fryxell liftoff mats and glacier meltwater in Antarctica - FRY-01 | ecosystem: Environmental > Aquatic > Freshwater > Ice > Glacier meltwater ... | reverse complement strand
TGCCGCTCCCCTCGGATCTTAACGCCTCTATTTTTGCGTTAATTTGGTTATACTTAGCTTCTTTTGTCTTAGTATCAATACCAGCTTCGACTAAAAATCTAGGTCTTAGATCACCTTCTTTATTTGGGACTAATTCACGCCTAGCAGCTTGCTCGTCAGATTTCTTGCTATTACTTAATACCTTACCTTGATTACCTAATATTTGACCTTGATTACTTAATACCTTACCTTGATTACCTAATATTTGACCTTGATTACCTAATTGTTTCCCTGTAATATCTAGTTCACCAGCTCTACCAGCTTGCGTTAATTTCATTTCACTAGCTAGTTTAAGTAACTGCTCTTGAGTTAATCGTCCCGTCTTGGCAATTTCACTAAAAAGTTCTTCTTTTGTTTTTTTATTACTTATACCACCACTAAACCTATCATTAGTAGTTTCTCCTAAAGGCAATGATCTCATTGGTAAAGGTTCTTGTGTTGGTACTTGACCCTCTGTTGGAGTAGCTTCTTCGCCACCTTGTCCCAAGCTTAGTAATAATTGTGATGTTAAATCTCCGACATCTTGTTTTGCTTTTGATTCCACTTCAGCAGTCTTTCTTTCTGATCTTCTTTGTAATCCTTCTCTACCAGCAGTGAAACTTTGATTAACTAAAGGGCTACCAATCTCACCTAATAAGGCCAAAAGAGCATTTTTCTTAGCTTGATTAGTAATGATTACATTTTGTAATGCCTGTAATGCCGCTCCATTAGAACCGACATCTTTTACTGGATTAAGTTGTTGGAATTGAATTGCCATAATATTTTATCCAAATAGACCTAATAGTCCCCCTATTATCGCTCCGATACCAATTCCTACTGGGCCACCAACTGCCCCTATTTTTGCACCAGTTAGTGCGCCAGCACCAACTTCTCCTGTTTCAGCTAGAAAACCATTCTTCTCTTTTGTCTTTGGTGCTGGCGGGCCAATGAAATTTGGATCTTGTTCTTTGCTTCCGCCTTCACCGCCAAATTGACCAGCTAGTTGCACTGCGGCCCCTACCTGGCCTGCATCTATTCCGCCTAGTAATCCTTTATCCTGTTTTGCTTTATCAGCTATTGCTTGCTGTAGCAAGGTCGCTAATAGTGGGTTATCTGGGGTTTTTGTGACTCCGCTTAATGGTGTTGGTGTAAATGCCATGTTTATCTCCTATAAAAATCCTGCTTTCCTTTGCAAGTTATCTTGTAATTCTTTATCTCGTTTCTTTTGGATTTCAATTCTATTATTATCAATAAATTGTTGTTGCTCATTAATATTCTGAGCCCTTTCACCTTGTTGTAAACTAGCTTCTCTTTCCCTAGCTGATCCTTCTTGAGTTAATGCAGCATCCATTCCACCTAATCCAACTTTCTGTAAATCAGAACCAAGACCACCTAGTCCAATACCAACTTGACCTCTCTGACCTAATAACCCAGAACCAATTTGCTGTCTATTAGTACCTTCACCACTTCTTAATCCCGTTAAGTTTAATCCAGTAGCTCTAATATTATCTCTCTCAGATACTTGTTCACCTCTTGATAGTTCACCAGCTTGTTGTGAAGCTGCGGCTCTCCTACCCTGGAAATCACCTAATAAATTACTGATAACACTTGACTGACTTGAACCGCTAACTCCCATGTTGTCTAAATCAGCAACTCCATTAGCTAAATTCTTACCTAATAATTCTTGCTCTCTTGAACCAGCTCCAAATAATCTATCTACCTCGGATTGTCTTTTTGATTCTCTACCACCAAAGAAATCTTGTGTTTGTTGATTAAACTCTGGATTTTGTGCCATTTGTTGTGCTTGTAGACTTGAACTATTAGAATCACTAGCCTGATTAAACAGATCTCTACTTCTACCTGATAAATCACCTAATAATGAACTTAGATCCTTTGATGCGCTATCGACTAATCCTTGTCCTTGAGCTGATGCTTGATTACTAGCTTGTCTCATTGGATCACCAACTCCACCAGGCTGTCCTTGTTCTGGAAGATCATCAAAAGCAAAAGGATCTTTTTTTGCATCAGGAATATTGTTAGTTCCTTTTTTTGTATTTTGTAAAGCTACTCTAATTTGTTCTGGACTAGATTCTTGAGTAATCCCATTTGCTGCCTTCCATTCTTCTTGTGTTTGGCCAGACTTATTAATAATACTGCCAACTTTATCACCAAATTTACCTTTCTCAGTGAATTTGCCAAATTTCTTGTCTTTTAGTTTGAGTGCCATAGTTATATTTTACCCTTTTATGCCAAATCACGGTCATTTGCTACTGTAAAATGTCTCAAAGCTCTATTCCAATCATTTTCAATTTGTGATCTTCTTCTAGAAGTTAATCCCTGCCCATGACTTTGCAGCTCATGTAATCTTTGAACTTCCTCACGATATCTAACTCTTAGCTTACTTTCTTTCTTTAAATTTTCTAGATCATCAAATAAATAATAATCAGCAGCAGCAGCTAGTAAGATTAAACGCTTATAATATTTAGGGAAAGCTGATATATCAGGCTCATAAGTCTTATAAATTATAGTCAAATTAGAGTTATCATTTGACAAATTACTGAATACAGTTCCTTCCCATTGACCAGCTCTCTCTTGAATCCTAATGACATTATTCAATGAGCCACTTGTATCCATTGCATGGAAATCCTGAAATCCGATTGGTTGTAACTCTTGGCTACCAGCCCAGACACCAATAATGCTCATTAGATCACTTGGGAATGTTACTGTATTATCAGTTGTATCTATAGTTAAATCGGTTTGCTTTGATGTCAAAGAAGAAAACTCCTGGGATAGTGATAACGCTGATGTTTCTAAATGAAACGCCAATACATCATCACCATCACCAGGTTGCTTTAGTTTAAGAACTAATTTTAATTGTCTGATTAATTCATCGGTTATTAACATTCGACTTCAATTAAATCCTTATCCTTGTTCTTTGCTCCTGATGGTCTGCCTTTCTTCGTAATAGGGGTTTCAACTTTCCTAGCTATCTCTTTAATTTTCTCAGTATCAAATTCAACTGGATCAGATTCTACTAGGTTGATTACAGGTGCAATTTTAACTTCTTCTTTCACTTCTTCTAGTTCTTGGCTAAAAGCTAATTCCCAGTTTTCTATATAACTCTTACCCCAGCCATTTTCAAGCAAGAATCTAATTACATCTTTATTGCTCTTATCAGAAACAATCCAAAGGTCTCTTAGTTTAAAATGTGCTTTCATTTTCTTATATAACGCCATTAGAGCTTCTTCTAAGGTTACATAATGAACATCAGGCCCGTATTTCTTGATGATATTAGGATTGATTTGTAATACAGCATCAGGCGCAGTTTTTGGGGTCTTGTTTAACCAATCTTCTGTCTCTGTTAATGTGAACTCATCATATCCCTTATCAGTTTGACTAAAAATCCAATTACCTCTTGGATCTTTTGCAAATAATGTTGTATCTTTTGGTAATAGATTACCGAAGTTGTCCATTATATGAGTGGTTTCAGATTTAGCTACTGCTAATACCCACCCCTTATTGGCTTTACTTCTAATTTTTATTGATCTTAGTCTCATAATAGATGTCTCTCCTTTTTTAATAAGAAAAATGGCAGGGTAGAAAGATTACTCTAACTACCCTATCAAATTTAGTTTGTCTATGGCGCAGTATAGAACTTAAACGCTGTAAATCTGTGATGCATTTTTGCATTAAGAGGAATTATTCCAATCTCTGCAAGCCATCTACCAGCTTTACCATCATAGTCATTTTGTTGTGTGTTGTCTTTCCAGCTCATGCCTCTGTCTCTTAGAGCGCAAAGCATTAGATGGTCTGGATCAATCGCAACAATTTGATGTTTTAGCGGTGCTGTGTCCATTAATGGGTAGTAGACAAAGTCTGCTTGACCAAATGCGTTGAATATAGTATCAGGAGAGATACCAAATTTAGTTTCTCCTGGAGTTACATTCAACTGACCAGCATCACCAACTGCTTTCGCAATATAGCGATAACCTTCATTACCAACTAGATACATTTTCTTGCCACCACGCTTGTTAGCCTGGTAAACCATATCTTGCAACGCATCTAAAGTAAACAAGTCATTTGCTCCGATACCTTGCAAACTTGAAGCAGCAACAGAATTACCAATAAACTCAAGAAAACCTTGAGTTGTTCTGATAACTTCACCACTTCTACTTGCTCTATGCAATTTACCATGAAACGCAATGTACTCATGATCTATCAACAACTCAGAAGCTTCTTGATTTTTGATTGCATCAAATTTTTCTTCTGCGATTGTTAGATTAGGTTCTTGAGCCATTTCCGTACCAGTTTGAATTAAGTCAGTTCTCAAAATTTGAGTATGACCAATTCTTCTAGTAGGTGCATTTCTAGTTCTATACTGAGCGTATGAACCTTCTGACATTGCTGGGCCAAGTCTTATCAAAGTATCATTAACACTTGGATTACTTGCACTATCTTGACTCAATGAGCTAGGGAATGATGTATTATCATCTAGTGTGCTTGAAAAAGCTCTTTCAACTTTCAAAGCACCAGACAATACTTCATCTACTCTTACTATTTCACCAGTTTCAGCAATTTTACACTCATCTCCCTTAGCAAATCCTGCTGTACTTGCTACTGGGAAAGTTGTATCGCCAGTTCCTAATTCCGTAGTTAAAGTAGTAGTTCTAGTTCTTTCAGGATCAAATTCATAGAATTGAAACTCAGGACTAGGAACCACGATTGCTTTAAGTGGAATTGTTTTTTGTTTGTCGTTTTTTTCGCCCAAATATTTAGACATCTCACCTTTCGCCATGTTAGCCATTAAAACTAATGGATTTTGACGAGCTAAGACTTCCTTTCCTGTTGGGACATATACTGATTGATAACCCAACGCTCCTGGAATTTGTGCATATAATGGGCCGTTTGCTGTAGGCATAATATTTTTTCTCCTTTTTTATTACCTTTTACTAAAACGGTTCTAGTGGAGTCATATACGGATTATTTGGCTTGTTCTGATCAGGGCCATATTGAATAGATTGTCCGCTACCTAAATAGTTACTTTGTTTTCTGAGAAAATCTGCTTGTTTTTGAGCATGCAACGCCTTTGATAAAGGTGATGCAGAATCATATTCGGCTGCTCCTCTCATAACCATATAACTACGTTTTAAAGAATCATAAGTTGGACTCGATAAATAGTTGTTCTGCCAGCTTGGATCATATTTTGGCATCATCTTCAAGATCTCTCCGAAATCTTCTTCTGAACCAATACTAGAACCGAACTCTTGATAAAGTCTCTTTTGATGACCTACAAAGTCATCAGCTAAGTCTTTAAGTTGGCTTTGAGCTACCATCTCACGAGTTTGTGTCAATTCCTCTCTCATTTGACTGAGGACTTGATCTCGATCTGAGAATGCTCCATCTATTCCATCTTCTCTTTCCCAGACACTTCTAGGTTTTTGGGATTCTGGATTAAAGAACTTCTTATTATGTTCATAATAAGGCGATAGTTGATCTACCTGTCCTTTTAAACCCTCCATCTGTCTTCTCGTTTCAGCTAATTCTTGTTGGCTCTTAGTGAAAGCAGATTGAGTATCCTGGAATCTCTTTTCGTAATTTACCTGATTGTCAGTTTGCTGTGTTGTTGTTGCAGTCGCTATATCTTGGGCTTGTGTATCTACACCACCCATATCAACTTGCGGATTTGCTTCATCTGCCATATATGTCTCTCCTTTGTATGCGAATCCAATTACCTTTATTTTTCTCCGAGTTGCTATGAAGCAGGGGATAAAAGCTCTTGGGGCTATACTATTAATATATATAAAATTTGTGTTTTATATGCACTTAAATAGTAATTAATTGCCACAAGTACACTTTTTAGGGTATAATGGGCACATGCCAATAAAAGAGCCAAGGCTACGATTACAACAGAAATCTTATGAAGATTTGACCGAAATGGCTGGTTCAATGAACATAAGCAGAAAGAGACTCTGTGAGGTTCTAATATCAATTGGTAAAAAGTTTATTGGTTCAAGTAAGGGTATGTTAGGGGTATTTCTTGATCCAAGGGTCAAAATAAAGATATTTTTTGAGGGCGATAATAGAAAAGAGATAGAGTTTTAGCTCTACCTCTTTTCTTTGTCTTTAGGAGGGACAATCGTTAATCAACTTCTATATAACTAAGATATAGTTTAATTTTCCCCGCAGTTGTCGCTTCACTTGCATGGCTATTTGTTATGATGATATTTCTTTCAGCAGTTGTCATTTCGCCATAGGTAGCAGTTGTACCCGTTTGGATACAAACTATCACCTTAGACGTTGCATCCCATGTAGTACCAGAGCTAATAGCAAGAGCAGCGAAAATTCCAGCAGCATCATCAGTAGGAATCCCTATTGATAGGATTGCAGCATCAGCAGCACTTGTGAATGTAGTAGACACCTTATAATCAGCTCTAGTAACCTGACATGAAGCTGGTAGAGTAAATGCTGTAGATGAACCTTCTTCTCTAAGACTAACTGTCCCACTAGAGGCAGCTATAGCACCATCTATTCCAAAATCATACTCAAGAACCACATTAACTAAATGATTACCACGAGATAATTTTTGTACGTTTCTTTCAAGAACCCCGAACCCACTACCTAAGACATCCTTTTGCGTTGCGTTGAACGTTGAAAGATTTTTTTCTAAACTTGAAACCATAATATTTTCTCCTTTTGTTTCTATAAACTACTTGTAATATACCGCTAAGGATATGACAATTTACTTTTTGTGCCCTTAAACTATTGTTTTGTACCCTTAAATGTTTATTATTGGGTATAATATCAGTAATGGTATCTAAAAAAAAAACCACAAAGAAACATGGCGATATAGTCAAAAGTATTTACAAATACATGCAAAAAGAACTTAGTGACAATAAATTACTACCAACTACCGCAAAGGCTAGAACGAATGTCTATAAAAAAGTCAGAGAAGATCACGGAGAAGTAAATAATTTTATTTTAAATAGTTGTTATGAGATGGTGTTACAAGAATCTGCCACTGTCCTAAATACTGCCTATCTTATAGGCATAGTATTAGAAAAATCATTTGAAGACCATGAATCTTTAGCAGAGGATTTAATAGAGGTTGAAACTGTAGAGAATCTTAGTTCAAAAGTCTCTTTAAAAGTCTCATTAATGTCTGCAAGAAACGCATTAAGGCGTAATATGCTGGATATAGCTACAATCCAAGATAAAAAGGAGATAGAGCAAGAAAAGAATCGGATCGCACTTCAAAGGCTTCAAGCGGACAAAGAACAAAATATCATTACTGCTGCTATGAATATAGAGGGCACATTAGAAGAAAAAGCTATTAAATTCAAGGAGATACTAGGAAAGAATCTACCAATATTAGAAGGGGTTTTAGACCATAATAGCGTTATAACAATCAGACCAAAAGATAAATTAGATGGATAAGCAAATACTCCAATATATTCAAGAGATAGCTAGTGATGAGAAGAAATTAGCAACCTTTTTATCTAACTTGGACAAGAAAGATAGGGCATTTGTAGAAGGCTTCCTTTCTGATATTGAAACCCATATTGAAATGGATCCTTTGATGAAATTTCAATATAACAATGATAAACAAATAGAATTTTTAGGTTTTATAAAATCATTCCAGTTTTTCATAGGTGGTAATAAAGGTGGAAAGACGGCAACAACAACATTTAAGGGTGATTTGATTGCTTTACACAAACTTGATTCTTTCCCACGTAAGGCAACAGCCAAAGTCCCATTAATTCATTGGTTATGTGGTGAGAATAGAGATGTTTTAGAGCAGACCCCAATGCAAGAGCTTATTAAATGGCTTAGAGACGATCAATACAAGATCATAAGACGTGGTAACTATGTAGATAGAGTTAGAGTTTTCCCTAATGTTAACAATAAAAAGATTTACTCAGATTTCATCTTTAAACCTTATTCTGGTGGAGTTGATATCTTTGAGTCAGCTAACGTTAATGGGGTCATAATCTGTGATGAGGAAATCCCAGAAGCTATCTTTAGGGCATTAATCCCTAGAATGGTAGCTCATGGAGCTTGGTTACTTTGTGCATTAACTCCGACTCATGGAATTACTTATACGGCTGATGTTTTACGTGGTACTGGTAGTTACTCAGGATTAAAAGGATCTGATCTTGTAGATTGGGTAGAAGTTGCAACTGTTGATAATATAGCCAATATTGACCCATTGATGTATAAAGCTATGATTGCGACTTATGCAGTACATGACCAGGATGGGAAGATAGTCTTAGATGAACTGGGTAATCCAAAGCTAACAGCAGAGGGAGAGATTCGTTTACTTGGTAAATTTGCTTCTATTACTGGTAAGGTTTATCCAACGTTCAGACGTGATGTTGCTGGTGAGTCATGGCATGTATTTGATGTTCACGAAACACCTAATTTAGATAATTGTAAGATATTTGCTTGTAGTGATTATGGGCGCAGAGATGATTTTGTCTATTTACTTATAGCTGTTGATAAGAACGATACTCATTGGGTGCTACAAGAGAAATACAAGAATAACCTTGAAGTTAGAGATCAAGCAATAGCAATTAGAGAGATATCAGATACATGGGAGCGAAGCCCATTAATGGTAGTAGCAGATAGCCAAATAAAACATCGTAAGACATCAGGTGGAACGATATTAGATGAATATTTAACTTGTGTTTATCCAGAAAAACACGAAAGAGCAGGGCTACCAGTTTTAGGATATAATTTCTCATCTTGGAGAGCGAATCCAAAGGATAAGTTATCCCCAGAGACAGCAAGAGCAGGACTAGGGCGATTACTTGAATCTAATCCAGCAACAGGGAAGCCAAGTATTAGATTTTCAAGGCATTTAACTCCTAAGACCATTAATTGTCTTGAGGGGTTACAATGGAGAGCAGGCGGTAAACAAGAGGGAACTGCTGGACATGACGATCATGGAGAAGCTGCATTGAGATATTATGCAAAAGTTGGGGTACAATATGAACATTGGGAATCAGAAGACGAAATGCCACACAAGCAAAATCACAATTCACGTTATAATATTAGAGGTAACTACACACCAGGGTTTTAATTATGACAGATATACCAACTAAAATACAGGATAAAATATCTCAGCCAGAAAAAGATTTTCTTGATAAGGCAAATAAGAGCATTAGCACCGCATTTAATCATTCACGTAAGTTCTTTTATGACAGAGAGAGATTTAGACGAAGATATGTTAATGATGTAGATAATGAAAAGGCAGATTGGCAGGCACAAATAGCTCACCCATTGCCACATTTAGCAGTTGAGAGAAAGTCTAGTTTTTTTACTGATGCAGTTATGGGGTCAGCAACAAGACCATTATTTAGGGTTAGACCTTGGGATAATATCAATGCAACACGTAAAGCAACAGCATATACAAAGTTTATGCAACAACAACAAGCACAAATGGCACTTAGTGAAATATTCTATACAAGTTTTAAAGAGATGCTTACAGTTGGAACCAGTATTCTTCATTCTTATTGGGATAATAAGCTAGAAGAAATTGTAAACGAGCCATCAAAGAAAGCATTTGTCAAGAGAGATCCATTTGGTAATCCTATTACAGATTTTATTACTGGGCTACCTGAAATAGAGATACGAGATGTTCCAGGAGAGATAGAGGTTATTGTTAGATCAGATAGACCAGGAATTGAAGTTGTAGATATAGATTCATTTTGGATTGATCCTACGGCTACAAGCCTAGAAGATGCTAGGTATATTGTGAGGCGTAAGTTTAAAGCATTAAGTGAACTAAAGCATTTTGAGAAGTTAGGTAGATTAAAGAATGTTGATCTCATAACAGAGGGTGAGACACAGATTCCTTATCGAGATATTCAAATAAGTTCAGGTGGGAAACGAGGAAGATTCAAGCATTATAGCCAAAAGTATAATGAGCGTATTAACGAATATGCTTCAATAGACAAAGATGATCCGATAGTAGAGATATTAGAATTTTATGAGCCAGGACAAGTAAGTATCATAGCTAATGGCACTATTCCATTGGATATCAAAAGAGCTGTATATAGATCACGTTATCCATTCGTAAGACTAGCTAATTTACCGCAAATCAATGAGTTCTTCGGACTAAGTGAATATGTAGTTTGTGAAAGATTATTTGCTCATGTAGATCAAATGCAGAATATGATATTTGATAACTGGGAACAGCATTTAAAGGGTGTAACTCTAATAGGTGCTGGTGTATCTAGTATCGCTGAGGAGCAGCTCAAAAAGGGAGAGGCTGGTTCAGTTATTCGAGTTGGTGATGTTAATGATATCAAGACAGACAGACCAGCTCCTTTTGATGGCTCTGTAGTGCAGGGTATGGGGTTATTACTCCAAGAATGTAAAGACAGTTTAAGTGTTGAGGGTGCTATTAGTGGAGCTGGCCCAGGTAGTGAAGTTAGAGATAGTCAAAGTTTTGAAATCTTTACACGTATTAGCCAAGTAACATTAAGTGTAACTGTTAGAAGAATCCAAGAAGCGATTAGAGATTTAGGCCGTCAATGGCACTCACTGAACAAACAGTTTCTAAGTGATACTATAAGAGTTAGGATAGCTGGTGCTGATGCAATGGAGACAATGAAGGGTAATCCAGAAGTTATATTAGATCCACGTAATCCACATGATATTCCTTTAAATTTAGAACTTGATGTTCAATTAACAGCATTAAGTGATGTGAGACGTGATCGAGAGATAAGACAGATGGTAGATGCTATCAATCTAGCAACTCAAGATCCAACCTTTAGAAGTAATGAGGCAATGACTCAGTTATTTAGCAAATTAGATGTATTTGAAGATGCTTTAGATTTATTTGAAAAAGATCCAGAAGCTATCATGAAAAGAGCCAGTATTAATGCTCTAGGTGCTGGGAAGCGTAATCCAGTATTAGCAGGTAGATTAGGTGGTAATGGACAAGGCAAAGCTATTAGCGGTGCTGCTCAAGGTGGCGCACCTACTGGTTAGGAGAAAAGGGGTATAATACAAGTATTATGGAACAACAAATTAACGAACAAACACAACTAGGGCAACAAGTAAGTCAAATAGCAGGCCCAAATGGTTTAGATTTTTCAGCTATTATGGAGTTAGTTGGACAAGTTGAGGGATTACCAGATGAGGTACTTCAACTTGTACAACATAGACGTAAGCAGCAAGAGAAAGAGGGTCAGAAGTCTACAAAGGACAATAATGAGCAATTAAACAATCTTTTAGAGGCAGCGAGAGCATTAGGTTTTGGGCAACCACCTCAACAACCTCAAGCACCAGTGCCACAACCAAGTCCAATGGCAGATAAGGGATCATTACCAGGGCTTTTAAATGGTGTTTTAGGTCAAATGAACCCTGGAATGGGTATCTAAGAG
>Ga0105050_10008898_pt1 | contig 11410 bp, 8 predicted proteins | sample FRY01_FD_78088 | JGI IMG/M metagenome (GOLD analysis project Ga0105050, IMG submission 78088) | Freshwater microbial communities from Lake Fryxell liftoff mats and glacier meltwater in Antarctica - FRY-01 | ecosystem: Environmental > Aquatic > Freshwater > Ice > Glacier meltwater ... | reverse complement strand
GATTGGTTTCTAGAAGATGCATGTCCTCGGGTTTTGGCGATGTAAATGGATGGTGCATGGCGTGATAACGACCGCTAACTTCATCAAATTCTAATAGCGGAAAATCAACCACCCAAAGTGGTGCGAATTCAGCTGGGTTTCTAAGCCCTAACCTTGTGGCCAATTCCATTCGCAAAGCGCTTAATTGCGTCCTGGTTTTATCGGCATTTCCTGCCATAATCAAAATTAAATCTCCGGGTTCCGACTGACATTTTTCTGCCCAGATCTTCAAAATAGTCTCATCGAAAAACTTATCTACTGATGATTTTAAACTCCCATCTTGGTTGTATTTAACCCAAATAAGTCCGCTTGCGCCAATTTGTGGTCGCTTAACAAAATCAACCAATTCGTCAATTTGTTTTCTGGTATATTCTGAACAATTTTCCACGTTTATTGCTACTACTAATTCTGCAGCATCAAACAACGGAAAATTTTGCGGTTGAAAACTCCCTACCTCTGGGGTTAGTGGAACAAACTCCATACCAAAACGAATGTCTGGTTTGTCGTTTCCATAGGTTTTCATGGCATAATCATAGGTGATTCGTGGAAATTTTTCGACTTCAATTCCTTTGATTTCTTTAAGTAAATGTCGCGTTAATCCTTCAAAAACATTCAAAATATCTTCTTGCTCGACAAATGCCATTTCACAATCAATTTGGGTGAATTCTGGCTGGCGATCGGCACGCAAATCTTCGTCACGAAAGCATTTTACGATTTGAAAATATTTGTCCATTCCGCCCACCATCAACAATTGTTTAAAAGTTTGAGGCGATTGCGGCAAGGCATAAAATTGTCCAGCATTCATGCGGCTTGGCACCACGAAATCTCTGGCGCCTTCTGGCGTCGATTTGATTAAATAGGGCGTTTCAACTTCACAGAAATCTAAATCCGATAAGTATTTCCTAACTTCCATGGCCACTTTGTGCCGAAAAAGCAAGTTGTTTTTTACAGGATTTCTTCGAATGTCGAGGTAGCGGTATTTCATTCTGATGTCGTCGCCGCCATCGGTTTCATCTTCGATAGTAAATGGTGGCGTTAACGATACATTTAAAATTTGAAGTTCACTAACTAAAATTTCAATGTCGCCTGTTGGTAAGTTATTGTTTTTGGCTTCGCGCTCAATTACGGTTCCTTTTACTTGAATCACAAATTCGCGACCTAGTGTTTTGGCCGTTTCAAAAACAGTTTTATCAGTTCGGCCTTCGTCAAAAACAAGTTGCGTAATGCCATATCTGTCGCGCAAATCGACCCAATTCATAAATCCCTTGTTGCGAGATTTTTGAACCCAGCCTGCAAGAGTAACTTCTAAATTGATGTGGTTTGCGTTTAATTCGCCGCAATTATGACTTCTGTACATTGTTTTTAATTTTAGGCAAAAGTAAAAAACTAAATATGAAAAATAGCATCAAATTTTTTGAATCGGCAGAAATAATGAGTTTTAAATTAATAATCTAAAGCTGTATTCTAGACCCGATAGTAGCGGTATACTTTGAATGCGGGGTTCGCAGGCAAAGATTTAGCGAATAGCGGGACAACTGTTGTAGTGAACTGGGGAGCTGTTCTTCATAAAAAAACAATACCTAAACTAAATAGGTAGCTTTTTTTCGAATTTTATGTTAGCAAAACTGTCTAATTCTCGTTTTAAAGGAATCATTTCGGCCAAAAAACGGGTTTTGAATTTTGGATTTAAAGGTTCGGAATTCGGGAGTTTGAGCCTTAGAGCATCGACTTGTCGTCCGTTTTTCCAAAATCGATAGCAAACATGAGGTCCTGTTGCCAATCCTGTACTTCCAACTCTGCCGATAATGTCACCTTGTTTAACAAATTGACCGCGGCGAACCAAAATTTTGGACATGTGCAAATACTGGGTCGCATACATTCGGTCGTGTTTTACTTTTACGAAATTTCCGTTTCCGGCCGTGTAACCAGTTTGCTCGACTACTCCTGAAGCTGTAGTCATAATTGGTGTTCCTGAAGGTGCGGCATAGTCTGTTCCGTTGTGGGCTTTCCAGATTTGTTGCACAGGATGAAACCGGTTTCTGGCGAATCTTGAGGTGATATTTATAGATTTTAAAGGTGCTTTTAAGAAGAAATTCTTTAAGGCTTTTGCCTCTTCATTGTAATAATCAATTTTTTGAGAAGCAGTATCTTGTATAAATTGAAATGCATAAACATTTTTGCCTTTAGATTCAAAAAAAGAAGCTTCAAGATTTTCTATTCCATCATAAATACCGTCGTTGGTGTATCGTTCAACAAAAGTTATGGCAAATTTGTCGCCTTTTTTTGACTTAAAAAAATCAATAGACCATTTGTAAACATTAATTAAATTGACAGTTAATTCGGGGGATGCTCCCTCTTTTTGAAGTGTTTCTGACAATGAGCCGTCGAGTTGGCCAGCGATTGTTCGCCGACGGAAAATGATTGGTTTTTGCTTTTTGTAAACTACAATTGAATCGCGCAAATCAACCACAAAATAGCTGGTTTTATCTGGCTGATAAATAAATGCTTGAAGTTTTTTAGTTTTGTCTTTTGATCGTAACAAAGTATAAAGCCGCCCAGTCCTGATGCTTTTTATGTTGAAAGTATCTTTGGCTTTTTCGACAATTTCGTGCACTATTAGTGGTCCAATATTTTGTTTTGCTAATAAACTTCCAAAAGTATCTCCACTTTTAATAGTATCTTTTACTACATCAAAATCATTTAATTTAAACCCAAATTCAATAATAATAGGTTTAGGTTTTTGCTTTTCGACAACACGGATCTCATTATTGTTTCTGCAAGAAAACAAGTTAGTCAACACGACGAAAAGTAGTAATAATCGTTTCAAATTTTGGTTTTACACTTTAAAAATCACTATTCTTCTCCCCAGTTTTTCAATTCTTCTTCACTCCAAAGTTCAGGGAAAAAAATGCGTCGTTGAAACTTCGGGTGCAGATATTTTTTCCAATCGCTTCCTCCAGTAGCATTTCCGTCACCTTTTCCGCTGCCATCAATATATTTTTTTGCCGTATTCAAATGTCCCATAACCCAAGTAATATTTACAGTTCGGTCAAAATGCCGCATCGCTTTAATTAACGCTTCATCTTTTTGCGCATCAGCTGGTAATTGCGTGAATTTTTGCCAAATATTGGTTGTGTTGTATTCTTGCATGCTAACAATGAATGTTGCTTTATATTTTTTTTCAAATTCTAAAATCAAAAATGATTTTTTGCCTGTTGCGTAATCTTTTCCTGCTGCTTGCCAATACAAATGCTCAAAAGCGTGCTTAAAAGCTGTATTTCTGTCGATGGATTCGCGAAAACGATGATCGATTAAGTTGATTAAATCGGTTGAGGCAAATTCTATAAGTCTGTATTGGGCACTCTGAAAACCGCTTGCAGGTGTCAAAGTATTTCTGAATTTCATGTATTGATCAACCTCCATACCATCGCCCATAATGTCAAACGATGTAGTTAACATGTCGAAATAACGGCTCATTCGCATTAGTTTTTCAGTAAAAAATGCTGTTTCAGGTTTTTGATTTTTGGTGATTTGGTTAATTTCCCATAAAATCATTTTAAAAATTAATTCATTGACTTGATGATACATTAGAAACACCATTTCATCGGAAAGCGTGGTTCTTTGAATTTGCAGATTTAATAATGCATCAGTTTGAATATAATCCCAATAGGTTATAGGTTTAGACCAGATTAATCCTTCAAGATGTGTATCTGTTTTTTGATTAATTGCATCAAATTTTTGATCTATTTGTTGCAACAAGTCTTGTCTTTGTGGACTGCTCATTAGTCTTTTACTTTTACATTAAATGAATATTTTAAGCCTTTAAAACCATCCAAATCAGCCTTGATTGAACCTACTTTTAAACTTGCTTTAATACTTAACGGAATTTTATTATCGTCATCTGAAATCCATATAGTCAAACTTTCTTGTTCTTTAAAAATCCTACCAGCCTGAACATACGGTCTAAAAATCATTGCTGGAATTGTTCCAAATTTAGTTTCCAAATCTTCTCGACCTATAAATTTCAATTTGAATTTTGTTGTTTCGTCGTCAAAAAACATATCAACCGCAATCGATTCACCCACTTTTAATTTGTCGACTGTTGGGTGGTTTCTTAAATAATAAAAAGTAGACAAGATGTCCTGAACGTTTACTGGAACGACAAAGCTGTTTTCAGATTTGTTTTTATAATCTTTAACCACAATTTTATGCTCTTGTTGGTCAAAAAAACCTTCTTGGTTTTTTTGGTAGCCGCCTTCATCAATTTTCCTGACATACTGATATGGATTACCGTTTTCTTTATCAAAATAACTTTCATAGGTGTCTTTCACAGGGAAAAACCAATTGGTGACTCCAGTGGTATATCCTTTTCCGATCGCATGGTACACTTTTTTATTGTTTTTAACATCCTCTTTAACTTCGAGCGTAACATAGCCTGCATTCACGATGCCGTAGTGCATTCTAAATTTGAACCACTCGCCCACTTCAAAAGCCCTTTCTTTTTGCGGTGCAAAGCTCACAACCAACAAGAATAGCGCGAAAATTACGAATTTTTTCATGACTTAGAATTTAATTTTAAAGGGTAACGCAATTTTCGTTCCAAATGTATAAAAACAAAAAAACCCAATCAAGAAAATGATTGAGTTTTTATGCTATTAACCAACCAAAACTATAAATTATGAAAATTTATATAAAACTTAGGGAAACCACTCCATCAGTTTTCTTAAGACAAATGTATGGAAATAATTATGTTATTTTCAGGAAAAAACAAACTTTAACACATTTTTAGCAAAAAAAAAGGCACTACATCCTTATATATTGCGAATAGTATGTTTAAAATGCCTTTCAATTGCTTCTGGAGTTCAATTTTTGTAGATATTTCGACATAAATAATGGAGTTTCAAAAAAAGCCGCAACATTTTGAATTCGCATACAATCGATAATGACTTAAACTAAAAAAAGCCTTGAAATAACAAGGCTTTTTGTACTCGGGACGGGACTTGAACCCGTACGACCATTACAGTCACTGGATTTTAAGTCCAGCGTGTCTACCAATTTCACCACCCAAGCGATTGTTGCTTTTGCTTTTTGTTTTAGAGTAATTTTTAGAAAAAATTAATTAAAGACAATTCACCCAAGCGGTTGTTGCTTTTGCTTTTTGTTTTAGAGTAATTTTTAGAAAAAATTAATTAAAGACAATTCACCCAAGCGGTTATTGCTTTTGCTTTTTGTTTTAGGGTAATTTTTAGAAAAAATTAATTAAAGACAAACTAGTAAAGCTGAAAATCTTGCACTGCTGCTTGATTTTGATAATTTGAGCGAAAAACGGGATTCGAACCCGCGACCTCGACCTTGGCAAGGTCGCGCTCTACCAACTGAGCTATTTTCGCATTAATATTATATTTGTAAGCTGCAATGTTTGGTGTTTATTGCGACGGCAAATTTAGTACATTAATTCAATTACGCAAAGGTTTTTCATAAAAAAAATAATCTAATGCCTAATTAATTTGTAACCTGACTTTTACATTATATTAACGGCTATTAAACCCCCCAAACTCACGCTTTTTTTGTAAGCATTCTCTTGATTTCATTTAATTTCATCATCGCTTCTATTGGCGTAAGTGTATTAATATCCAAATTCAAAATCTCGTCTTTTATTTCTTCTAACAGAGGATCATCTAAATTAAAAAAGCTCATTTGCAGTTCATCTTTGCCGGTTTTTATTCCGTTTAGCACTTCGCTTGAATGGTCTTTTTCTAGTTTTTTAAGTAGTTTTTGAGCTTTTAAAATGACTGTTTGCGGCATTCCTGCCATTTTGGCCACATGAATTCCAAAACTATGGGCACTGCCACCTTTTACTAATTTTCTAATAAATAAAATGTTATCTTTCATTTCTTTGACCGATACATTATAATTTTGAATTCGAGGTAAAATATCTGTCATTTCATTCAGTTCGTGATAATGTGTGGCAAATAACGTTTTGGGTTTTGATGGGTGTTCGTGCAAAAAGTCGGCAATAGCCCAAGCAATCGAAATGCCGTCATAAGTGCTGGTTCCTCGGCCAATTTCATCAAGCAAAATCAAACTTCTATCAGAAATATTATTCAAAATCGACGCGGTTTCATTCATTTCGACCATAAAAGTTGATTCGCCCATCGAAATATTATCACTTGCGCCAACTCGTGTAAAAATTTTATCAACAACTCCCATTCTTACGGATTCGGCTGGAACAAAGCTACCCATCTGTGCCAACAAAACTATAAGCGCCGTTTGCCTCAAAATTGCAGATTTACCCGACATATTCGGACCCGTTATCATGATTAATTGCTGGGTTTCACGATCCAAAAAAACATCGTTCGCAATATATGGAACACCAATTGGCAGTTGTTTTTCGATAACTGGGTGTCTGCCATTTTTGATTTCTAATTCAAAAGTACCATCTAAATCAGGGCAGACATATTTGTTTTCGATCGCCAATTGCGCAAACGATGTTAAGCAATCGAGTTGCGCGACTTGATTCGCATTCAATTGAACAGGTTTTATATAAGTTGCAATCCAAGCGACTAATTGTTCAAACAAATCCACTTCCAGTTTATAAATTTTTTCTTCAGCACCTAGAATTTTTGTTTCATACTCTTTTAATTCTTCTGTGATATAACGCTCTGCGCTTACCAAAGTTTGCTTTCTAATCCAATCGGTTGGTACTTTGTCTTTGTGTAAGTTTCGGACTTCGATATAGTATCCAAAAACATTATTGAATGAAATTTTTAATGATGAAATTCCAGTTTTTTCTGATTCACGCTTTTCAATTCCTTCCAAAAATTCTTTTCCGGAGGTCGAAATCGCACGCAAATCGTCTAATTCTTCGTTTACCCCTTTTGCGATAGCGTTGCCTTTTGAAATGGCAACTGGTGCTTCTTGATTTAAGGTTGTTCTGATTTTTTCGCGCAGCAAATCACAACTGTGCAAAGTATCACCAATGGCTTTTACAGCCTCATTTTTACTTTGTAACGCCAAAGTTTTTATCGGAATTATAGCATCTAGTGATTCTTTAAGATAAACTACTTCGCGCGGCGAAACCTTTCCAGCAGCGATTTTAGAAATTAGGCGCTCTAAATCTGAAATTTGCTTAATTTGATTTTGAATACTTTTTAAAACCGAAGTGTTTTCTTTAAAATAAGTAACAACTTCATGCCGATTTATAATTTTTTTGCTGTCTTTTAAAGGTAAAGCCAACCATCTTTTAAGCAATCTACCGCCCATTGGCGACAAAGTTTTATCAATTACGTCTAGCAAAGTAACCGCATTTGGATTGTAACTGTGGTATAATTCTAAATTTCGAATCGTAAATTTGTCCATCCAAACATAGGCGTCTTCGGCAATACGTTGGATAGAAGTAATATGTTGCACTTTATTGTGTTGCGTTTCTGATAAATAATACAAAATGGATCCAGAGGCAATAATCCCTTCAGACAATTCTTCTATTCCAAATCCTTTTAAAGAAACGGTTTGAAAATGATTGGTCAATGTTTCAAAAGCATAATCTTCCTTAAAAACCCAATCTTCCAGATAAAAATTATGGAAATCTTCCCCGAAAGTCTGTTTAAAATCACCTTTGTTATTTTTTGGGATTAAAACTTCACTAGGTTGAAAATTTTGCAACAATTTGTCAATATACTCTTCGTTACCTTGTGCAGTTAAAAATTCGCCCGTCGAAACATCCAAAAATGCAACTCCTAAATTTCTTTTTCCAAAATAAACTGCTGCCAAAAAATTGTTTGATTTTGATTGCAAAACTTCGTCATTCATTGAAACACCGGGCGTGACTAATTCAGTGACGCCGCGTTTGACAATGGTTTTAGTCATTTTTGGATCTTCTAACTGGTCGCAAATAGCCACACGAAGACCCGCTTTTACTAATTTTGGTAAGTAGGTGTTGATAGAATGGTGCGGAAATCCGGCTAATTCAGTTTCTGAAGCCGAACCTGCGCCTCTTTTTGTGAGTGTAATTCCTAAAATTTTTGAAGCACGAACAGCATCCTCACCAAAGGTTTCGTAAAAATCGCCTACTCTAAATAACAAACAAGCATCAGGATACTTCCTTTTGATTTCGTTGTATTGTTTCATTAACGGTGTTTCTTTAACGTCTTTTCCTTTTATGGCCAATTGAAATTATTTAAAAAATGATTACAAAATAAGACAGCTAATTTAAAAATTTTAATTGTTAAATGCCGCGTTATCAAATTTTAAATTAATTTTAAGTAAAATTTTGTTTATTGTAAAATTATTATTTATAGATTTGTATTGTAAAATTTAATTTAAAAATAAAATGAAAAAAAGTATATTTCTACTTACTGGTATCACTTTAATGGCATTTTCTAGCTCATTCGGTCAAGAAGCCTCCAAAAAAGTTAGAGCCAAGTCACCATCAAAAACGGTGATTGCTCCAAAAGTTGAAGCTCCAACATTAGAAACTGCAGGCATGGCTTTTGAACAAGAAACCATCGATTATGGTACAATAGAGTTCAAAGCAGATGGTGGTAGAGAGTTCGTTTTTACAAACAATGGTACGAAGCCTTTAATCATCACTAATTGCGCAGGTTCATGCGGTTGTACTGTACCCACTTGGCCAAGAGAGCCAATTGCGCCAGGCGCAAAAGGAGTTATTGCAGTAAAATATGCCACTGATAGACCGGGAGCATTTACAAAAACTATTACTGTTACTGCAAATATTGCTGAAACTGCAAAATTTATAACTATTAAGGGAACTGTTTTACCTGATGCAAATCCAGTTCCAGCTGGTACAATTGAGCCAGTGTCCAATCCAATAAAAATCTAAATTTATTTTAAAAATCATCAAAGCTTTCTATTGATTTAGGAAGCTTTTTTTTTGACTGATACTAAAATATGCGAAAACTAGACAATAACGAACTAGACAGGAAATCGGTTAAAGATTTTAAAGAAGCTACAAAAACACCGCTTATAATTATTCTTGATGACGTGCGCAGCTTGAACAATATTGGTTCGGTTTTTAGAACTGCAGACGCTTTTTTAATCGAAAAAATTTATTTATGCGGCATAACGGCAACACCTCCAAACAAAGAAATTAATAAAACAGCCCTTGGAGCAACAGATACCATCGAATGGCAATATACTGTAAATATTACTGAAGTTATTGAAATGCTAAAAAGCGAAAAAATAAAAGTTTACGCAATTGAACAGGTCGAAAATGCTGTTTTTTTAGATAAATTTACAGTAGAAAAAAATCAAAAATACGCGGTGATTTTTGGAAATGAAGTGTTTGGCGTTTCTCAAAAAGCAATTGAAATTTGCGACGGAACGATTGAAATTCCACAGCTGGGAACCAAACATTCGCTAAACATAGCTGTAAGTACAGGAATCGTTATTTGGGATTTGTTCAAAAAGATAAACGCATGAACTGAATCTATTTTTTAAAATAAGTCGTAATTTAAAAAACGACCTATAGTTTTTTAAGCTGCTCTATATAATCTCGTTGATTTGACAAACGTGGTATTTTATGTTGCCCGCCCAATTTGTCTTGATCTTTCAACCAATCATGAAACAAATTTGTCCTTGCTACATTAATAACTGGTGGATTTAAAGTCAAGCTTTTGTGCCTTTTCGCTTCGTAATCAGAATTTAAGGATTGTAATGTTTCATCTAAAACTGTTTCGAAATGTTTCATATCGACAGGATTTTTTCTAAATTCGATAATCCATTCATGCCTACCTTTTTCATTATCAATCATGAAAATTGGAGCCACAGTATAGTCTATAATCTCTGCATTGGTTATTTGACAAGCTACGGCAATTGCTCGATCGGTATTTTCGATAATCAACTCTTCACCAAAAACATTAATGTGGTGTTTTGTTCTTCCTGTAACTCGAATTTTAAATGGATTGATACTTGTGAATCGGACGGTATCGCCGATTTGATAACGCCAAAGTCCAGAATTAGTAGTTATTATTATTGCGTAGTTAACATTCACTTCAACATCGGACAATCCGATGGTGCACTGATTAAATTTTCCAAAATTTTCCATCGGAATAAATTCATAAAAAATACCATAATCCAACATTAACAACAAATCATTAGAATTATTCAAATCTTGAATCGCAAAAAAGCCTTCCGAAGCGTTGTAAATTTCGTAGTATTGAAAATCACAATTAGGCAATATTTTTTTATACTGCTCTCGATACGGATCAAAACTAACGCCGCCGTGAAAATAAACTTCTAAATTGGGCCAAATTTCAAGCAAGTTTTTTTCGCCAGTTTCTTCCAAAACTTTGTTTAAAAGAACCATCATCCAAGAGGGAACTCCTGCCAAACTGGTAACATTTTCGAGTTTAGTTTCGTTGACTATCGCTCCAAGTTTGGTTTCCCAGTCGTTCATCATGGATACTTTGTTGCAAGGCGTACTGCTAAATTCTGCCCAAATAGGCATGTTTTCAATTAGTATTGCCGACAAATCACCAAAAAAAGTATTGTTTTGCTCGTACAATTCTTTGCTGCCACCCAATCGAAGACTTTTTCCAGTAAACATTTGGGAGCCTTCATTGTTATTCAAATACAAGGACAACAAATCTTTACCCGCTTTGAAATGGCAATTCTCAAGTGCTTCGGCGCTAACTGGAATAAATTTACTTTTAGCATTGGTTGTTCCGCTTGATTTAGCAAACCATTTTATATTTGATGGCCAAAAAATATTTTGCTCACCTTGCCGCGTCTTTTCTATCAAGGGCTGTAAATCTTCATAAGTCGAAATTGGAACCCTTTCGGTAAATGTATTGTATGATCTTATAGATTCAAATTCAAATTTTTTGCCAATAGCCGTATTTTCTGCAAATCGAATAAGATTTAGCAAAAGTTCTTCTTGCACCTCGTTGGGATATTTCAAAAACAATTCAATTTGGTGAATTCTTTTTTTTAGAATCCACGTTGCAACAGAATTAACAATTGGTGATGCCATTGAATTTTAATATTTACAGTGCATAATTTAGCTTTTTCAAAGGAAGAACTAATATTAACTTTACAAACTTATCAAAAATATTCGTTTAATTTAGCATTGTAAATTGTAAATTGTATATTAGTTGTCGATTTTCAGTTTCAACATTATAAAATCAAGTTTTTAAAAAGAAAATTTCATGACGTACGAAGGTGTTTTAAGAAAAATGCAAACCGAATTTGGCAATCCCATTCAATATTACTTAATTTTTGAGAATGATTTTTTGAACGTAAATCAAATTTTAAATCAAAAAATAGAAATTACTTTTTTAGGGTATCAATGTTTGAATTGTGGCAAAAAGAAGAAAATCTTCCGACAAGGATTTTGTTATGATTGTTTTTACTC
>Ga0105050_10008889_pt1 | contig 11419 bp, 8 predicted proteins | sample FRY01_FD_78088 | JGI IMG/M metagenome (GOLD analysis project Ga0105050, IMG submission 78088) | Freshwater microbial communities from Lake Fryxell liftoff mats and glacier meltwater in Antarctica - FRY-01 | ecosystem: Environmental > Aquatic > Freshwater > Ice > Glacier meltwater ... | reverse complement strand
GGCAGTCTCGACGAACGTTGCTCCGCCGAGACTGCTTTTTGGACTCCCATTGGACGCAGGAGTAGATGCCTCAAAAAATCCCCCATTCTGGACAGATGCCACTAAAATTCGAGAAGAACCCTTCATTAACAACTGCTTCCGCCGCCAACGTCCGCCGCCAACTCAGACGATTACGGCTCGGCAGAACTCCTTCTAAGAATGATATGCATCATGACAAGATTTATCTTTGCCAGTGTCCTCCTCGTAACGGCAGCCGCAACGCTCGCGTTGGCTGCTGAGCGGGCTGATGCCAAGAAGCCCAATGTTGTATTGATCCTTGCGGACGACCTGGGTTGGAGCGACACGACGTTGTATGGCACGACCAAGTTTTATCAGACGCCGAACATTGAGCGTTTAGCGAAACGCGGCGTAACATTTACGCGTGCCTATTCAGCGAGCCCGCTATGCTCACCGACTCGCGCCGCGATTCTGACCGGGCTCAGTCCGGCGCGCACGGGCATTACGACACCCAATTGTCACTTGCCACAAATCGTGCTCGACGCGACCCCTGGAAACATGGCGCCGCCCACCAAGCATGCGATCATGCCTCAGCCAGTCAGTCGTCTAAAGACCGACTATCCAACGCTTGCCAAGTCGCTCAAGAAGGCTGGCTATGCGACTGGCCATTTCGGCAAATGGCATCTCGGTTCGGATCCCTATTCGCCATTGCAACATGGGTTTGATGTCGACATCCCGCACCATGCCGGACCGGGGCCTGCGGGCAGCTATGTGGCGCCTTGGAAATTCAAAGACTTCGATCACGACCCTGAGGTGCCGGACCAGCATATCGAGGATCGCATGGCTGCCGAAGCAACTGCGTTTATGGAGCAACATAGGGACGAGCCATTTTATCTCAATTACTGGATGTTCAGCGTTCACGCACCTTTCGACGCGAAGAAGGCGTTGATCGAAAAGTATCGAGGCGTGATTGATGCCAACGATCCGCAACGCTGTCCGACTTATGCAGCGATGGTCGAGAGTATGGACGATGCGGTCGGCACTCTGCTCGATACACTCGACCGACTTAAGATCGCAGACAACACGGTCATTATTTTCACATCGGACAACGGTGGGAACATGTACAACGAAATTGAAGGTGTACCGCCAACCAGCAATGCTCCCCTTCGTGGCGGCAAAGCGTCGATGTGCGAAGGTGGCACTCGCGTTCCCTGCGTCGTCGCGTGGCCCGGTGTCACGTCCGCCGGTACGCGTAACGATTCATTGATTCAAAGCGAAGATTACTATCCGACATTGTTGGCAGGATTAGGAATCGATGCCGAAGCGGACCAGCGATTTGATGGTGTTAGTCTGATGCCGGTCTTCAAAGGCGATAAACTCCGCGGTCGAGCTCTCTTTCAATATTTTCCACACGACCCTCCGGTGCCGGAGTGGATTCCTCCGTCTGTTTCCGTGCATCGCGATGACTGGAAATTGATTCGCATTTTTCACGCGGGTGATGCTGGTGCGCATCGATACTTGCTATTCAATCTCAATGATGACATTGGCGAGAAAACCAATCTGGCCGCGCAGTATCCAGATAAAGTCCAGGAGCTCGATGCGTTGATCACGCGTTTTCTCAAAGAGACCAAGGCTGTCGTTCCCATAGCGAACCCCAAGTTTGATCTCGCCAAGTACCGGCCCGAACTGGAAGGCACTCGCCCGCAGAGCAAAAATGCAAGCCCAAACGCTGCGGACAAAGCAAAACCGAAACGCAAGGCTAAAGCAAAGTCACCAGTGCAAAGCGAATTAAATCTATGAAAATGTTACTTCTCTCGATATTGACGCTGGCGTCGGCAACCCCTGTTTTCGCGGATGTTTCCAAGGCCTCGAAACCCAACATCATCGTCTTTTATACGGACGATCATGGTTACGCTGATCTTGGAATCCAAGGTGTGTTCAATGACCTCAAGACTCCGAACGTCGATCAGTTAGCTCGTCGCGGCGTGCTGGCGAAGCACGGATATAGCACGGCACCCCAGTGCGTTCCTTCGCGTGGTGGATTGATGACGGGCAAGTTCCAAAGTCGCTTCAGCCTTGAGAACAATGGCAATTCGCTTGAGGGCTTTAACAAGGAAACGACCCTTGCGACGAGACTGCAGGAAGTCGGTTATGTGACGGCGCAGTTCGGCAAGTGGCACCTTGGCGCGACTTCCGAAATCCCCAGCAGGGGATTCACTCACGTCTTCTCACAAAATGCGCAGAAGTCATTTTCTGCGAACATCACGCTTGATGGTAAAGACCGCCCCATGAGCCCATTGCCGCCGGAGCGGTATCACGTGGATGGATGCAGCCGCGCCGCTGCATCGTTAATTGAACGTTATAAGGATGATTCATTTTTTCTTTACGTCGCTTATCGTGCACCTCACGTTCCGCTTGATGCACCCAAAAAATATCTCGACCGTTTCCCCGGCGACATGCCCGAGCGTCGCCGACAAGCACTCGCGATGCTTTCGGCCGTGGATGATGGCGTCGGTCTGATCAATGAAACCTTAAAGAAACATAACCTCACCGAGAAAACTCTTATCTTCTATATTGGAGACAACGGAGCACCGTTGAAGATCACCAAGGAAGACGCGCCCGGTGGCGGCCCGGGCTGGGATGGCAGCCTTAACGAACCACTCAATGGAGAGAAAGGCATGTTGTCAGAAGGGGGAATGCACGTTCCGTTTGTGATCTCCTGGCTCGGAACGATCCCCGGCGGCCAAATTTATGAGCATCCCATCAGTGCACTCGATGTCGCAGCGACTGCGGTCGGCGTTTTGGGTCTTGAAACGAAGCCAGGCGATCTCGATGGCGTGAATCTTTTGCCTTATCTGAAAGGCGAAATCAAGACGCCGCCGCATGACTCGCTTTACTGGCGATGGGGTGGACAAGCGGCGATTCGCGACGGGAACTGGAAACTCCTTCGCGGCGGTGAACGCGAGTATCTGTTTGACCTGGCGACAGACTTAGAAGAGAAAAACAACCTCGCCTCGAAGCATCCTGAGATGGTGGATCGACTGCGAAGCAAACTGGAGAGATGGAGCAATGAGCTTACTCCACCAGGATTGATGCCCGTGCCGTTTTCGCTTGCGGGAGAAACCTACTTTGATCATTACCTTGATGGAAAAGCGATCTCACGAGCGTCCAATGATGACGGGAGAGAGCGCAAAGTAAGGAGGCGGGAGAAAAAAGACTGAGGGTCTTTTATCTTGTTTCATCATTTCGTGATATGTTGATCATCCGCCTGATAACTTTTCACTCGCCCCTTTCGCACTCTCCCGATCCAATCATGAAAAAACGACTTGGCTTTACTGTGTTGATGATGACGTTCATTCTTCAGCATCTATCCTTTGGCCAAGATGGCTTCAAGCCTCTTTTCAATGGCAAGGATTTGAGCGGCTGGGATGGCAATCCTGAACTTTGGTCGGTAGAGGAGGGATGCATCGTCGGCAGAACAACGGGGCCGGAGCAATTGGCTTACAACCAGTTTCTTATTTGGCGAGGTGATTCGCCGCAGAACTTTGAACTCCGCGCGATGGTGAAGCAAACGGGGAATAACACAGGCATCCAGTATCGAAGCCGAGAATTGCCGGAGGTCGGCAAATGGTCGGTCGGCGGTTATCAGTGCGACATCCATCCAACCCCCGTCAATAACGCGATGGTCTACGGCGAGAAAGCAGGTGGCATTCTTGTGCAGAATGGCCAAAACATGGTGATTGATCCCAAGGGAAAGCAATGGTTGGTCTCACAGGGAGAACCAGTTGCGGTGGATGTTGCGGAATGGCATGAGTATACGATTGTCGCTCAGGGGAATCATCTCATTCATAAGGTTGACGGTCAGACGACAATCGAGTTAAGGGATTTTGATGAGAAGACGCGTGCACGTGAAGGGCTGCTCGCATTTCAGATCCATCGCGGGCCAGCGATGACGGTTCAAATCAAAGATGTGATGATCAAACCATTACCAGAAGGCGGCTTCGTCACGTTTGACAAAGCCGCGTTGCCTGCGAGGACCTTGCCACTGGAGAAGTTAAAGCCAATTGGCAAAGAAAAACAAAAAGCGAAGAAGCAGCCCAAGGCGAAAATCCCTGCCAAGAAGATAGAAACGCCAGCCAATGCATCGACTTCAGCGCTTCCGACCGATGGCTTTCGACAATCTCCCAATCAGACGGTAAACTAACGTCTCGCCGTGGAGGCATTCGTCTCGAAAGTCCTCGAGTCCGCCCCGTACAGCTAACCCCCGTACAGCTAACCCCCGTACAGCTAACCCCCGCAGAGCGTTGTTAATTCCACCCCCAAATACAGAGTCCGACTTAGCATCCGTAACGACTAGCTGCCATGTCAGCGTCATGCCAGCGGAGGTTGCGGAATGGCTTGAACCGGTCGCTGGTGGTGTGATCTTCGATGGTACGTTTGGCGGCGGTGGGCATAGTGTTCTGCTTGCGAAGATTGCCAAGGAACGTGGCGGCCGGGTGATTGCGGTGGATCGCGATCCCGCAGCCGCAGAGGCGGGCCGCGCGGTGATTGGTGATTTGCCGATCGACCTTTTCTGTGCGTCGTATCATCAAGTCGATCGCGTGCTGGAGGCATCCGGCGTGAAGGCGTTCGACGGCGCGGTTTTGGACCTTGGGCTTTCGAGCGATCAACTGGAAGATCGCACCCGCGGATTCAGCTTCAATGGTGACGGACCGCTTGACCTGCGTTTTGATCCGACGCGAGGACAATCCGCGAAAGAGTTCTTGGCTCAGGCAACGGAGAAGCAGATCGCTGACGCCATTTACCAGTACGGCGAAGAACGATTCAGTCGGCGGATCGCGAAGCAGATTGTGCTTCGCCGGCAGGAACGGAAATCGGTGAAGACCGTCGCGGAACTTGTGGATATCTGCAGACGCTGTGTTCCAAGAAGCAAGAACCACGACATTCATCCCGCGACAAGAACGTTTCAAGCGCTTCGGATCATGATCAATGAAGAGCTTACGATCTTGGAACAGGCCCTGAAGCTGCTTCCCGCGCGGATGAACCCGGGAGGACGGATCGCGATTATAAGTTTCCACTCGTTAGAAGATCGCATCGTCAAGAATGCGTTTCGTGATGACGAGCGATTGGAAGCGTTGACACGAAAGCCGCTACGTCCTACCGAAGACGAGGTTCGCGCCAACCCGCGGAGTCGCAGCGCGAAGATGCGAGTTGCGGCGGTTCGAGATCGGGTTTGATGATGGCATCGCGGAGATTGCCTCGGTGGCGTAACCATCGAGGCAAAGTGTCAACACTCGTTTACCTGGCGAACCTTAGTTGTCCGTGCTGCGGCGACTGATCCGTTCAGCGGGAGCCTCCATGAACATCGTTGCTTCTTCGGCGACGTGTGATGTGTCGCCATAGTGAACCTCAGCTCGGAATCGATGGTCGCCGGCGCGGTCGGCTTTTGCGATGACCTTTAAACGTGTGGTGCTCCCTGCTTCAATCCGTGGGATGGGGTTGAACAAAGCTTGACCAGTGATGACTTCGCCGGTGTGCCCTTCAACTCGGAGTGGCTCGATCCCTGTGCTGAACTGAGCGATGATTCGAACGTCTTCCGCAGCCTTGCTACCACGGTTCTGGATCGTCATTTCATAAACGACCTCTGTGTTGACAGGTGCTGGTGCGATCGGATCGCTGATTGAGAACACGAGGTCAGCGATCGCTTCGACACGGGTTTCGATCGAAACACTGGCGCGACCGGAAGCGGAACCGTTGCAATTGAATCCGATCACCATATCACCGGTGCGATCCATCTTGCATATGAGGTCATACTCACGAACGGCACCGGGTTGGATGGCATCGATCTTCCAAACCAAGCGGTCGCCTTGAACCGTTGCTTGTGGAATGCCTGAGACATAAGTCACGCCCTTTGGCAATCGCAACTCGGCTTCCATGGATTCGCAAACCGCTTTGCCGGTATTGGTCAGCAGCAGGTGGTAGTTTGCGTTTGTGTTTTGGTACTTCAGCGGCGGACCGGTCAACTCCGCTTCAACCGCAGCAGATGCAATTCGGATCGACTTATTCGCCGTCGTCTTTACTTCACGATCGCCCGTTGCCACGCCAATGATCTTCAGTTCGCCAAGTTCACGTGCCGTCAGCTCAATCTCGAACTCCGCTTCTTTTCCTGCGGGGATCTCACCGATTTTCTGGGATTGTGGGTTCTTGGAATCGGGTGACAACGTAAAGACGACGTTGGACGCCAGGCCATCGCCGGGGTTCAGCACACGAACGCGATACTTTTCACTGCGTCCGTAGACGATTTCATCGGGACCATCAATGATGACGGACAATTTCGGTTCGCGAACGGTGACTTGAGCAACATGTTTTTGCGGCATGATGGCCCAGTCCGTCGCGACGTCGAAGGTGCCTGACTTGACGGCCTTGACGCGAATGAAGAGTCTCTCGACCACTCCCGCTGGCAGCTTTTCGATCGTCCATTGCAATTGCGATTGTCCGCTTTGATCAATCGTCTTCACGGTACCGATCGAAGCGTTGTTGCCTTGAACCTCAGCCCAAGGTGGCAACGACGATCGCACAATGATTCCATTCGCTTCGAACGAACCGCGATTTTCAACTCGCACTTCGTACTGCGTCAACTCGCGAATCATAATGTCCGAAGGGCCTTCGGTGACAACACGAACACCGGGCAGTTCCGACATGCCCAACTGTTTGGTCTTGGGGTCAAGCTTTGGAGTTAACGGTGACGCCATGGTGGTTGACCGCGAACCGGAATATGCGGAACTGTTTTCGCGTGACGATGTCATTGCATCGCGCAGTGCCCTTTCCGATTCAACGCTCGGGCCGAACGATTGCGATGGTGAAGCCTTAGCAACTTCCGTAACTTCGACCGTTGGTTCAATCGGAATAGCGGTCGGGGCAGATGCAATCGGTGCCGCCAGCACCGGACTATGCACCGGACTGGCAACTGCGGTGGACAGTTTAGGAGCGGGCTTCGCTGCTATCTTGGAGCCATTGGTTGGCTTGCTGACGCCACTGCCCACCGTATTCCAACTGTCTTCCAACGATTGATTCGGCTTTGTCACTGGCGGAATATCGGACTTCGCCGTTTCAGTGTCCTCCTCGATCGGAGGATTCACTTTCGCGGCGACAGCTGTTGACTTTGGAAGTTCAGGAAGCAGTTCGACGTCAGGACGCGATACTTTCGCCATCGAGCTTGCCGACGTTTCGAGCGGCATTAGCTCGCGTCGCGGAACGCTTGGTGCAGGCAAAGGTTCAGTCAACGAAGCGGGTTCCGATGGAACCATTGTCATATCGTTGGGAGACAGGACCATCGATTCAGGATCGAGTGCATTGATGACACGACGTCCCGTGCGGCGAGTGCTATCGCTTGATGACAACTCGGTGGTGTAGGAAGGTGTGGATGCTGACGCCGAAGCCGTTGTTGACGGAGCCGTTTGTGTCACTCTTGGCACCGGCTGAGCGGGCGATAACGGCGCGGGAGGAATTGATTTATTGAGGGTACGGTTCGTCGACGAGACGGGCTGACCCTGGATGGCTGTGCTGCCTGGCTCTCGTCGCAGATTTGCACTGGCGAACGGTACGGGAGCGGTTGTTTGGCGCGGCGTTGATGCCTGTCGTTGCGGGACGCCGCTTTGATAGTCGCGAATGGGAGCTGCGGCTTTAGGATCGGCAGTGGCCAAAGACTTTGGTTGATGGAACCTAATTCCATTCCAATCAACGGTGGTCGGATCAGGTGGCGGAAGGGGCGTGGCGATTCGCCCGTCCTCATGCTCTTTTTTGGCTTTTTTGGGCGTTGAGCCGCTAAATAATCCGTCGAGAACTCCGGCTGCGGGAATCACAAAAGAACGATTTTGATCGGTGCGAACGGGTTGACCAGGAGACGGTCTCGACGACGATGAAGCCGCGTGCGTTTGCTTCGGTTTGCCGTTGTTACCAAAAAACATTGCTCGCGAGGGATTGCTTTGGCGGCTTTCCATCTGCTTACCAACCACTTGAGCGACTTGGCTGTTCTGAAGCGTCGCTTCATCCGCGACCGCATGAACCACGGATCGCGACGAAAGGAGAATGGGTGCTTCTTCCGCAAAGCTCAGCGACGGGAGCGGTAGTCCAGCGATCGATGAGCTAAGCAAGTAAGCCGCTAGCGAGGCACGACGCAATCTTCCGGACGCCAGCGACAGAAAGCGAGAATTCTGAGTTCGGAGTTGCTGACGCATTACAGTGGCCATCGATTGCGTACTCGCAGTCACGGGGAAAAGCTCTCGCGACAAGGTCGTAAACAAAATGACGGACCCCGCGCGGCGCTGAAAACGATTGCTAACATGTCCGGTATCGGAACGATGTGTTGCATGAATTGAATCAATTCATTCGATTCCGACGGTTGTAGGGCCGCGTTCGCTCGTTAAGTCAGCGAACCTCATGCTTACCAATCCCCCTTCGACAGCCATCCGCTACCCACGCGACGATTCAATGCCGACTCAAAATGACCGTGATTCCCAGTTGCAACAATCGATCGCTATCATTCGTGCCAAATTTCCCTCCATGCCGAAGGTTGCCATCATTTTGGGAAGCGGACTGGGGGCATTGGCAGACGAAATTGAAACGCCGATCGCGTTCGAGTACGCCGGCCTCCCGGGGTTTGCGAAGTCAACCGCAGGGGGGCATCGTGGCCAGCTCATTTGCGGCACGCTTGACGGTGTCGCGGTGGTCGCGATGGCGGGCCGATTTCATCGCTACGAAGGCTATCGCGATGATGAGGTTACGTTTCCGGTGCGATTGATGGCGGCGCTGGGCGCGAAGGTGATGGTTGTTAGCAATGCGGCCGGCGGCGTCAGCCCTGAACTTAATGTCGGTGACATCGTCGTTATTCGCGATCATATTGACCTCGCGAAAACCGTTTCCCCGTTACTCATGCTTGGCGCTCCATTGAGTCCTGCGAGCCATCATGGTGAAGGCTCCTTAAATGCCACTAACGGGGAAGATAATGGCCTTCATGATCGACTGCGAATCGCGGGCGGGCGTTCGCTTTATGATCCAGAGCTCATCAACGTTGCGATGTCAGCTGCGCGAAGTTCGAATTTTCATGCTCAACTGGGTGTTTACCTGGCAACCTCGGGCCCCACTTATGAAACGCGGGCGGAGTACCGGATGATGAGAATTTTCGGCGCCGATGTCGTCGGGATGAGCACGGCACCTGAAGTTCGTGTTGCAAGTTTGCTTGGAATGAGAGTGTTGGCGGTATCGATGGTGAGTAATGTTGCGCGACCGGATGCGCCCGAACCGGCCGACCATGAGGAAGTTTTAGCCGCTGGACAAGCAGCAGCGTTCAAACTCCGCTGTATCATCAGGGAAACATTGCGGATATCGCTCTACTTGGCTGGTCCGGAGCCACTTCACTGAATAAAATCGTGATTGCCGCGGCCAATCATCTTTGAATCGGTATCGCCTCGATCGCCATGAACGCCTCTGCCCATCCGCCGATTCACCGTTTCTCATTGCTGCAGGTGAGCGCTACGGAATTAAATCAGAAGTTTGCGGAGATTGCTCGCGAAGCGGCAAATGGCGCGTTGGTTGAGATCGAGGACGCATCCGGACAAGATTCGGTTCTCATGGCGATCGAATCGCCCATTCGTTTGCATGTCAAAGGTCCGCTTGGGCATTACGTCTTTTCCTAAAATCTTTCGGCTGATGCACGTGTTGACGGGGATGTCGGAAATGGCGTTGGAGAAGGATTACGAGGCGGGTCAGTGCGTATTCGAGGCAACGCGGGGATCGGCCTTGGTGTTGCCATGCGTGGCGGAACACTCGCCGTTTATGGCACGGCCGGGGATCGTGTTGCTGCCGCAATGATTGGTGGCGAAGTGCTTGCACGCGGCGACGTTGGTGCTGACGTCGGAGTCGGTGCGCGGGGCGGAACGATCTTGATAGGTGGGGATTGCGGGCCGAGGCTTGGGGAACCGCAGGGAGACTTGATTATCTTCTTGCGAGGTAAAGCGGCCTCGTTGGCCTCAGGAATGATCGAAGCAACGCTGCGAAAGCGGGATGAACTTCGATTAGGCTTGCTTTTAATCAATGCTTCGATACGTGCGGACGCCAAAGAGTTTCGACGAGTGATTCCCGAACAAGTTCTTCAGGCTGAACGCGATCGCAAGCGAGGGGAGGTTGATCCGAATTGGCGATAACATCATCTTCCGAATCACTTCTAAACTGGAGCCTCCGCCTGCCACCGTGCGATCGCTTCGTCCGGCCTCCGGTCCACACCACCGCAGCGACCTCGATTACCAAGTCCTCGGGTGAATCGTTTGAACTAGCGACTCCGTTTTTTTGGTTTGACCCGGCTTGGTATCAAGTTGACGTCGAGCGGTGTGCATTGGTAGCAAATGCCATTGCCTCGTGTGGCATTGTTGTCAGCGTTCTGCATTCCGACCTTGCACAAATTGATAACGTGGACGCGTCGGCATTAACACCTCGCATGGTGCCTCATCGGTTCGACCGGGCGGGATTGATCTACCGCGATTTTGCTTCCGCTTCGTTCATCGATTTGAGAATGGCACTGTCTCGCGACTCGCATGGTCGTTTCGCTTATCCGATCAATCAGTTGTTGCGATGGGCGAATCAAGAAGAAACGCAGATCGACCGCAGCATCGACGCCATGACATTTCCACCGGATTGGAAGTCACTCGATGACATGGTGCCGAAGGTAAATCAACTTCGCCGGCTTTCATCGGCGGCTGTTTTCCTGTCATTTGATTCGTTTCATTTGCCGGTCATGATGCCTGCGGCGTTGAAGGCCAAAGTTGATGGAGTCATTGTGCAAATCAGTGGAGATCCACTTGCAAGCATCGTGGAAGCTCGTCGGCTGATCGACGAAAGCGAGAACACCTCGATTCCGCTCTGGATTGTGACAAACACGGCACTATCGCCCGAAGATTGTGTGAAGTGTTTTGCCATGGGCGCAAACGGCATCTCGGTCGATGCGATGTGCAACGGATTTTTGTTCGGCAGTAACCAATTGGAAATGACGACCTCCGAGCGTGCTGCGCGGAGTTTTGGATTGCCGAAGCCTGCGGATAGTCATCAGCGAATTTTCCACTTGGCAAAACAAATGGTCGATCGCTTCGTGGCTGATATTTGTGGCCACGCCCATTCCTGCGGCGTCGATCGATTATCAAATCTTTGTCCGGCGCATTTGACTCGAACGTAAGCAAACTGAGCGATCACGCGGCATCGCGCGAAAACGACATGATCCCGCATTCAAACCGTTGCAACGGAGACGGGGCTGAATCAGACAGGTTCTTCTCGGATTTTAGTGGCATCTGTCCAGAATGGGGGATTTTTTGAGGCATCTACTCCTGCGTCCAATGGGAGTCCAGTGGGAGTCCAGTGGGAGTCCAAAAAGCAG
>Ga0105050_10008876_pt1 | contig 11431 bp, 12 predicted proteins | sample FRY01_FD_78088 | JGI IMG/M metagenome (GOLD analysis project Ga0105050, IMG submission 78088) | Freshwater microbial communities from Lake Fryxell liftoff mats and glacier meltwater in Antarctica - FRY-01 | ecosystem: Environmental > Aquatic > Freshwater > Ice > Glacier meltwater ... | reverse complement strand
TTGTTTAAATTAAAGGCATATAAAAAACTGGAAAATTGTCCCTCTTCTTTTTCTTGTACTTCACTCAACAGGAATAAGCGCTTTGTGGATTGATGGAAACAAATCCCTGAAGTGCTAAAATTCTCTTTCGTTTCGTCGCTAGAAACAAAGGACGTAGAATCGTAGGGAGGAAGTAAAAAATGAACTTTACTTTCTGAATCAATTAAAATTAGTGTTGAGTCCATACGAGAAACATCAACAAATCTATAATCAGAACCTAAAGATAATTGACTTGAAATGGCATTTCGTTGTAAATCAAAAAGTACAACATTTCCATTTAGAGGCTCAATACAAACTAAATGCGTTGAATCAAGCACAGCGACGTCAGAAAAAGACGAAATCCCCATCGGAAGCGAATTAACTTCACTTGGATTTGCTAAGTCAAAATAACCGTCTTCTTTCTGGAAATTAGTAGCTTTCTGAAAATAAAAACGCTCTACCCCTACTTCTTGCAAGGATTTTACCGCCACAAACGAAAGTGCTGCAAGAACGAAAGAAAAAAAATATTGTTTTTTCACATTTATTTTGAAACAAATTTAACTAATTTTTCTTAATCAAAATATTAAGTTTAAATTTGATTATGTCCTATTGCGAATTTTGCAAAAATTTACCGCTTGATAATCTCCACCGCGTTTACCACGATCGATTTTACGGAGTTGAATTGACAGACGATTTTGAGCTTTTTGAACGGTTAATTTTAGAAATAAATCAAGCAGGTTTATCCTGGGGAACGATACTGAAAAAACAAACCGCTTTTCACCAAGCCTACGACGCTTTTAATTTCTATAAAATTGCCAAATATAACGACGAAAAAATTGAGGAATTAATTCAAAATAGTGGCATTATTCGTAACAAGTTAAAAATAAATGCAGCGATTCATAATGCACAAATTGCAGTTAGAATTGTTGAAACGGAAGGTTCTTTTATAGGTTGGCTAAAAAATCAAGGTGAAATATCTTTAGACGATTGGGTCAAACTATTCAAAAAGAACTTTAAATTTGTTGGCAAAGAGATTGTGAATGAGTTTTTAATGAGTATTAACATCCTTAAAGGAGCACACGATAATGACTGTGAAAAATTTCAATAAATAAAAATAACATGAAAAATATAAAACTATTTACTGCTTTTATAATTGTAATTCTTTCTTTTCAATCTATTGCGCAAATTAGTATCAATGCTGGTACTGGTGTTCTAAAAGGTTTCACAGTTCCAAAACCATTTTTCGGTTTCCATGGTGGAATTGAGTTACCTAGAAGTAATGATGTTACATTATACGGAAGAATTGGTTATTATTTTCCACAAAAAGAAGAAGACAAATTCTCCACGTACGTCACTGCCAATGATGTTTCAACAAACCCTTACACTTTGACAGTTGATTATGTTTCCAAAACAAATTACTTTATGATTGAAGGTGGAACGAGACGTTATTTAGGAAATGATTACGACAACGGATTCTCTTTATATGGTGGAACGAATTTTATGATTTTATTTAATACCGTTAAAAGAGATTATGAAAAATACGATGCTACAGGTCAATATCAATGGGAGTCCAAATACCAAACTTTACCAAACGAGCAAAATAAAGGCAATATTTTAAGTCTTGCAGCCGGCCTTCAAGGTGGTTTAAAGTACACTTTACCGGCAACTGGAACATTTTATTTTGATATCAACGGTCAATATGCATTATTTGGAAAAGCAAATAACGTAACTGCATCAAATTCAAATCTTTATTCTCAATTATTTTTCACTTTTAATGTTGGCTTTCGAAAAGACCTCTATTAAAAGTTGAAACTAAATTCTTTAGAATTCCAGTTTCCTTCAAATAAATGCGGATAGTATTTTTTCATTTCAGCATGCATTAATTCAAAAGGGATTTCATCAAAAAACCCATAGTATTTCACATATTCCATGTGCTTTTTATCTTTTGTAAATTCTTGAAATAGGGAATCATTTTCACCATTCCATTTAAGTGGTTCAACACCCGCAAATCGGCAAACTTTTTGGTCAAAAGCAGGTGTACAAATAACCCAGCGATTATCTAAAAAGACAGACACGAAACCATGAAAAACTATTTCTTTTCTTTGTAAGTATGTTTCTAATTTCTCAATTCCTAAATGATTGACAACGATTGCAAAACCAAATTTAGCAGGAATTTCAACTGCTCGCAAACAAGCGATTAGAACGAGCGATTTTTCAACACACCAAGCTCTTTTTTTTAGCACAATCTCGGATGCAACGAGTGCTTTTGAGCTGATATCCAAATGATAAGGGTCGTATAAAAAACCATCGCGAACCTTTTCGTATAATTTAATAGCTAGTTCTTTCTTATCACTTAATCCTTTAAAATCTTCAATGTATTGTTGCATATTTGCATGCTCAAAGTTTACATTTTCAGATGATTTCAAAAAGATTTCCATTTAAATATTGACTTTTATCGAATGACTATTTTACTTATTTAACCATTTCATGTTTCTGGAATAAAGCAAAACAAATAAACCTGCAACCATTAAATTAACGATTATAATAAACGCTGGAATTACTGCCGCAGAAATAAACAAATATCCTTGAAGAACAAAGATAAAACTGTAACCAATGTAAACGTGAAAGCCTAATTTTCTACCTTTCAACATCAGCGCTGCCCCAGCGACACCAGTCATTGCAACTAGAATTGAAACGATGTTGTAAGCTACAAAATTAGCGTACATAGCTTCGGTCATTAATTGTATTCTTTTAATCACATCAACCCAATAATCTAAGTTAAGTTTTTCCAATTGTTGAATTGATTCTGCCATTCCAACGCTTTCATTTTTAATTTCTTCCTTAGATGGCGCACCAGAAATTATTCCTGAAATTCCACCTAAAATTGTTAAACCTGTATAAACGAAAGTTAAAACACATAACACCAAAATAAAATTCGGTCGCTTTTCTTGTTCGTTATTTTCTAATTGATTGTATTCCATTTTTTGTTTTATTTTAAATAATTTTAAATATTAGTACTTCGCCGATTCACTAAGGGGGAAATCAACCTCACTTCGGAGGATAAATTTTAAGTTTTCTCACTAAAGGCTAACTCCTTCTTCCTCAACTTCTTTTCACAAATTCCACTGCTTTTTTCATTTCAATAGAAGTATTCAAGTCTGTTTCAATAAAGTTAACTTCTTTTCTGAACGAAGCAACTAAACTCTCGATTTTTTCAGAACTTTTTAGTGGTCTTTTAAACTCAAAAGCTTGCGCTGCATTCAACAATTCAATGCCAATAATTGAATAGCAATTTTCTATCACTCTGTACAATTTCGTTGCAGCATTTGCGCCCATACTTACATGGTCTTCTTGTCCGTTGCTCGAATCAATTGTATCAACAGAAGCTGGTGTGCACAATTGTTTATTTTGACTTACGATTGAAGCACACGTATATTGCGCAATCATCAAACCAGAATTTAAACCTGGATTCGCAACTAAAAATGGAGGTAAGCCTCGCGTTCCAGAAATTAATTTATATGTTCTACGTTCTGAAATACTTCCCATTTCTGCCATTGCAATCGCCATGAAATCCAAGACCAAAGCCAAAGGTTGTCCATGGAAATTTCCAGCTGAAACGACATCGTCCTCCTCGGGGAAAATAGTAGGATTGTCCGTTACAGCGTTGATTTCTCGTTCAATTACATTTTGACAATAATTCAATGTATCTCTTGTTGCACCGTGTACTTGCGGAATACATCTAAAAGAATAAGGATCTTGAACATGTTCTTTTTCTTGCTTCACAATCTCGCTGTCAGCAAGTAAATCTCTGAAAAATTTAGCCGTTTCAATTTGTCCTGGATGATTGCGAATTTCATTTACATTTGCTTGAAAAGGGTTAATTCTTCCGTCATAAGCTTCTAAGGACAAGGCCGCAACTTCATTGAATTTTGACCATAATTTTTGACCGTGAAACAAACAATAGGTTGCATAAGCGCTCATAAATTGCGTTCCATTCAACAGCGCCAAACCTTCTTTTGATTGCAATACAATTGGTTCTAATTGTAATAATTCATTTAATTCTTTCCCTGAAAATCGTTTCCCTTGATAATTGACTTCACCTTCTCCTATTAGTGGTAAAGACAAATGAGCCAAAGGAGCCAAATCTCCCGATGCACCTAAACTTCCTTGCTGAAAAACGACAGGTAAAATATCAGCATTGTAAAAGAAAAGCAAACGTTCAATTGTTACTAATTGAACACCAGAATTTCCCTTTGACAAACCTAAAACTTTCAGTAACAGCATGCGTTTTACGATTTCATTTGGAATTTCTTCGCCCATTCCACATGAATGAGAAAGTACCAAATTTCGCTGTAATTGCGACAAATCTTCTTTTGAAATTGCTGTGTTACACAAGGAGCCAAAACCCGTATTAATGCCGTAAATTAGACCCTCCGCTTTTTCAATTTTCGAATCTAGGTATTGACGACAATGAATGATAGCATTCTTTGATACTTCACTTAATTCTACTTTTACTTTTGAGGAAAAAATTTCTTCTACCTTTTCAAAAGAAATATATTGATTTTCAATAAGATAAGCTTCCATTTAGTTGATTATTTTTTTACCATTTTAGCGAAGTCTTTAGCGAAATAAGTCAATATTCCGTCCGCACCTGCACGTCTTATACTCAAAAGCATTTCAAAAACAGCACGGTCGTAGTCCAACCAACCATTTTTTGCCGCAGCATAAACCATTGCACATTCGCCGCTTACATTATAAGCTGTTATTGGAATTGTGAAATTTTCTCTCAACAAATGAATGACATCTAAATAGCATAAAGCTGGTTTCACCATTAACATATCTGCACCTTCTTCAAAATCCAATTGTGCTTCTAACAATGCTTCACGCTTGTTAGCAGGATTCATTTGGTATGTTTTCTTGTCACCTAACTTTGGAGCTGAATTCAGTGCATCTCGAAAAGGTCCGTAAAATGCGCTTGCATATTTTGCAGAATAGGACATGATACTTACATCTGTAAAACCATTATCGTCTAACGTTTGACGCAACACACCAACTCTTCCATCCATCATATCCGAAGGCCCAATTATATCAACACCAGCTTGCGCTTGAGCGATTGTCATACGTGCCAAAATTGGTAGCGTTTCGTCGTTCAAGATAATCCCATCTTCCACGTAACCATCATGACCATCTGACGAATACGGATCCATTGCGACGTCGCTCATCACAACTGATTCTGGAAAACGTTCTTTAATTTGTCGTATTGCATTTAAGTAAAAATTAGCATCAGCATAACTATACGATGCGATTTTATCTTTCAAATCTTCGTCAACTGCTGGAAAAATATCAAATGTATAAATGCCTAAATTCATGCATTCTTCAATCTCAGGAAGCAAGCGATCGATTGACCAACGAAAATTATTTGGCAGCGATTTAACCTCGTCTTTAATATTCTTTCCATCTTTTAAAAAGATTGGATAGATCAGGTTTTCAACCCCCAATTTTGTTTCTTCGACCATATTTCGAATGGCAGCAGACTTACGATTTCTTCGCGGACGAATATTCATTACAATTAGTTTTTTGGTGAAATTGAAATTACATTAACATTCCGCCACACACATGCAACGTTTGTCCTGTAATATAAGCTGACATATCTGATGCTAAGAAAACGGTTGCGTTTGCCACATCGATTGGTTGACCACCGCGTTTCAATGGAATTCCATTTCTCCATTCTTGCACCACTTTTTGATCCAGAGCATCTGTCATTTCAGTTTCTATAAATCCGGGAGCGATCGCGTTGCAACGAATGTTACGAGAACCTAATTCAGCTGCAATTGACTTTGTGAAACCTATTAATCCAGCTTTTGAAGCTGCGTAATTTGCTTGACCAGCGTTACCTTTCACTCCAACAACTGACGACATATTGATAATCGAGCCTTTTCTTGCTTTTAACATAGGACGCTGCACCGCTTTCGTTAAGTTAAATGCTGACTTTAAATTTGTATTGATTACTTCGTCCCACATTTCTTCAGTCATTCGCATCAATAAATTATCGCGCGTAATTCCAGCATTATTCACTAAAACATCAATGGTGCCGAATTCAGCCAACACATCGTCCACTAATTTTTGAGCATCATCAAATTTAGAAGCGTCAGAACGAAAACCTTTTGCTTTTCCGCCATTTGCAGACAATTCAACTTCCAATGCACGTGCTTTTTCTTCCGAAGAAAGATAGGTAAATGCAACGGTTGCACCTTGATTGACGCATTCTTCAGCAATTGCTTTGCCGATTCCGCGAGAAGCACCAGTTATCAAAACGATTTTATTATCTAATAATCCCATATTTATAATTTTTGCCAAAGTTAAAAATAACTAGTTAATGAAGAAGATTTTGGAAATATAGAAAATTAGCGGGATTTATAAGGATTTTGAATTCTTATAAATTATTTTTGAGTACCCGTTTTCCTAAAATTAACGACAAAAAATACCTTTTTTAAGGCATTTTGCACTTCTTTTTGATTCATTAAAAGAAATAAAATAACAAACACTCTGAAATCGATTTTAATCAATTTCGTTTCTAATAATGAGTGGAAATAATTTGCTTCTCAACTAAAATTTAATCAAGCGAGGCATCCACAAAAAATCAAACTTTGTGGTGCGTTTCATTCTTACATCTTTTGTCAAAAAAATGTAGTTGGTCCATAAAATTATTTAAAAAATCGTAAAACTGAACCCGTGTTTATTATTTCAAATGAAAGAGATTTTGAAAAAGAAATAAATCGTTTGATTGGTTATCTACAAAAAAACGCAAGAATTTGGTTCAATTTATTTTGAAAAACGAGAAAATGTTTCGTTTGGTATTTTAACTTCTGAAGAATTGAATAATCTGTTTTACAAGCACATAGACCATCACCCTAGACAACTTTTGATTTAACTATTTTTAGATTCTTGTTTAAAAATCAACAATCCAGCTGATTGGAAAACAAGGAACACTCCAAATAAAGCCAAAGAATGATACACAATTACGGTTGGTTTTTTTGTAAAAACAAATGCTGTTACAATAGCTAAAAACGATAACATTTGAAACGTTGTCATTGTCAAATAGCGAAATACGAATTCTTCTGGTTTGTGGGTTCTTCCAACGTTCATTATTAAAACGCTCACTGTGAATATGAAAAAATTCGCGGCGGCGGCAAAATTGGATAAAAAGTGATCTATTTTAAAAATGTTATAATTACTAAGTAAAACGTAAATAATTGTTGGGAACACAATTAAAAGCCAATTTTTAATGAAATTCATTTTAATTGCTGTCTTTGTTTAAATTTATAACTTCTTTAATCACTAAAACTAAGGAAGCAATCACACCAAATAGTGAAAGACCTATTGTCCACCAAGGAGTTTTGGTTGCATATTTTGAATCTAAATAAGTTCCCAACCAAGTAAAAAAGGTAATTATTCCAGCCATTTGAATACCTGTAGCCGAAAACTTCAAAAAAAGATTGGGCTCTTTCTCTTTGTTACTCAAACGAAACCGATTTAGAAAAATTGGCTGTAGAAATAGGAGATTTCATCACACAACTACCTTCAAAGAAAGCACCTTCTTCAATGTTTAATTTTAGGGTTTCAATGTTCCCTTTGATGCGTGCAGTACTGCGTAAAATAAGTAAATTCTCAATTATCAATTCACCCTCCTGACTTCCTTCAAATTCCGCATTGACAGCAGTTAAATTTCCAGAAATTCTTCCTGTTGTACCAATGTGAACTTTTCCAGAACAATTGATATTTCCATTGATTTGTCCTTCAATTATCAGATTAGAATCCGATACAATGTTTCCATTGATTTCTGTTCCAGATAAAATTTTATTCCATCTATCGTTTGATTCACTCATAGCTATTGCACTTGTATTTGAACCGAAAAACCCTTTACGTTCTAGCATATTATTTAGTAATTATCGTCGTAAAACAACTTATAATCGTCAAATTTAGACGTTTCTATTAATTTTTTCAAATTTTCATTCGTAATAATGTAAATTCTATTGTCTTGTAAATCATCCAAAATTTCATACCCACCTTTGTAAGCATCAATGTATTCTTGAGCAATTTTGAGATTAGGAAATTCTTGAACCAACATGAAATTACGTTCAGAAACACTTGTTTTCATAGAAACTTTTACGCGGTTTGTTTTGAACTTTTTATTGGAGAAATCAGAAATTAATTTTTTAGCATCGTCGCTGTCATCGTCTTCATCTAACAAAATAATAACATATTGAACTCCTGTTGGAATATAGTCATACATGTATGTTTTATTGAAATTGGCAGCCTCATTTTTGGAATATCCTTTGTCAATAATATCCAACATTTCTTTTGCTTTAACTGCTTGAGGTGTGCCCGGTTTTTCAGCAATAATAGCTTTTAACTTTGGTATCAAATCTTTCTTATTCTCAGTAGTTTGACCAATTGCCAAAACATTCAACAACATATATTCTGCTCTGTAAGCATTTGTTTTTTCCTTGTCAATAATTTTTTGAGACTCAGTTGCAACATATCTATAATCTTGTCCATTGTATCTATCAACAAGAGCAACGTACTGTTTTTCAGCTTGTTTTGAATTTTCTTTTTGTTTCAAGTAAAAATCAGGATCCTTGAAATATTTTGCGGCATCTGAATTCGGATAATAATCAATAATGTGATCTTTGTAACGTTCTTTTTCTCCAGATGCTTCGTTGATTTTATACAACTGAAAGGCTGAAGACAGATCGGTTAAACCAATATTTTTTTGTGCAAGAACTTTTTTAAATTGAATTTCAGCAAGCTCTTCTTCATTTAAAATCTCTTTATAAAGTACACCTGAGGTAAACAATGCATCCATTAATCGTTCTTTCGAAGCTTTCATTGCTTCCTCTGTTAAAGGAATATTTTTTAATAGGGAAGCTAGGTTTAAGGTATCTTCTTTTGATTTACTTGCAACTGTATTAATTGAGTCTTTCCCATTGTTACCTTTTGCATTAATAACATTTACAATTTTTTCACTGCGTCTCCAATCGTCTTCATTTTCACGAACTCCCCACGTTTTCTTAAATTCATTTAAACCAGCTTCTCGTAATTTAGGATTATTGAAAACAAATTTGTTTGCATTTGAGCCTCCACTATTGTTATTCGCTTGGTCTTGAAGTGCCAACATTTTCGCTGCTTCCTGCTCTTTTCGTTTTTGTTCTTCCTCTTTAATTTGTTTTAAAGCATCTTTTAAAAATTCATTTCTGTCTCTTTCAGATAATTTCGCAATTCGTTGAACACTGTCTTCAAAATTAGCTGTCTCAATTGCCTTTACCAAGTCGGAAAGTTTGATTGCTCTACTTTTAACCAATTCTCCGTTTGGATAATCATCTGAAATAAAGCGAGAGCAAGAATCGTAATATTTTTGAGCTGAAACATAATTTTTGTCTGCAAAAGTCAAATCCCCCATTTTCTCGTAGGATAAAGCTTTTTGACGTTTATTTGTAGTTGAGAAAAATACAGATTTTGTAAAATAAACCATTGCTTTTGGTTTATCTCTTCGATTCAATTCAAAACTTGCCAAAGCATAATAAATCTGGTCTTTGTATGTTGCGTTTTTGGCATCCCTCAACATTCGATTCAAATCACGACTTAAATTGGAGCTACTTCCAGACATTGCACGATTTAAGCGGGCGTTGAACGAAATTTCAAAAGAAGCGGATGCTTTATTAGCCAAATTAAAATGAATACTTGCAGAATCTAAATTTCTATTTTGCTGATAAATCTGACCTAAAATAAAATGTAAACGAGCTTTTTCCTTTCCTGATTTACATTTTGATATAGCTAAATTCAATCCTTCGGCTGCTGCCTCATTATCTTTTCGTCGTACAGCTAAATCTGCATAAGCTTTATAAATATCAAATTGCAGACTTTTTTTCATGCGGGGTAATTCTGGCTCTTGATTTGGATCTGGGGTTGGTTTGTAGAAAGGAATAAAATCAATGAACTTTCTTTTTTTCTGAGCTTGCGAGATTTCATTCAAACCATCTAAAGAAAGTTTTGCATCAGCATATTTTCGCAACTCAATATTGATTTTAGCTATCCACAATTCTGCTTCAAACATGGACGGATCTTTAGTAAAGAATCGTTTCACAAATAAGAAATTACTCATTGCTTTATCATAATCGCGTCTAAAATAAAACGCTTTTCCAACGGTCAACCAATTTTCATCAATCCAAGTATTATGTTCGACGGTTTTCATTGCCATATTTTCAGCACTTGGCATGCTATGATTCAAAATAACTTTGGAACATTTTACAACAGCCGTATCAATTGCAGGATAAATTCCTTTAACTTCTAGTTGATTTGGGAGAGGATTAACTGGAAGAATGCTATAAAAATCTTCTTTTCTCGAGTCAGTATAGGTTTTCATTGCAACCCGCATCAACTCAGTGGCATTAAAATGACCATTGTATCGTGCAGTTGTTGAATGATAAGTGCGATTCATAAAAGAATTATTTTCCGTTGAACAAGCGAATAACAGAGCTATTCCAACAATTGAAAGTAAAACGGAGCTTCTTTTTTTCATACTTCTATATAACTGACTTATGATTGTTTTAGTATAAACTAAGCGATGTTTGTGAAGACTTGTTGGATGTCGTCGTCGTCTTCAATTTTATCTAACATTTTTTCAATGTCTACGAGTTGTTCATCACCAAATTCAACAGGTGTTGTCGGAATACGTTTTAAACTTGATTTTTGAACCTCAATTTGAAGGTCCTCCAATGCTTTAGCCAAAGTACCAAATGAGGTATAATCGCCATAAACTCTAATGTTTTCTCCTTCGATTTCAATTTCTTCACAACCAGCATCTATTAGATCCAATTCTAAACTTTCAACATCAATTGTGTCAGCTTTTAAAAATTCAAAGACACATTTACGTGCAAACATAAATTCCATTGAACCATTTGGTACGACTCCTCCGCCTGCTTTATTAAAGTATGATTTTACATTTGCAACTGTTCGTGTTGGATTATCCGTAGCGCATTCTACATAAACTAAAACTCCATGAGGTCCTTTTCCTTCGTAGTTCACCTCTGTAAAAGAAGCTGTATCCTTTTGCTCAGCTCGTTTAATAGCCGCTTCAATATTGTCTTTCGGCATATTTTCAGACTTCGCATTTTGGATAGCTGTTCTCAATTTCGCATTAGTTGCAGAATCCATTCCTCCTTCTTTTGCTGCCATTGTGATTGCTTTTCCAAGTTTCGGAAAAATTTTAGACATTTTGTCCCATCGTTTTTCCTTCGCTGCTCTTCGGTATTCAAATGCTCTTCCCATGTATCAAATTTGAGCAAAAGTAAGGATTTCGAACTGAAAATTCAACAGAAAATTTCACACAACCAAGTACTTAAAAAATGAGTAT
>Ga0105050_10008871_pt1 | contig 11438 bp, 7 predicted proteins | sample FRY01_FD_78088 | JGI IMG/M metagenome (GOLD analysis project Ga0105050, IMG submission 78088) | Freshwater microbial communities from Lake Fryxell liftoff mats and glacier meltwater in Antarctica - FRY-01 | ecosystem: Environmental > Aquatic > Freshwater > Ice > Glacier meltwater ... | reverse complement strand
CGTACGTCCCGTGTGAGAGCTCGCGGTCGGAGTGGACCTCTGTTTCGATCTCCCACACGGGACGTACGATGGGCGGACCTACAACGAGGGCGCGCTTGAACTGACCGCGAGCCCGCAAGATACGCATGATCTCGATGAGGGTCTTGGTCTTCCCTGTCCGCATGTCCCACAAGTAGAACAGCCGCCAGGATTCTACGCCGAGAGCGATACCGAGGCGCTGGTGGGGGAACGGTGGAAGGTGGAACTTGAAGCCGTCGGGGACGACGACCTCCACCTCTTTATTCGCCGCGTAATCCGCCAGCGTCTTGACTACGCGGGCATGACTCTTATGAATGTTCGCTACGGCCTCTTTCGCGCTTTGCGAGAGCTTCAACCAAGGCGCTACGACCTTCAGATCGTTCACCACCCACATCCCAAACGGGAAGTACGCGGGCCAGACCCAACGGTCTCCTACGCGTACCGCGCCCCACACGCGGCGCCACGGTTCGCCATCTTCTGCGTGCAGCGAGAAGATCGGCGTATAGTTCAGTTTGTCGGTCGTCAGTTCCATCTACTCTTTCCCGTGTAAACAACCATGAGCATGTGGCTAGATCCAAGCACCGCGGAGGCACTCTCTCCGCAGAACGCCTCTCATCCTAACCCCATGTTCGACTTCCTCACGGGGTTCATCCCTCGGAGGCTGAAGGATTTGTTCCGGTGGGCCGAGTACCTCGCGTACTCATCGGCCCACATCTACGCCGTCATCAAGAAGTTCGGGGAGTACCCGATCACTCGGTTCATCTACGAGACCGAGGCCGACAAGGAGAAGGAGCGGCACAAGGATCTCTTCGAGCGGCAGCTCCGCGTGAAGGGGTTCTTGACGAAGGTCAGCTTCGACAAGTTCCTGTACGGCAACGTCTTCGTCTCCATGTACGAGCCGTTCAAGCGGTACCTGAAGTGTCCACGGTGCCAGACCAAGCACGCCGCTGACATCGTCGACTGGACGTACGACGCCGACAAGGTGCTTTTCAAGTTCCGCTGTCCTGAGCCCAGGTGCAAGTCGGACGTGGCTTGCCGACCCGACGACCAGAAGCTGATCGACGCGTCGCGCATCACGCTCATTCGATGGGACCCGAAGGCCATCGACATCGAGCACAACCCGATCACGAACCAGGCAGTCTACTACTACAACATCCCCGACTGGCTGCGAAACTCCGTACGCAAGGGCTCGCGGAACATGGTCAACACCATGCCGTACGAGCTCCTGCTGGCGATGAAGAAGAACACGGTCTTCAAGTTCGCGCCGAACCAGCTCTACCACCTCCGCGTCCCCGGCCCGTCGGGGGTGGAGGAGCACTGGGGCTTCCCGCCCATCACCAGCGCGATCAAGCTGTTCCTCTTCGCCGCCACGCTGCGTAAGGCGAACGAAGCAATCGCGATGGAGCACATCACGCCCATGCGCGTGCTCTACCCGCAGGCCAATGGGCCGTCGGGCGACCCGATCGCCAACATGAACCTCGGGACGTGGAAGGACGAGGTCGAGCGCAACTACCGCCGATTCCGCCGCGATCCGCTGCACATCATGATCTCTCCGACGCCGATCGGCGTGGAGGACATCGGCGGCAACGGTCGCGCGCTGCTCACGCTAGGTGAAGTGCAGGAGGCCGAGAAGAACATCGTCCTCTCGCTCGGCGTGCCGATGGAGTTCATCACGGGCGGCCTCGGCCAAGTGCGCGGCGAGATCACGCTACGACAGATCGAGAATCAGCTTCAGACGCACATCGAGGACCTGAACGACCTCATCCAGTGGATCGAGGACAAGGCGTCCCGCTTTCTCAACTACAAGACCATCCGGGTCCGCCTCGCGGACTTCAAGATGATCGACGATGTCGAGAACAAGCAGATGCTGTTCTCGCTCTGGCAAGCGCAGAAGGTCTCGGACACCCGCATGGCCGAGGCGTTGAACCTCGACTTGGAAGCCGAGCGCAAGCAGCGCATCGAGGATAGCCTCGCGGACGCCCGCGCGCAGATGAAGCTGGAAGCGGCCATGACCAAGCTCCAGAACTCGCTCTCCAGCAAGGCGCAGCAGCTGGCGCAGCAGTCCCAGCAGGGCGGGTCACCGCAGTACGACCAGCAGCAGATGCGCGCCTACGCGGAGCAGGCCGCGCAACCGATCATGCAGCTCGACGAGGGCTCGCAGCAGTCGCGCATGGATGCGCTACAGAGCGAAGACTGGGTGCTGTACTGTATGGTGCGTGACGTCCTCCAGCAGTACAAGACTGATCAGGAGGCCCAGATGCGCGCTGAGTCGCGTGGAGCACCCGTTCAATGACCAGCACCCGTGACCCGTCGTTCCTTCAAGCCCTCGAAGAGCAGCTCGCGCGGCGTGAGCCGCTGGAGAGCCCGTTCAGCTCCCCCTCGACGCCACGCGCGGAGCCCATGACGCCGGGCTCGTTCGCCACGCCGCACGCGGACGCCGTCCTCAACCCGCGGATCATCGAGACGATGACGCGCGAGCGGGAGGCGTACATCAAGCGCATCTCGCACCAGCCGGGAGCAGGAGCGTACGACTTTCAGTACGACGTGTTTGTCGTTCACCGCCCGCCTGGGGCCTGCTTCGAGTGTCGACTCGTCACCGAGCAGATCTTCAACCAGCGCCGCGAGGCCATCGCCGGCGGAATCGACCCCGGCACGGTCGAGCCCGGATTCGACTTCCACTTCTGCCCGCACAACCGACGAGCCGAGTATGTGGCGCTCATGAACCGCGCCTCTCGCAAGGAGATCGTTGTCGGCACGCATCGGGAAGAGACGCTCCAGGCAGGCATCGTTCAGGTCTGCATCTCTTGGGGCGAACCGCGCAAGATCGCGGCAAGCAAAAAGCACGGCCCCGAAGGCACCCCCACGCTGTAACGCGTGGAGGTGCCTTCGGGTCGCAGGGTGAGGGCACTTTGCCGATCCCCGATATGGTTTAGTCGCTCACCGCGCCGCGGAACGTCGAATCAATCGACGAAGCGTCACGATGGCACGAATGACCAGGGCTATAACCTCCCTTCCGGGAGGAGCCGGTCACGCACACAGCGCTCACCATATTCTTCTACCCGGTCCTACCCTTGGTCTGCGCATGAACTTCGATCATCTGACTCCCGTCCTGACCGATGCCCCGACCTTGCGCGCTCGCGTGCACAAGGAGCTGGTGACTTCCCTCAAGGGCATCTTCCCTGTCGACCTCAAGGGCCGCACGCTCGACGTGAAGGACTTGGAGGTCCACACGAAGGATTACAGCCCCGAAGATCAGAAGCGCGCGATCCTCGAAGGCAAGTCGCTTCACGAAGTCATCAAGGGCACGCTCGTGCTCAAGGACGCTACGGGCAAGGTCGTCGACGAGGCGAAGAACTTCACGCTTCTCCACGCCTCGTACTTCACCGAGCGGCACACGGTCATCTCCAAGGGCAACGAATACCAGATCGCCAACATGATCCGCCGGAAGCCCGGCGTGTACACGCAGCGCGGGGAGAACGGCGAGCTTCACACGACCTTCAACTTGTCCAAGGGTCAGAACTTCGCCGTCGAGCTCAACCCCGAGAAGGGCACGCTCTACCTCGCGTACAAGACGGCCAACGTGCCGCTCTACCCGATCCTGCGGGAGATGGGCGCGACCCATGATGAGATCGCCAAGGGGCTCGGAGCGGGCGTCGCTGCTGTGAACGAGCTGGCGTACGCGAAGAAGACCACGCAGGCCGTGGACAAGCTCTACAAGAAGCTCGTCCACCCGCTCTCGCAGAAGTCCGGCGCGACCCACGAGGAGAAGTCCCTGAAGGTTCGTGAGCTGTACGCGCAGACCGTCACGGACCCCGAGGTAGTGAAGCACACCCTCGGGCACGCCTTCGACAAGGTGGACCACAAGGCCCTCACGGTCGCCGCACGCAAGCTGCTCGACGTTCACAACGGAAAGGCCGAAGTGGACGACGCCGACTCGCTCGCCTTCAAGACCTTCCACTCGGTCGACTACTTCCTCGGGGAGCGTCTGCGGCTCACGGCCCGCGACTGGAAGGTCAAGGCCCGCTACGGTTTACACGGGAAAGACAAGATCCGGGACGGTCTGCGGCCCGCGCCGTTCTCCGACTCGCTCGACAAGTGGATCACCACATCTCCGTTAACGGCGGTTCCGACGGGCATCAACCCCATCGAGCTGATCGACCACTCGGTCAAGGTGACGTCCGTCGGTGAAGGCGGTATCCCCTCCGAGCGTGCCGTGCCGTACGAAGCGCGACTCACCCACACGACCCACTACGGGACCATCGACCCGATCCGCACCCCGGAGTCGGGCAACGCGGGCGTGGACCTCCGCGTGACGATCGCCGCCCACCGCGACGAGCAGGGGAACCTGTACACGGCCGTCACGAACGTGAAGACGGGCAAGCCCGACTTCATCCGCTCTGGCGACATGATGCACAAGACGGTGGCGTTCCCGCACCAGAAGATGGAGGGGATGGTCGACGCCTTCGTGAAGGGACAGGTGAAGAAGATTCACCACTCCGAGGTGGAGTACCAAGTGCCCCACCTCTCGTACGCCCTGTCGCCCTCGACCGCGCTCATCCCGATGCTTCACAACATTCAGGGCAACCGCGCGATCATGGGCGCCAAGATGCAGACGCAGGGGCTCCCCCTAATCCACCGCGAGGTGCCACTGGTGCAGGTCAAGAGCCACATCGGCGGGCGCTCGTTTGAGGACGTGTTCGGCCACCTCGTCGTCCCCACTTCCCCGGTGAACGGCGTCGTCGAGAAGATCGAGAACGGCTTCATCCACATCCGGCCCGACGTGAAGGAGAAGCGGGCATCCGAGTCCGACGACGGCGCGTACGTGGTCGTCAAGGAGGCGTCTGAGAAGGATCATGGGCTGATCCGCGTTCCCTTCCAAGACAACTTCCCGTTCCCGTCGAAGACGTTCCTCCATCACGACCTCAACGTGAAGGTTGGTCAGCGTGTCCACGCTGAAGACAAGATGGCCGACTCCAACTACACACGGAACGGCACCCTCGCGTTGGGGACGAACCTGCGCGTCGCGTACATGCCCTACCTGGGCCTGAACTCCAACGACGCCGTCGTCATCAGCGAAGGAGCGGCGAAGAAGCTCACCAGCGAGCACATGTACCGGGAGGTCTTCCCGATCGCTGCCGCCATCGAGCTCTCGCGCGAGAAGCACCGGACGTTCTTCGGTGGCAAGTACCAGCCCGGCCAGTACGCCCACCTCGACGCCCTCGGGGTCGTGCAGAAGGGGTCGCGCGTCAACCCGAAGGACTTCCTCGTCGTCGGGCTCGTGAAGAACAACATGCAGGGCGCCGACGCGATGCTCGGCCGCATCTCCAAGCAACTCACGCGGCCCTACCGCGAGGTCAACCTCGTGTGGGATCACGGCGTTCCCGGTGACGTGGTGGACGTGGTCCGCACGCCCGACCAGATCTCGATCCTCATCAAGACCCGCGAGCAGATGCAGATCGGGGACAAGCTCTCCGGTCGCTACGGCAACAAGGGCGTCGTGGCGAAGATCGTTCCCGACCATGAGATGCTCAAGGACGAGGCCGGCAACATCATCGACTCGGTCTTCACGTCGGCCGGCGTGATCTCGCGCATCAACCCTGCGCAGATCATCGAGACCGCCGTGTCGAAGGTGGCTGACAAGACCGGCAAGCCGATCATCTTCGACAACGCTTCGCAGGAGGATACGGTCCAGTGGGCCAAGAATCTCCTCAAGAAGCACAACATCAAGGACTGTGAGCACGTCTACGATCCACTCTCGGGCCGCACGATCAAGGGTCCCGACGGTAAGGGCGTGCTCGTTGGCAAGCAGTACGTGTTCAAGCTCTTCAAGAGCACTGACACGAACTTCTCCGGTCACTCGGTCGGCCCCTACGACGTGAACGAGCAGCCGGTGAAGGTCGGCGGTGACGAGTCGGCCAAGGGCATCGGCAAGATGGAGTTTGACGCGCTGCTCGCGCACAACGCGCGCAACGTCATCCACGAGGTTGCCAACGTCAAGGGTCAGAAGAACGACGAGTTCTGGCGCGCACTACAGCTGGGCCAGCCGCTGCCGAACGCGAAGCCGTCGTTCGCCTTCAACAAGTTCGTCGCCATGCTCGAAGGCGGCGGCGTGAAGGTCGACAAGCGCGGGTCGAAGTTCCGGCTGCTCCCGCTGACCGACGCGGACGTGTTGAAGCGCTCGTCGGGTGCGGTCAAGAACCAGAAGACGGTCATCGCCAAGAACCTCAAGCCCGAGCCCGGTGGCCTCTTCGACCCGCGTACTACCGGCGGGCCGCAGGGCAACCTGTTCAGCCACATCGACCTGCATGAGCCGGTGGTGAACCCTGTCTTCATCGAGCCTGTGCGCCGGCTGCTCAACATGACGGGCAAGGAGTTCGAGCGTCAGCACGCGGAGCACGGCGGCGAGCACTTCCACCGCGAGCTCTCCAAGATCGACGTTTCCAAGCAGATCACCGAGATGCGCAAGCGCGTGGTGCTCGCGCGCGGGACGGAGCTCAACGATCTCGTCAAGAAGATCAAGTACCTTGAGTCGCTTCACCGCGAAGGACTCAAGCCCCAGGACGCGTACGTCATCACCAAGGTGCCAGTGATCCCGCCGATCTTCCGCCCGATCGTGGCGATGCCGAACGACCCGACGCAGCTGATGGTGGCCGACGCCAACAAGCTGTACGCGCATCTCATGGACGTGAATCACGCCGTGAAGACCAACGTGCTGCCGAGCGCCATGCCGAAGTTCCGGTCGGCGCTGCTGCACGCAGTTGGGTCCGTCTACGGAACCAACGACGTCGAAGATGAGGAGCTCAAGGGTCAGTCCGTGAAGGGCTTCCTCACGCAGATCGCCGGCAAGGGCTCACCCAAGGGCGGCTACTTCCAGCGCAAGCTCATGTTCCGTACGCAGGACGTGTCGGGTCGCGGAACGATCGTCCCCGACGGCACGCTGCACATGAACGAGATCGGTCTCCCCGAGGAGATGCTCTGGAAGATGCTCGACCGGCTGATCGTCGCCCGGCTGGTGCGTATGGGCTACGACGCGCTGTCGGCGCGCTCGCAGACCGACAAGCGCACCCCCGTTGCCAAAGCGGCGCTCATGGCCGAGGTGAAGGAGCGCCCCTTCATCTACAACCGTGCCCCTACGCTGCACCGCTACTCGATGGTGTCGGCCTACGCGGTGCCGGTGCAGGGCAAGACCATCCGCATGAACCCCTTCGCGGAGGTCGGCCTCAACGCCGACTATGACGGCGACACGCTCCAGATCCACACCCCCATCACGGGCGGCGCCGTCGAGGACGCGAAGAAGATGCTCCTCTCGAACCTGCTCCTCTCGGATCAGTCGAGGAACAAGCTCATGGTCATGCCCCGCATGGAGTCGGTCATGGGCATCACCCAGGCAGCCGGCTCCATGATGGACACCTCCAAGAAGACGCGCCACTTCGACAACAGGGAGTCGCTCATCACGGCCTACCGCAAGGGTGACATCACCCTCACCGACCCCGTCACCGTGGGGTCGACCAAGCACGCCGCCGACGACGACGAGGATGGCCGCGGGGAGGAGCCCTGGACTACGAAGGAAGCGCTCGAATGCTATCCCCCCGAAAACGTCTCAGGATATGAGCCATGAGCCGATACGCCGATCTGTTCGACAAGGTGAGCCTCGATCAGAACGCGACGAACTTCGTCGGTCAGATCGCAGGCCCTCTCACGGCTCCGTGGCCGACCCTACGGAAGGTGGCGGCTGAAGCGGTCGAAGCTCAGGAGCGTGGGACCGAGAGCCGCCGCAAGGCCAAGAAGCGGGGCTTCTATACCGATCCGGCTCCGGGGATGTACGGGGTGCGCTCGGCGTTCCAGTCGGCGGCGAAGAACGACGGGAAGCTGGCGGCGCTCCAGCACTTCGGAGTTTTACACGGGAAAGGTGACCCGGTGAAGGGCCTGACCGAGCTCTTCCGCAAGGAAGACTTCGGTTTGGCTCGTCGAGCCTCCCGCGACAAGATCTCTGCGGGCGGCAAGAACGTCGGGACCTATACTTGTCGCTAGCCATGCCGAACTGCATCACTCTCCGCGCCGCGGGCGCCCTCGAAGCCGAGCGGATGTTCAAGACCGCTGCACTGCCTATCTCCGCGCTCAGCCGTGCGGGCGCTGGCATCGGCAACGGCATGAGCCAGATCGGTCAGGCCGCGACGCGAGCCTTCAACGTGGGCGGTCGCATGTTCAACCGCGGGTCGAACGCTGCGGCAGCGGCTGGCTCGGGCGCCGCGGGACAGTTCCTGGGCGGCGCGGGGCAGGCCCTGACGGGCGGGGCGGCGATGTTCCACCGGGCCGGTGGGACGGCGCCCCTGATGAAGGGTCTCGCCGGGGCGGGTCTCGCCTACGGGGCGGGTCGCGCCATGGGAATCGGCGGACAGTCTCAGCAGCGGCCGGGCGGCGGACCTTCGGGTGCCCGGTTCACCATGACGGGCTTCTGACGTGGTCCCGACCTCAGTCGGTCACTACCTGATCAACGACTCTCTCCCGGAGAAGTACTGGGTGAAGGGCCCGATCACGTCCAAGGGGCTGCACAACCTGATCGTAGGGCTCGCGAAGGAAGACCCAGATCAATACGTGAAGTCCGTCTCGGAGATGAAGCGGCGTGGGGACGAGATCTCCACGATGGAGGGCCTCTCGGTCGGGCTCGACGACATCACCCCGCAGTACGCCAAGCGCGACGCGATCATCGACCCGTTGATCAAGCAGCTTGAAGGGATGACGGACAGGAACGAGCGGGTGAAGGCCGTCGTAGCCGCGCAAACCAAGATGCTCGACTACACCAAGAAGCACCCCGGCTCGATGACCGCGATGGCGCTCACCGGAGCGCGCGGCAATCCAGCTCAGCTCATGAAGATCATCGGCTCGCCGCTCGTGGCCAACGACGAGCGGCGGGGCATGTCGCACATCATAATCCGGCGCTCCTACGCCGAGGGGCTTTCGCCGGCGGAGTACTGGACCACCACTCCCGAAGCGCGCGCGAATAACGTGGCGACCGTGGTCTCGGTGTCCAAGCCCGGTGAGATGGCGAAGGTCCTCGTGGCGAACATGCTACACAAGACCGTCTCCATGGTGGACTGCGGAACGTCCAATGGCGTGCGACTTCCCGTGGACGATGTTCACGTCCTCGACCGGCACCTTGCCGTGGGCGAGCACGGCTTCCCGCGCAACACGCTCGTGACGCCGCAGCTCGTGCAGGAGTTCAAGCAGCACTTCCACGACAGCGACATGATCGTGCGCAGCCCCATGACCTGCATCGCTAAAAACGGTGTCTGTCAGATGTGCTACGGCCTGGACGAGAAGGGCAAGCTGCACTCGATGGGCGTGAACGTCGGCGTGCGTTCGGCCCAGGCGCTCTCCGAGCCGCTCACGCAGATGACCCTTGGGTCCAAGCACGCCACGCTCACCATCCGCGAGCGCAAGCTGGAGCCCCAGGGGTTCAAGGGCGTACGTCAGCTCTTGGAGATCCCCGCCATCTTCCAGCATGAGGCGGTTCTCATGCCCGGTCACGGCGAGGTGACGAAGATCGAGAAGGCCCCGCAGGGTGGTCACTTCATCCACGCCGCGGGACACAAACTCTACGCTTCTCCGGAACTCACGGTCACGTCCAAGGCAGGCGACAAGCACGAGGCCGGCGACTCGCTGACCAACGGCGTCCCGCACCCGGCGAAGCTGGTCGGCTTCAAGGGCATCGGAGCTGGACGGCAGTACTTCGTCAACGCGCTCCACAAGGTCTACTCGGGCGAAGGGATCGACCTCGACCGGCGACACATGGAGCTCCTGGCCAAGTCGACCATCAACCACGTCCGCCTGGACGAGGCTGACGACGACCACCCGCACCTGATCAAGGGCGACACGCTCGACTACAACGCCTTCCGCGATTACTACTCGAAGAACACCGCGAGGAAGTCGCTCGAAGAAGCGGTGGGGGGCCGTTTGGGTGAGGAGGTGCTCCACCACACGGTCGGCACGGAGATCACTCCGTCGCTCGCGGACGAGCTTCGGTCGAAGGGGGTCAAGGACGTTGCGGTCGCCAAGCGCCTGCCGCGCGTGTCCTTCGTGATGAAGTCGTTCGCGATGAACCCGCTCATCACCCACGACTGGATGACTCGGCTGTCTCACCGGTACCTCAAGGGCTCCATCCAAAACGCGGCCCACGTCGGCGAGGACTCCGACATCCACGGGGCCTCTCCGGTGCCGGGTTATGCTTACGGCGCGGAGTTCCAGCACGGCCCCGGAGGCAGTTACTGATGCACGGCTCGACGATGGCGAAGGAGGCTGGCGCGACGGAGGCGATCCGCCGTTTCTTCGGCAACGTCACGAGCCCCATCCCGGCTACCGGGGCGGCAGGCTTGGCGCAGAAACTCTTCTCTACGCGGGTGAAGCCGAGCGACAACCGAATCCTTTCCCGTGTAAACATCCTGGACGGAATGCGCGAAGCGGTGTTTGGTAGCCCCATCAACATGTACCGCGAACTCGACCGGTACGGGCGCACCCCCAACGGGCATGACCTGGGACTCGCGCTAAAGCGCTACTACTACCGCTCCATCGTTCCGCCGGGAACGTGGAAGAACAAGAGCTGGGGCAACAAGGCGCTCACCGGTACGATCACCGGCTTGAACGTGCTCGTGCCTGCGGTGGAAGTCGCCGGCGCGGCCACCGCTCCCGATGAACAGCGCGGAGAAGCGGTCGGACGCGCAGCATCATCCATCATTGCGGCGCCCTTCACTTCACGCATGGGCGTCGGTGGTGCCATGCTCAACGCCGGAGCTGCCCAGGCGGGCGGCGCACTTGGTCGGCTCTTCGACCCGAAGCCTCAACCGCTTCCACCGGAAGCGATCCCTCAGTTCCAAAACGGCTGAACGATCACCCTATAATCGGACGACTAGGAGAACAGACGAAGATGAGCGCGTGTACCCATGCGATGGTTGAAGGCATCAACACCAAGCTGGCCGAGATCGGCGAAGTGGCTTGGCCGAGCGAGAAGGTCGCTTCGGAGGTCTGCCACGAGATCTCGAAGACCCTCGACGGCCCGGACATGCTCCCGGCCGGGGGCTTGGCCAAGGAGAGCGCGGTCATGATCGCTCAGCTCCTCAAGGAAGCGAACGACGCGCTTATCGAGGCGGGCGGGCTCGACGACGCCACGGCGCGCGGCTACCTCGCCAAGACCGCTTCCGCGGTGCGGGACATCGAGGCCCTGGCCCGTGACGTGGCGGGCAACTGCATGCTCAAGGCGGCCGAGGACACCCTGACCCACGAGCCCGGCGACTCGGGGGAGAACACCCTGGCGGCGGCGGCGGCGTCGGGTGACGTGCTCGCCAAGCTCGACCTCAAGAACCGCCCGGCCGGTTCGTATCAGGCGGGTCGCGGCAACACCTCGATGCCCGAGGACGTCGGTCAGG
>Ga0105050_10008869_pt1 | contig 11438 bp, 8 predicted proteins | sample FRY01_FD_78088 | JGI IMG/M metagenome (GOLD analysis project Ga0105050, IMG submission 78088) | Freshwater microbial communities from Lake Fryxell liftoff mats and glacier meltwater in Antarctica - FRY-01 | ecosystem: Environmental > Aquatic > Freshwater > Ice > Glacier meltwater ... | reverse complement strand
TGCAGCGCGTCTGATATTCATTTGTTTATAAAGCTTTTCAATGGTATCGGGGTCTGTAAACAGGTGTGCAATGGTCAATATTCTTGCATCCCTCACGCTCATCAGTCCGTATTCTTGTTTAGTTTCGAACTTGACTTGTTGCAAATAAACACAGGCCATCATTACCAGCGCCTGATGATGATACCAGGCTATCCACTTTCTTACTTGATATCCAGACAGACCGAGTTCGTTTTTTGTGTCATCGAAGCTCCTTTCCACCCAATACCTACTGCACTGAAAACAGGCATATTCTTTTTCCGAATAATCTTCCATTGATCCATTACTGAAACTGAATTTTACCTTTGGATTTTTCTCTTTGGTTTGTGTGATCACCAATACTCTTTTTCTTGCGTTTGACTCCACACCGTCCCAGTGCCATACTTGGCAAATATGAACATAGCCCTTTTTCCACCCTTTGGCAGTTTTTCTGATGGTGACTTCTTTCCAGTCACTGGTGGCTAAACTTTGGTGATATTCTGCCAGTTTTGTGGCTTCCACGTTAGGCTTAACCGCGATTGGTTTTCTTCCTTTTTTCCCTTTTTTTTCAGGAATTGAGAAGCTGGGTTCGCTCATAAACACGGGTTCACTTTTAGGGCAGTCTAAGACATAAAACAGTCCCTGATCGTCCAATCCGTTGGATAATTCTGAACTGTGTCCATATAATCCACCGCTGCCAATCCAGTCAAACTCCACGCCCAGCTTAACTTTTGCTTTAATGAGCTCCAAGGCAAGTTGCGGTTTTGTTTTAAAGAATCTGTGTTCTTTTGGGATACCGGCCTTTTCACAACGTTTTTGGTCATCGGTCCAGTCTCTGGGTAAAAAAAGTGCTGAATCAATCAATGTCGCACTGTCCTGATTACATAAAGAAAGGTATGCCGCCACTTGACAATTAGCTACTTTTCCGGCAACTCCGGCGTACTGTCTTCCTACTCCGACAGACATTTTACCTTTTTTCAGGTGCCCGCTTTCGTCAATGACAGCTTCGGTTGGCTTACCTGATTTAGCCTTGCATTTCCGCATTAAATTAGTGGCATGGAAGGCAGTTTTATCGTTTACCCCAACATAGTGACACTTGGACTCACTCAAAAATTGATGGTAGTGATGATATGCAATTTCTTCATTACCATGTTCTGCCATTCTTTCCATAGTGGTATGATCTTTTTGACATCGCATCAAATTTACGGCATAATGATAGGCCATGGATTGATTATTGGAAGTATAAACATCAAAAGCTCGACCGTAAGATTTTACGTGACCAAATAAATCATCCAGCAGATTATCAATTATGTTTAGTGTTTTGCCAAATTTTTTTTATCAGATAGTCCTTGAGCCATTGTCAATTTCTGTCTTGGCGTGAATGATGTCTCAGTATAAGATTAATTGATATTCAATCAATTACCCCTGATTAAATACTGATTTTTCAGGGTCTAAAAGTAGAAATAATTTTAACTGGAAAGAGCACCAAGAAGACGCTGAGCGATTATACTCTTTTGATATTGCCTTGTTTGCCTCCGTGATTGTCCACAGTCCTGACTTTTCTGTCGCTATAGCTAGTGTCTTCGCTGACTGGCCTGATAAAAAGAAATGTGAGTGAAGACACTCACATCGACAGTGAGACTCACGTAGGCAGATCGGTCATAAAACAATCCTCCAAGGATTTCAAATCCTTGGAGGATTGTTTGTTCTATGAGCTGGTTAAGAAAGAATGTCTCTCTAATCGAACCGATTGCTGGGCTTGCCTTCTGCGCATGGGAGAGATTGGTGCTTTCCATGTAAACCTTGTCTGGCTTTTGCAGCAATGAAATTCCCTTGCCTCCAGCAATCAAGAAATTGAGTAATCTCGCCTTTTGCAATTGTCTGAGTCATTCGTAGACCGAATCGCGACTGGCTCCTATTTTGCGTGCGATCGAGGATACATTGGGTTTGAAAGGGACAGACTTAGCCAACACGCCAAGCAGTTTCTTGATTTTTTAGACCGTACCGGCATTATAATCTGCAATAAATGCCAAATTCGAATCTACTGCTGTATTGATGATTTGTTGGAGGAAAACTTGAATTGTCTCTGGGTTCGACTCTATGATGATGGGCAGATATCCGTGCTTTGCATACTCCTTGAATGCTGGAAGTGGTTGTAGTAGTGATACGATTTCGCGGGTGATTTCTAAATGAGAACTTTGAATATCGCTCAGCGAGAAAGGAGAAAATCCTGCTTTTAGTCAAATTCAACTATTCACGAAATGACATTCCCGGCAATTCATAGGTGATCACTCGGCGACTCAAATCGGATTCCCCTAGGTAAGTATCCAAAGCTGAAGACGATGAAAATACCACTTTCAAATCTGGAAATGAATCGTAAATATTTTTGAGTTCACAAGACCAATTTAGGTATTTATGCACTTCGTTGATGAACAAGAATCGACCGCTGTTCTCATAAAAAATAGACGCGGTTTCCACCAAATTATGCGTGTAAGACCACTGGTGATCAGCAGAAAAGTAAAGCGTCTCGTTCAATTGCCCTTTAATTCCATACTTGATTCGCCGGAGTATCGGGGTGGTTTTGCCCGAACCTCTCGGGTCCATGATGGCAAGCGTCCGTTGATTCCAATCAATTTCTGTAAAGAGATATCGAAAGAAATTATCATCAATCTGGCAAAATAGATTTTGGAAGTTTGAAAATAAAACATCCATTTTTGTCGAATCTGTGCTGCAAATACGAGTAATACCTGTTGAATAAAAACGACAAAAATTGAAATAGTAATGATTGCTTTACAAGGTTTATCAAGCGCTCATAGCATGCTTTTTCTCAACTTGAGTTAGACATTCCTCACTTTTAGCAATTATAAATTTGGTATGGATTCCTAATTATATCAGATAATGTTCTTTCTCAACACTATACGGTCAGCCATTATTGCTGGCTCCATTCTTGGATTTTAAAAAATTCAATTAAACAATCCCAGTATGAGTGTTACAGTTAGTCAGCTAGAAAAAATTTGTATTGATGTCTGCATGGATTGCTTGGAAGCCTGTACCGGATGTGCCACTGAGTGCAAGAAAATGACTGGCATGGAAGTTTGCGTTAAAAACTGCGAGATGTGCATCCAAGCCTGTAAAAATTGCATCGTGGCTTGCAAAATTGATTCTCCCGACCTGAAAGGTATTCTGGAAGAATGTATTTCTGCCTGTAAAAACTGCGCTGAAGAATGTGAGAAGTATGATCACGACCATTGTCAAGTTTGTGCTCAAGCGTGCAGTGAATGCGTAGAAGTCTGTGAGGATCTCGTCGAATCGCTCTAATTTATTCTCAAAAATGATGGAGCTATTCAAAAATTTTTCTCGGAAAAAAATTATCAATCTCAACCGTATTTTTTTATCTTATTTTTAAAGTTAAGTCTTAATTTTCAGGATTGGGTGCCTTCAAGTGGGGAATGGCACTCAATCATTTTTTGTTTCCACTATCTGAATCGACCATTTCATTGTAATCATCAATATCCATCCCTTTGCTGAATCTTCTTAGATTATAAGAGAAGCTCAGCATGAAATATCTACTGAGTACATTGGTTTCTGTATCCTCGATGTAGATATCAGTCACATCTCTTCGGACATTGGCATTTTGTCCCAACAGGTCATAGACATTCAAGGAGATCTCAGCCCGCTGATTTTTGAAGATTTTCTTTCCTACACTCATATTCATCAAAAGAAAATTATTGTCAAATCCTGCAGAAAGCCCAGAATTAACTTGGTGATTCAAGTCTAGTCGGTAGATCAAACCTTCCCAAATAATCCAGCTCAAGTTCAACCGCGTACGCTGATTAAAAAACTTATTGTCAAGCGCAGGATTCAGCGTATTGTTGACATTATTCCAAGAAAAACGAGTGGAAACATTGAAGTCAATCTTATCGCTGATATTACTACTTATTGAAATACCCGTGCTGATTCGATTCGAATTATTGAAACTCAATTGATCATTGACTTGCCCCGGACGCTTGTTATAACTCAAACCACCATATACATTCATATTGGATTTGATAAAGCCCAAAGGCATTCCATAACTCACCCAAGATCTGAAGTCCTGAAATCCATCTAGGTTCACTGGTCGGAAAAGTTGCGATCCTTTTTCTAAGATAATTCCGCCTGGAAGTTCTGTAGGTTCTTCTGCGATAAATGAGCTATTGGCTATCGTGTTAGCGACGATTCGAGATTGGGCAAAAACAAACCAAGATCGATCGGTCTCCGGATTTCTACTTCTTAATCGTAGTCGAATTCGGTTAGAATAAGACTGGTTCAAATTTGGATTTCCAGTGCGTAGTTGCAATGGGTTCAAATTATCGATTGCTGTCTGCAATTGCTGGACTGATGGTGCGTCTACATCCGTATCGTAGTCGATTTCCATATTAGTAAACTCAGAAAATTGATAGTCGAACCGAACTGTTGGCAGGAAGCTTTTGAAAGTTCGGGCTAATTCGAATGGTGCAGGAAAAATTTGACTATTATCTAATTTCGCATGTTGGAATTCTCCCTCTACCTGAAACTGTAATTTTTCCAGCTTGTATTGATACCCAAGTTCTATCTCTTGGGTCAGGTATTTACTTCCAAAGGAATTACTCAAAGCAGTATCTAATTCCAACTTATCCAAGTCTTCACTTTGAATATCAAAAGTCAACTGATCTGAATCATTGACTCGATTTCCGATTTCATATTCAAGTTCCAATTGCCCATTTTTTCCGACAGGTTCGGTATAGGAAATTCCAGTTTCCCAAGAAGTCCCATTTCGGTTTCTGGTGATTTGCTGATTGATGATTTCTAATCGCTCCGTAGGTTGGAAAAAGGTATTTTCAGCGCTTCGAATAGCATTGTCTCGATTCCAACTGTTTGCAGTGCTCAGTCTTAGGGTTAAGCTTCGGCCTTCCTTGTCAAACTTATGTCCATAATATAGCCTATTGAAAATGTCGTAATCCTTATTATTGGCCGTCCGGGTATTTTCAGTTCGATTCAAAGGGCCCGCTAGATTTACACTTTCTCCGATAAATGCAGAGTTCTCCTTATCAAAAGCTGCCGAGAACCTTGGTCTAAAAATGATTCTGTTTTTCTCATTGATTTGATATTCCAAGCGCATATCAAATCGGTGATCCTGGTTGGTTCGAGTCTCTCGACTAGTTTCAATATAGGTTTGACCTTCCTGAGAGCTCGTGACAAATTCCCTGTAGAGCGACTCAATCCCGACATTTTTACGATTTCTGAAAAGATAGCTACTTGAGATTTTCACTTTTTCTCCCCATTCATCGGAGAAGTTCAGTCCTAGAATATTGGTGTCTACCACTCCATTTTGTGGATTAGAATTGTCTTGGGCATTTGGATCGCTGGAGAAGTCTAGCAAGTTTATATTATTTGTCAAGCCTGTGAAAGTGATTCGCTGATCTTCGTTGAAGGCATTGACACTCGCCCCGACTAGGTAGCGTTCATCAGATCCGTAGCCACCGGTTACTCTTCCAAATTGACCCTTTCTGCGGTTGGGCTTGGTGATGATATTAATCGTTTTCTGGCGGTTTCCATCATCAAACCCACTCAACAAGGCTTGATCACTTTTTTGATCGAAGATCTCGATGCTCAAGATCACTTCAGCGGGTAGGTTTTGCAAAGCCGTCTTCACATCTCCTCCGAAGAAGGGTTTACCATCTACTAAAATTTGAGTGATATTTTCTCCTTGAGCCTGAAGTGCTCCGTCCACCATCAGTACTCCTGGGAGTTTTTCTACCAAAACCTGCGCACTGGCATCCCTCATAGTCTTGAAAGCATCGGCATTATAGAGCGTAGTATCACTTTTCTGTGTGCCAGTGGCCATTCTTGCGCTGATGGTCACCTCACCGAGATCTGTGGCAGTTTCACGAATCATTACATTTCCAAGATCGAGGTCCCGATGCAGCTGAATGTTTCGAAAGAGATTTTCAAATCCCAAATACTGTACTTTCATCAGGTATTCACCTTCTTTGATATTATCTAGGGTAAAATTCCCATCAAGATCTGAAATCATCCCATCAACCTGAATCGAATCAGAAAAATTCAATAATAAGATGGTGGCATTCGGGATACTTTCCTTTGACCTTGCGTTCATGACTTTCCCTTTGATAGAATAGTTTTGAGTCCATGCGGTAAGAAAAGAACTAAAGAAAAGAAAAAGTATAAAACAGTATTTCATTAGGATTGATAGGTCTAATAACCTTTGGATTTGACATTTATTTTCGCAATTTCTGCCCTCCAGTACCACAAAGAAACAGGTAATTATCTTCGATTCGAAGCAGAATTGGCTAAGCGGTCGATAGTAGCATTGAAAAGGAGTTATGCTATGTTAAGCGATTAATGAAAAAATCAGATTTCTGTTAATTAAGCTCATTAGTAGATATATTTTTTATAAAAGTCTGAAATTGTGGATTAAGGCTTATTTTTTTTGTTTTCTGACAAATGCTGTGCTAGCATTGTTAATTTTTAGCACCGAGTAATGTTTATTTAAACAACATTTATATATTGAATCACCTAAATAGAAAGGATATGGAAACTCAAGAGAAAATCACCATCACAACCAAGACTTTGGCTTCAGGAAATTATCAAGTCAAATTTTTTATTGAAGATGAATCCAAACCTCAGTATGGTTACTTGCTGGTCAATGAACCCAAACCGGTTGGAGAGATTATCCAAGAGATTAAGAATCGTATGAAGCGAAGAAAGCAGACTTTGTTTGATTTGAATCCTTTATTTTCAATCCCTGCTACACCAGAGGATCATAACTTCTATTTGTTTTCAACATGAACTGCCTCGCTTCAAACCTTCGATTTTTGCGAAAGCAGAAGGCTATTACCTAAAATAATCTTGCAGATCAATTGGACGTACAGCGAATACGATGAGCTCTGCCTACGAGGATGGTCTGCTCCGAACCGAAACTCGCCACCTTACAAAAGCTCTGTGGGACCTTTGAACTTGAGCTGGAATAATCAATGGAGCATGATATTGAAAACAAGGACAGGTACGCAATGCAAAAACGTGGGATCAATATCCTCACCATCGCTACGGATAAAGATGATAAAGAGAATATCACGCTAGTCGGACACAAAGCCTCGGCAGGCTACCTCAACGGATTCGCTGATCCGGAGTATATGGGGCAGTTACCATAGTTTAACTTACCAGATCTCCCCAAACAATTCACTTATCGTGCTTTTGAGCTTGCGAGGGATTCGATGTCACCTTTGATTCCTGACACCATCGTAATTGGTTCCTATATCGATCAGCTGAATCAAATCAAAAGTGGAAGGACTTATAGTTTGATTACTCAGACTGAAGGAATCGTGTATAAGCGTGTTTCTAATTACTTAACAGATAAAGGAAAGCTGTTTTTAGTTTCAGACAATGAGCATTATATGCCTTATTAAGTCCGTGGAGAAAATGTATTGGAAGTCTGGGAGGCCAAGGCTTTTATCAGTACTGATTTTTCAAACCCGGGGGTCAAGAAAAAAGTACTAAGCTTGGAAGACTTGGCTGATGTGATCAAAGGTATTCAGGCCGATATTCGACGAATTAAGGATTAGTCTCTTCTCAATGAAGCGGTCGAACCAATCGGTTTCATTTTCCCTTCTCAAGAGTTTCTGCCATTAGCAGTTACGAGGAGAAACTCACCATACGAGTCAAATTGACTATTTTAATAATTTGAGAAAGTTGATTTCTCTCAATGATCCCAGTTTCCGACCTTAGGTTTGTATCGTTGATGTTTCATTTAAGAAATTGATTTTCTTCAGGATACTGACTCATCATGAGAGTACTAGTCCTCTGTCCATTGGAATACAAAATCCAATTAACCTGGACATTTAAGGTTTGGACAGCCTCGGTTTAACTTATTTAGTTGTCAGAAAAGCTTTCTTTACCGACTACGATTTGAGTTGCTAATACAATTGTTGCCTCATCATCTACGCAATCTTCTTCAGGTGGTAATCCAATTGGGATCAGGTCTACAAAAATCCCTGAAACATGTAGCTAATTTTTATGTATAGCTTCAATCACACCCGGTGGAACCCTCGGTTCTGATAGCTATATGGGAAAGGAGTAAAGCTTATAAAACAAGAAATTAACTCTCAACGGGCAGAACGTCACAGTTTCTCCCTCCGCGATAGCAATCGGGACAGGGCTGTAGGGCAGTAATTTATTCGCTACCCTGCACTGCGCGTACAGTGTTCCACTTTGGCAGGCAGGTATGAATGGTTTAGCTCCTTCAGAGCTACTTAAAGATCCGGTTTTGAATTCTTAATTAAAATCAAATTTCATTAAATTTTATACCGCTTTCATCGCCTTACTGATGCCATAGCGGATAATCATAATGATTTTTAATGTATATCCACAATTCATCAGTAAAAATCAAAAAGTAGCTTACGATATGGTAAAAACACTAGCATTACTGATACTTCTTCCGTTGGCTATCGGAACGTCATCTCCTTACCCCACTGTGGCGGGCCTGCCTCGCTGTGGCGGGCCTGACTGACAGTTGAGCAATGAAAATTAGGTTAGTGGCATAATTGCGGATAATCACGGATAATCACATTAATTTTTTAGCTCAAAAGACCTTCGAACCCAGAGCGAATTTTTCCAACTGCATCAAAAGAGTCATCGATATTTTCTACACCCTTGCCTAGCTCATGCCAGAAGCCATCTCCACAATTGATATAACCGCCACGTTTTTTACCGGGCTCTTCTTTGGCAATATCATAATGGTAATCTGGTGTAAAAATCAATTTCATCAGTTGAATTGTATAATCCCAATTCAAATTCCGAGTTTCTGTACCTTCCGTAAAGAGCACTTCACGATTACTAAACTTCACCGTGATGGAGCAATCCTTAACGGAATCATTCTCGACCAGTCGGTAATTAATCGTCAGTGGCAATTCTTTTTTGTTTGTTTCGTAAATGGCCTGAATCAGATCTTGAGACAATATGAGCCAAGCTTCTTGATCAGCTGGAACTTTAATTTTTCCCATTTTCCCAGCTTCGATTGGAGTCAATGTGATTCCTGCTTCATTTAATGATTTTCCACTCCATTTTGCGGCTTGATAAGCTTTGAAGAAAACACCATTCCAGACCGTATCAATCGCTCCTTTAAAGCTATAATCATCATTTAAGGTGAAGCCCTCATCATAGATTTCATCTTCGGTTAGATCCTCCCGATCAGTATAATGCATCTCCAAGGACACTTGGAAAGGATTAGAATCAAGATCTAACTGGAGGCGAAAAACGTGACTGTGAGGTGCCGGAACGATGCCCGAATCGTATTCGATCACTAATCCAGTGAGCGTATTGCTGTTGGTATTCATTTGATTTACTTTCCCCAAAAATAGTTTTTTTGCTTCAATTAATGCGCAAATCGAACCTTAGCTGGATAGAAAAGGAATTACCGTAGGATGATTTCTATTAAGACAGGCTTATTATTTACCACAACTTTACATCTTAAGAAGCTAGGTGGACCAAAGTATAAAGCTGGGTTATTGGAAAATCCATAGCTGCTTAAAGGCAAGCCGACACTGTTTTTTTTGAATATACCATCCTCATCTTCATCATGAAATACGGAGACTGCATAATTTCCTGGCGGTAAACCTCTGATGGTAGTTTGGGCTGAAGAGTTCTTTATAGGGATACTGAGAACCTCTAAGGCTTTTTTCGGCTCTTCTGGAAATCCTTCAGCTTGATTGAAAAGCAGAATTCGGATGATTCCAGAATCAGTTTTAGTATGGTTAATAATCAATTTGATTTCACCACTTTCCATTTGACCTAAACTTGAAAAAGCAAAAAGAAACAGCATGCAGATAATTTTCATAAGTCATATATTTTTTAATCGGTCAAGTTTACCAGTTGCAGTTCGTTGAAATTTTTTTTTGAATACGATTTCCTTTGGAACTTCAAATCGATCCAAGCTTGATTTCAAACTATCCTTCAGATCTTTTGCCTTTTTTTCATTTGATGATTCTGTTTCTAAAAAAAGTATTAATCGCTGTCCGAGCTTATCGTCTCGAATACTACCGAAAAAGAACGAAACATCAGGGAAAAATTCATGAATTAGTATTTCTGCTTTTTGCTCGATGAGTTCAGGATGGAGCTTTACTCCACCGGAATTGATGACAAAATCTGCTCTTCCCATCCATCGGAATTCATTTTCTGAGACGAGCTCTACTTCATCATTGGTCTGGATAGGATCTGGCCCAGACATCGCAGACCTGACCCAAAGCAATTGATTCGCGTTGATTCCTATCTGGACACCCGGTAGCGCCTGATAGATTAACTCCTTTTCGGTGATCTCTGCGAGTGCAATGTGCGAGGCGGTCTCAGTCATCCCAAATGTCTGATATGCATTTATTTTTTTGCTGACCAGTTGTTTCTGGAGTTTTTGGTTTGTAGGAGCTCCGCCAATGATTAGATTCTGGATAGGCTTTAGCAAATCAGTGGTCCTTGGATCTTCCAATACAGCTGCCACTTGCAATGGGACCATGGCAACAAAATCAAATTCAGTCATAAAAACTGATTCTGAAAATGGATTGGTACGAGGAGCAACTAATTCAATCTCACAGTTCCAAACCATCGCGCGAACCAGCATCATCTTTCCGGCGATGTATGCCGGATTGAGGCAGCAAAGCAAATTCCAATCAGCCGAAGCTTTGAGAAAACTCCCCGTGGCTTCTGCGCTGGCAATCATCTGACTTCGATGGATGCTCAGCTGCTTGGGGCTGCCAGTCGATCCTGAAGTCTCTTGGATAAAAGTCTCCTCACCAGAAAGCCAAGCGTTACAAAATGAAAAAGCTGCCTGAGCAAAATCAGGCATATTTCCCTCAGCGTTTTGAAAATGTTGGGCTTGAGAATAGATATGGTCGTGGTAACGAAGCTGGAACATCGGAATGCTAAAGTCTAAATCCTTTTTCAAAGGTACTAGTAGATCAACAAATTTCAGATAGGGCTGTTATCTTGCCAAAAATTACAATATATCCTCAAATCAAGAATTATGAACTGGATAACTGCCAAGGAATACGAAGATATCACCTACAAAAAATGTAGCGGAGTCGCTCGAATAGCGTTCAACCGACCAGAAATCAGAAATGCTTTTCGTCCAAAAACCACGTCAGAACTCTATGACGCATTCTACGATGCTCAGGAAGACACTTCGATTGGGGTCGTTATTTTGAGTGGCGAAGGCCCATCCAAAAAAGATGGAGGCTGGGCGTTTTGCTCCGGCGGTGACCAAAAGGCTCGAGGCGATCAAGGGTATGTAGGAGAGGATGGCTATCATCGGTTGAATATCTTGGAAGTTCAGCGGCTCATTCGATTCATGCCGAAAGTGGTGATTGCTGTAGTTCCAGGTTGGGCAGTTGGTGGAGGACATA